>Ga0163150_10002897_pt1 | contig 25207 bp, 23 predicted proteins | sample OliLakLV19P2IB_FD_148628 | JGI IMG/M metagenome (GOLD analysis project Ga0163150, IMG submission 148628) | Freshwater microbial mat bacterial communities from Lake Vanda, McMurdo Dry Valleys, Antarctica - Oligotrophic Lake LV.19.P2.IB | ecosystem: Environmental > Aquatic > Freshwater > Lake >...
TCAATCACCGTCCGAGAAAACGATTAAACTATCTTACCCCGCACGAAGTCTTTATTAAGGGCATGGTGCCTTAGAAGCTGGTTGCACTTCAGGCTGGAATGTAGGAAGACAGCACTGGAAACAAGCTTATAGCATTTAGCTAATTTAAATTTAAAGGTTTAAGAAAGCTAGTAGCTCTGAGAACAAACCATCCAGTAACTCTGCTGCGAGGTATCAACTGCAGACTTCCATCACCCCTCCCTAGCCCCTCCCCATCAAGGGGAGGGAATAGTGCAAGGGAACCGCAGAAAGCTGAGGGGCATTGACCAAAACTATAATGAATAAAGAACTTCCATTACCCTTAATAATTCAAAAAGCACCCAGCCGAACTAATGGCTAAGTGCTAATCGCTAAGAGCTAAAGGCTGTTTAGGCTTTTCTTGTTTTCCAATTTTGCCAGAGAGCCAATACCGGGCTGGCTATAAAAATAGACGAATAAGTTCCTACTATAATACCCACGAAAAGAGCGAGGACAAAATATTTTATTGTTTCTCCCCCAAATAACAAAAGGGCAAGAAGCACAAAAAGCACGGTAAGGCTGGTATTTAAGGATCGAACAATTGTTTGGGCAATGCTATGATTTACAACAAACTCCATACTTTGGCCTGCATGCACCTTTAGGTTTTCCCGTATCCTATCAAAGACAACAATTGTGTCATGCACACTAAAACCTAAGACGGTAAGCATAGCCGTAACAAATAAACTATCCACCTCTACCCCTTTGAAATGTCCCAATAATGAGAACACGCCCAAAACAAAAATTAAATCATGGAGCAAAGCAATAATAGCCGATACACCAAACCTCCAGGATGTTACCGGCTTGGCTACTTTCCTAAATGCGTATCCAATGTATAAAACTATACCCAAAGAAACCAAAATAAGTTGATATATGGCCCCTTTCTTAAGCTCTTTGCCAATAACAGGCCCAATGCTGGTTAAACTTTTTTCCTCGTAGGAGCCTGTTTGTCCAGCAAGGTCAGAAAGTAACTTTTTCTGTTGATCCGGATTTAATGTGTCGGTTCTTATTATTAAACTATTGTTGGATGCCGTTTGAAGTTGGAAATTACCAATATTTTCAGAACTAAGTACTTCCCTAACCTTATTTATGTCATAAGGTTGGTTATACTGGATTTCAATAAGCGTGCCGCCTTTAAAGTCTATTCCTAGCTTTAATCCGTAAACAGACAGTGAAATAACTCCAAAAATAATAATAAGTCCGGAAACAGTAAACCACAGCTTGTAGTATTTGAGTGTGTTAAACATAATTTAGTATTTAGTTGAGGCGTCGTTAATGCTTTCACCGCGTTTAATTTTACTAACCCCAAATAACCATGGATGAGTAAGAATGTTATTTCCGACAAATAATTTCAGAAATGTTCTAGTTACGGTAATTGCCGTAAACATAGATATCAGAATGCCGACTCCTAAGGTTACGGCAAAACCTTTTATGGACGGAGTTCCAAAAACAAACAAAATAGCGGTAGTTATTAAGCTGGATATGTTAGAGTCACGAATAGACAGCCATGCCCTGGCAAAACCGTCGTCTACTGCTTTGTGAATTTCTTTAGCCGCCCGAATTTCTTCTTTTACCCGTTCAAAAATAAGAATGTTGGCGTCTACAGCCATACCAATAGAAAGAATAAAACCCGCAATTCCCGCTAAAGTTAAGGTAACAGGAGCAAGTCCGTTTAAGAATACTAAGACAATATAACTTAAGAATGCCAGGAGCCCGTACCACCAGCTGACCGTAAGTCCGAGGAAAAAGAACAATCCGACCAGAACAACTGCAGTAAATGACACTCCTATCTTAAATACTGAAAAAGACACAATGGCGTATATTAACAAGGCAAAAACTGCCAAAAGTCCGGGGAATCTATAATACATAATCATAAACAACGAAATAAGAACCATGCCAATTATTCCTGCGGTAATTGACTTTTGGATTGACTCTTTACCCAAAGTGGCACCCACGTCTTGTTGTGAAATAAGTTTTATTGGCACTGGCAAAGCGCCGCTGTTTAATCGAGTGGCGAGTTGTTTGGCGTCGTCGGTGGTAAAATTCCCGGTTATTATAGCTACTCCGTCGGTTATGGCGGCCTGAACTGTTGGCGCACTCAAAAGTTGGCCATCTAGAAAAATCGCAATTGGCTTTCCTACATTAGCTCCGGTAATTTGTGCGAAAAGTTTTTTGCCTTCGTCGTTAAATTCCAAACGTACTACCACTTGGTTATTTAGTCCCTGACCTTGCTGATAGTCCACCGTTGCTCTATCAAGTTGTTTTCCCGAAAGTCCGGTTTGAGACCAAGCACTGCTGGGATCTACGGTCACTGTTCCGCTGGCATCCACCACAGCTTCGGAACCATTGGGATTTTCTGTCTTAAATTCCAAATAGGGAGTTTGACCTATTTGATTTATGGCTTCGTTTATGTCTTTTATCCCCGGAAGCTCGACTATAATTCTATCCGTACCGCTTACCTGAACAAGAGGCTCGCTAACGCCGAAACTGTTTACCCTTCTTTCAATAGTGTCACGAATGGAAGTTAATGCGTTGGCTTTGTCTGCTTGGGCTATATCCTTAAAGTCAGCCTGGTATTCCAGGTGGGAGCCTCCTTGCAAGTCCAGACCCAATCTGACCTTAAATTCTTTGTTAAAGGGGATTTTAAGTTTGGTTAAATTTATTTTGCTTCCTTGGGGAAGCACTATCCACAACGCGGCGGCCGCTAGGAGCAAAATGCCAAAAAGTGATAAAAACAGCTTAAATTTGGGTTTCATTTCAACTGGATCTTTTAAGTTTTAAATCTTAAAATATTATAAACGACAGGGGGGATTTTAGCAATACCATATACTACTAGCTTGCAGCTGATAGTCAGTAGGGATTAGCCAGACAAAAACATAACGCATCATACAACTTACAAACTAATGTAAGCAGTCATTGCTTGTACGTGGGCAGGTTTATCTCTTCGAAATGAAAAGTATTGTGAGTTATCCTCAAAAGTGCATTCTAAGCAATTTTCAATAAGTTCTGGCTGAATTCCAGCCTCTTCTAATTGACGGATAATTATAGCGGGAAGGTTTATATATATATTTGAATCCTTGTAAATAATCGCTTCGGCATAGCCAGCAAATTGACTCAAAATATCCTCTTTTATTTCAAAATGGTTAGCACATATACCAGGGCCAATCCCAACACGTATATCTGAAGGGTTAGACCTGAAACGAGAAACAAATAACCGAATCATATCTCCGGATATATTTTTTACCGTGCCCCTCCAGCCGCTGTGGGCTAGACCCACCACTCTCTTTACAGGGTCGAAAAAATAAACAGGAAAACAATCTGCAACCGTTAATGCCAAAACTAAATCCGAAATACAAGAAATAAGTCCGTCGCTGTGAGGAATGTTATGAACAATTGCCGATTCAATAATTGCTATATTATTGGAATGCTCAAGTTCTGCAAAGACGACATGATTATAAACAATAGAAATTTTCTTAAAGAATGCTTCTGTGGTGGCAATATTTTTTGCAAAAAACCCGTGCATATCTCCGTCTGCTTTATTACTCATGCCATATACAGGAGGTGAGTTGTCAAATAGTTTGAATTTCATTAACTTTGCTCGTTTAGCCAATTACCTATGGCTTTACTATCCCGTTTGAGCCAGGCGGCATTGGAATAAATCTTTTCCAAAACCTGATTTACGGTTCTAGCCGCGCCGGGAGCCGGATGTTTTTTGAAGAAATCCGAAATTTCTTTTGCTTTCGTCTCGGTATTAAATTGCCCGGCGGGGGCCAAAATACGTGAAAGCATGTGACCGCCTAAAGCGTAACGTTCCATAATGACTTTTATATTTTTTTTCATAAATGTCCATGCTATTTCACGTCCCTGGGAATTGCTCCATACCGAAGTGGCTATGCCTGGCATATCCTGAAAACGAACATCTTTGCTCATTGAGAAATTTAGAGCTTTTTTAAGCAATGCTGGTTTTTTAAACTGACCCAGGGCTCGTCCTATGCGGTTTTTCTCTTCATGCAGAATTTCTGTTTTGTATTTTTTTATAAAAAAATTAAACTCTTTCTCTCCCCCATTTTCAGCTACTAAGTTATACACGACACCTCTTAAGTCTGCTGGAATAGGTGCTTTACCTTTTTGTAATTGTCCAAACAACTTTTGAGCATGTTCAATAGTCTGATTATGCCCATTGGTTCCGGCCTGAAACAATACCAAGCTTCTGAGTAAGGGAGTGCTATAATGCTCTCCTTTTTGTGCTTCCCAGCCCACCTGACTTACAATTGGTTCTAACAACTCAAGGCTAAATTGTTTTAAGGCCGAAATGAACTTTTCATTTTCAATAAGAGATTTTATTTTACTTATGCCGCTTACAATTTCTACCCATACGGTATAATCTGTCTCCCCGTTGTATGAACTTACCAGTTCTAAAACCTGAGTGGTTGGCAATTGACCAGATTCCGCCAAAGCAAAAGCATCTCCAATAATCCCAAGCCGATCGGTAGGAGGAAGTTTTTTCATTTTAATGGGAGTCTGAAGTGCCTGCAACATTTGAGCAGGATAATCCACCCGATAAAAGCCCGTTTGACCCATATTTAACTTTAGCCATTGACCTTTAGGTTTAGAGATAACTCCTGACTTCTGACTCATAAGAGAAGAAACTGGTCTTGAAGACGCCGAGGACATTACACTAATTGGAATTGACCAAATAGTAGTATCTTTTGACTCTTTACGGCTGGGCTGGCTGGAATAAAAACGTGATTGGGACATTTTTAACAAAGATTTGCTTTCTACGACGGTAAGAAGTGGGTAGCCTGGTTTACCGGTCCAGTTGGCCATCATTTTAGTTACCGGTTTATTTGATATTTTTTCGAATGCTTTCCAAAGGTCTATGGTATGAGTATTTCCATAGGCATGTTTTTTTAAATAGTACCTGAGTCCATCTCTGAATTTCTTTTCACCCAAAAATTCTGCAAGCATGCGGATCACGCTTGCCCCTTTGCTGTAACTTACAGCGTCAAATATTTCTCCAATTTCATCCGGATGATGAACCTGCACTTCTATCGGATGGGTATTCTTTAAAGAGTCCAAGTGCAAGGCTGCCCCCAAGTCCGCAAAAGCAAATTGCGTCCAAATTTCCCACGTCGGAAAAAGCTCATTTACCGCCAAATACTCAATATAACTGGCAAAACCTTCGTTGAGCCATAAATCTGTCCACCAGTGCATGGTAACTAAATTTCCAAACCATTGGTGGGCTAACTCATGAGCAATTACTAACGCCACCCACTGTTTGTTGCTGGTAGAAGAATTTTCCGGATCCACAAGCAAAGCAGATTCCCTGTACGTAACCGCTCCCCAATTTTCCATTGCCCCGGAAGTAAAATCGGGAATAGCAATAAGGTCTAGGACTGGCAAAGGATATGGGATGTCAAAATAAGCATTGTAGAACTCCAAAGTTTTTATGGCGCAATTTAAAGCAAAGCGTCCCTGTTCTTTTTTCCCCGGAGTAGTAAATACGCGCACTAATGTCCCCTCTTTGGTTTTACCCTCCAGCCATTCAAATTCTCCCACTATAAATGCCAGTAAATAAGTAGACATTTTAGGGGTTGGCTGGAACGTTACCACACGATAGCCACTTTGGTGTTCAGTAATGGAAGATTCTATGGTGTTAGAAATTGCAGTTGTATTTTGAGGAATCATTAAAGTCACGTCGAAGACTGCTTTCAAGGCCGGCTCGTCAAAACAGGGAAATGCGCGGCGAGCATCTGTCGCTTCAAACTGCGTGGTAGCCATATGTTTGGATATGTTTCCGTGCATATACTGACTGCGGTAGAACCCTCTCATTTTGTCGTTCAAAATCCCGGTAAAGACTATGTGTAGTTCCCATTTTCCTTTAGGGATTATTTGCGAAGAAAAAAAAGTTACCGTTTCTGTTTTTTCATTGTAAGTTAATTTTAAATTTTCAACCTGCCTGCCGGCAGGCAGGTTTTCGAATTTTAAATTACTGCATACCACGCTTTCAATCTGAATATCCTTACAATGCATCATAATCTCTTTGGTAGGTTTTACAATGGTAATATAAATTGTTTCTTCGCCATAAAAAGTAAACCCTTCCAAATCAGGCTTAAGCATGAGGCGGTATCGCTCGGGAACAATATGGCCGGGAAGCCTGACGGATTTCTGTTTGGAATTTTTCATTGTTTTATAATTTTCTTTAACTTTTTAAAATCCTTTATTAAATCTTTTTTTATGGGAGGGTTATACAGAGGAGCTGCTGGATGATAAGTAATTAAATAAGTTATACTGTCCCTCTCTATTACTTTACCATGGTCTTTGGCTATTGAAAACTTTTGCTCCAGTACCGCAATTGCCGCTGTATTTCCCAGCAACACAACGACTTTTGGCTTAATAACTGCAAACTGCTTATACAAATGAGTGCGGCCGTGCTCAATATCCGCAAGTGTCGGCGTAACATATTCCGGCAGATATTTTACCGGGCTGGTTATGAATACATCTTGTTCCTTAAGCCCGGCTTCCTGAATAAGAGCGCGAAGAACCTTGCCAGATCTGCCAATAAACGGCCTGCCACTAGCCGCTTCCTGTTTTCCGGGAGCTTCTCCAATAAAAACAATGTCAGCGTCCGGGTTTCCTTCCCCCGGAACAGCCACACCTATCTTACCCTCCCTGCAAATTATGCAGTTCTCTATTTCTTTGGCAATTTTATTCAGAGCTTTCTGTTTGTCTTTTATATTCATAAGTAGGGAATTAGGCGATAGAATGTAGGTAGTAGCCAGACAAAAAGTAAAAATAATTATTAACCAATCTACAAATAAAATAACCACTGTTAATGACAACTAATGTGGCTACTTATACTTGTTTAAGTATAAAGAGGTACTTATACTAGGATAAGATGTAATAATTCATCGCACAGTTATTTTATAGCATTAGTTGTCACCTGCCTACCCTGCCTACCGGCAGGCAGGCGACGGGCAGGTTAGTTATTCATTCGTTGTTGTCAGTATTGGTTACATGGTTCACCTCGTGGCGATAGCTTTATGGACTAAATGCTAGTTGCCTGTCTGCCGGCAGGCAGGCTAAATGCTTGTCCCCGCCCAATATCTCAACTTCTTTGGTTTTCCCTTGGCAATAAATGTCTTTTCAAAAAACTTCCCTCCATTGTTCAATAATCTTTCTAGATCCAATATTGGTTTGGTCACAGGTAAGTAAAACTTTTTTTAACCTGAGCATCTTAGCTTGTCGTAATGCAAACCTGAGAATGAGCGTCCCGTAGCCTTTTTTTCGGTAACGAGGTTCAATTTCGTAACCAATATGGCCTCCAATTTTTCTTAGAACCGGGTTTAGACTGTGGCAAATATTAGCACTGCAACATAGGTATTTCTCACCACCAGCCAATAGGTGGAAGCCGGAACATATCCCTTCTGTAAAAATTTCCCCTGGGCCTGACCACGAAGTTTTGTTACAAATTGAGTAAAGTGTTTGCCTGCATCCTTTTGAGACATCCCAACTTCTTTGTATGCGTACAAATATAAACTGTTGTAGCTTTTAATAAAACTCTTCCTATATTTTTTTGAAGGCAGGACTAGCCTAGGCGTAAGTTTTATATATAAAGAGCAATTCCGACTTAATGTTCTAAATGGTTCTAAAATTCCATAAACAGTTTTATTTATCGTTGTTTAGGGTTTAATACCCCGTAGCTTGCTACGGTTTCCTTGCAGTATTCCCTCCCTTTCATGGGGAGGGCTAGGGAGGGGTGATGGAAGTCAGCAGTTGATACCCCTCAGCTTGCCGGGGGGTAGTTCATTTTTTTTCTAAATATTTTTTTAGTTTTGCAAAGGCATGTCCACGAGGGCTGGAGGAAAAATCTCCGGCAAATTTTAATTCCGACAGAGTTTTTTTAAATCCTTCGGGCATAAACACTGTGTCGTAGCCAAAACCATACTTACCCGTTGGTTTGACGAGCCTACCTTTTACCCGGCCTTCAAAAAATAGTATTTTTTTTGGACTTTTGGCATATCCGATAACCGTAACTGCTTCAGCCTTATTATTTTTAAACCTTTTCCCAATTTCATAAAGTCCTTTTGGACCAATGGATTCATTGAACCATTTTATAAGCGGACCAGGGAGCTTACCGCTAAAACAATCAAGGTACATTGAGACATCTTCAACTAAAAACTGGCCTTTGGCGTGCTTGAAAGCTTCTTTGAGCTTATGCTCAATAATTTTCTTGCTATCAAGCTCCTGGATTTCCGGCAAATCAATATCCAAATGAGAAAGGTCCGGTAAAACCCTCTTAGCTTCCATTATTTTATTTTTATTGCCGGTTATAAATGTGATCATAAAAGTATTTTAAAAGCGACCTAGTTTAATTATACCAGATCGCTTTTATATATGCATTATTCAGCTTTTACATTTTCACTATGCGTTTTGGCTACCACTTCTTCCGCGACATGATCATGTTTTGCATGGTCATGGTCTTTATGTTTTTCGGCTTCCAGTTTTTTTATAGCCTCGTTAATCTTAGTACTAAATTCTTTTATTTGTGCGTCTCCGTTTACCATAATTTCGGCAATTTGTTCCGGGGTAGCTTTAGACAATATAGCCAAAACCATTACCAACGTAGAAGTAGACCATAAGCCTTTTTCCATTGAGTTTTGTGCCATAGCCAATTCATACAACATGCGTTCTGTTTTTGTTGGTTCTTTTTGCTTAAAGTCACTAGCCATATATTTCCCTTTTTGTCACTCTCCGTATAACCGAGATGACGCTGTTAATTATTTTTTTAAAATTAAAACTTTAGGCCGCAAAATGAATTTGTTTTAATAATATTCATTCTTATTTAAGCTTTCTTGGTCATATTAATTTGGTGCTCTGGAGTATTTAGCATTCCACACTTCTTCCACTTACGGCCAGAGCCACAAGGACATGGGTTGTTACGGCCAATATTAGCAGTAACAGGGTCTTGAGGAGCGGAAGATACAGTAGATGATGAAGAACCGTTGTCAGAAAGGTTAGTTACCAAATTCATGGGCTGAGGATGTGTAGGCTGCTGCTGAACTTGTACGCCAATATGGAAGATGGTGTTTACAATCTGCCTGTTCATGTCATCTACCAGCCTCTGAAACATTTGAAAACCCTCTTTTTTATACTCCACAAGTGGGTCTCTTTGGCCGTAACCCCTCAGGCGCACTGAGTCTCGCAAGTGGTCCATGGTATCTAGGTGTTCCATCCAGAGCTGGTCAAGAGCCTGCAGAGCCACGTACCGCTGAGCTCCTTCAAAAATTTCTTTACCCATTTCCTTTTCTTTGGCCTCCCAGTAGTCTGCCGCAACTTTATAAAGTGTGTCGGTTATGGCAAATTCCCTATCCGCGGCGTTTTCGCTTTCCTGGCGGGCTTTTGACATTGTCTCAGGAGTGAGAGGAATAATCACACCCACGCCCTTAAATAAGTTATCCCAATCCTGTTTTTGACTACCATTTTCATCTATAGCATTGAGGTGAAACGTTACAACAGAGCCAATTTCTTCCTTAACAAGACCAAGAATTTCTTCCTTCATGTCCACGTCTTTGCTTTCCGGTGTTCCCGCTAAGTACCTGCGCCTGCGATTATAAATAATATTACGCTGATGGTTTAAGACATCGTCAAATTCCAGAACATTTTTTCTGGTGTCGAAGTTAAGTCCTTCTATCTTTTTTTGTGCCTGCTCAATGGAACGGGAAACCATTTTAGCCTCTATGGGTTGGTCGTCAGGTAGCCCAAGCCTGCTCATAAGGCCTTTCATGCGCTCGCCGCCAAAAAGTCTCATAAGGTCGTCATCCATGCTGACAAAAAACTGAGAAGAACCAGGATCACCCTGCCGTCCTGCCCGCCCCCTTAACTGGTTATCTATGCGGCGTGATTCATGGCGCTCAGTTCCCAAAATATGCAAACCTCCCGCTTCGCGCACTGCTTTAGCTTCTTCTTCGTCTATTGGGTTGCCGCCCAATAAAATATCCACGCCACGACCGGCAATGTTAGTCGCTACAGTAATTGATTTAAAACGTCCCGCCTGAGAAATAATATGAGCTTCCCGTTCATGGTTCTTAGCATTTAGAATTTCAAACTGCAAGCCTTCTTTCCTTAAATGGTCGGCAAGCAGTTCGTTTTTAGCAATGCTTACGGTACCAATTAGAATCGGCTGACCTTTTTTGTGACGCTCTTTTACTTCAATCGCAATTGCCTTAAACTTGGCTTCTTCGGTTTTATAGACAATATCCGCTCTGTCCAGGCGAACCATAGGCCTATGGGTGGGGATTTGTTCAACTGTAAGCTGATAAATTTTGAAAAATTCTTCCTCTTCGGTTTTAGCTGTACCGGTCATACCCGAAAGCTTGCCGTACAGCCTAAATAAATTTTGGAAGGTAATAGTTGCCAGGGTTTTGCTTTCCTGCTGAATTTTAACATTTTCCTTGGCTTCTATAGCCTGGTGTAGTCCTTCGGAATATCTTCTACCAAACATTAAACGTCCAGTAAATTCATCTACAATAATAATCTCACCTTCGCGAACTACGTAGTCACGGTCTTTTTTAAACAGCCCCCGGGCACGAAGTGCCTGTTCAATGTGATGGATGGTGGTTACTCCTTTGGAAGTATCATAAATATTTGGTACTTTTAAAAGAGCTTCAATTTTGGTAATCCCCACCTCGGATAAAGATGCTGCTCTATGTTTTTCATCGACAGTATAATCTGTTTTATCATCTAGGCGGTCTACCAGCTTGGCAAACTCATAGTACTTGCTGGTAGGTTCGGTATCGGGAGCGGAAATAATTAGAGGAGTTCTGGCTTCGTCTATAAGAATAGAGTCAACTTCGTCCACAATGGCAAAAAATAAATCACGCTGGACCATTTGCTGAGAAGACTGGACCATGTTGTCCCGCAAGTAATCAAAGCCGTATTCATTGTTTGTGCCATAGGTAATGTCGGCGGAATAGGCTTCTTTGCGGCTTATTGGACGCATGTGCTTAACGTCCATAACAAGCCCTTGAGTTTCCCCTTCCAGTTTGTCTAATTCTTCCTGTTCAGGCTTAAACTCCGGGTCATATAGAAAAGATTGTTCATGTTGAATAGAAGCTACGGATAAACCAAGATATTTATAAATGTGCCCCATCAAACTGGCATGCCACCGCGCAAGATAGTCGTTTACCGTAACCAAGTGCGCACCTTTTCCCGCCAGGGCGTACAACACCAAGGATAACGCGGCAGTTAGGGTTTTTCCTTCCCCGGTTTTCATTTCCGCAATCTTACCGTCACTTAAAACAATACCGCCAACAAGCTGTACGTCGTAATGGAACTGACCAATGGCCCGCTTGGCGGCTTCCCTGGTTAAAGCAAAAACTCTGGGACGAATCTCCAAAAGCTTTTCGTTAATTTCTTCTTTTGTATCAAGTTTTGAAATCTCTAATTTAAAGTTCCTGATCTCTTCTTTTATTTGATCTTCATTTAAAACAGCTATCTCGTCTTTAAACGCGTTAATAACACCCAACTCAGCTCTATGAATCTCTAACGGGCTTGCTTGACCTCCAAAAAATTTTGTAAAAAATGACATAAATATGGCTATTTCCGGTTAGTTTGTTGCTATAATTACATTTTATTGTAGCAGAAAAAGGGCATAGTTGCCAGAGCTAACCAACGAGCAAAAATCGAAAAAAATAATAAAAATACCGCCGGTCAGTAATTATGATCGGCGGTTGAAACGTACACGAGTACATAAGGTTAAATCTTTCAGCGTAAGCTGAAAAGTCTGTCCCGGCAATTCGCCGGGTCTTCTGACAGCACACTGAACCACCTCATAAATGCCATACACCTGGAAGGTTTTCCCTCTAATAAAAGGATACCTCTCAATAAGACATTTTGCCGAACTTCTTAGAAACATCATATTCTCAATTAACATTTTCCCTCCTGACAGGTCTTAGTTATCAGAAAATAAGCATATACTGCTTGTTTTCCTTTGTCAATAGCGTACTAGTACGCTATTGCATAGGTTTTTTACGAAACAAGGGTTTTTATCCACAGTCTTGTAAATATATGTCGCGTATGATATTGTACCAGTACATTAAAGAAAAAAGCTATGCAATATAAGCACGAGTACGGGGTTGAAATGGAAGAATTAATCCGCAAAATTTGCAAAAACAGAAAAAAGTCACTGCTAAGGGACTTTTTATTTGACTTACTTTCTCCTGCAGAGTACAAAGACCTAGCCGTAAGATGGCAAATAGTCAAAATGCTGGACAATAGAATTTCTCAAAGGCAGATATCAAAAGCACTTAAAGTCAGCGTTGCCACGGTTACCCGGGGATCGCGCGAGCTATTAAACAAAACTGGTGGTTTTAGACAATCTCTAGATATTTTTACAAGAAAATAATAATTTCCACTAAATCCTCCTCCCTAGTCCTCCCCATCAAGGGGAGGGAATACTGCAAGAAAACCCCAGCAAGCTGGGGGGAATTGACCAAAACTATGATGAATAAAACTCCTCTCCTTAAAACACAAGAGGGGAGTTTTTAGTATGCTGATTAATGGATTTTATTGCGTTTGCGCCTTTGTGTAATTTTCTTGTCCTTAGCTTTTGTAAGCTGTTCCTTTATTTTGGGCACCACCAAGTCAAAAGCTTCATACAAATCATTGCCACGCGCATCAGCAAAGTGCCCTTTTGGCTGAATATCAATTTCCGCCCTAAACACTAGACCACTTTTATGTTTTTTTTGCACTTCCAATTCTATTCTTACTTTATCTTCTTCTTTTAAAAACTTCTCAAGTATTTCCATTTTATCTTCCAAGTAAGTCCTAATAGCGGGAGTAAGCGTGGTATTGGTAGCTTTTATATTTATATTCATAGTTCGGCAGACCAGACGCGGATCTGCTGCGCGGATTTTAAAAATAAATAGTATTGTCTCATTTAAAGTATAGCTTAAAAACCAAAATGTCTCAATTCTTCGACCCCAAAACCCACAAATTCAGGTTCTATGGCCAGCCATATTCCAGTTTTTTTATGAACAGACTCTCTTACACTCTGTGCCAAAGCAAGCACTTCATTGCTGGTTGCCTTGCCAGCGGCATTTACTATTACTAAAGGCTGGTTGCTGTTTATAAGCGCACCCCCGACACTCAAACCTTTCAGGCCGCACAAATCCACCAGAAAAGCAGCGGGCACTTTAACTGTATCTGCCTCAAAAAAACTTCTTTGCCTCACGGCTTCTGCTGTCCAGGCTATCGGCTAACTGTAAGAACTCGTCAACCCGCATAATAACGTTTTTAAAAAAAGATCCTGCATTGCCATTTTTTTGAGGCTCAGGGAAAGGAAACTTTTTATTCCGAATTTCTATAACGGCTGGACGGATGTCTTTTAGATTGGGGGATTTTTCTGCAAATCTGTTTTTTAAATCCCAATAGGACAGATTTGGCTGACCGTACTTAGAAAGCTTCATTAAAATATGAAAAATAATATATCTCCCTTTTTCAGTTGTATTAAAAATGCTGAACCTGTATCCAAAGCCGCAATCGGTATTTTTAATACTGATCGTGTGTCCCGTATGTCTGTCAAATGCTAGAACGGAATCTATAACCTGACGCGCCTCCTGTCCATACGCGCCAACGTTCTGAACAGCAATAGCTCCTGAACTTCCCGGAATATGGGATAGATTTTCTATCCCCCACCACCCATTGGTCACAGTAAAACTAACTAAACTGTCCCAATTTTCTCCAGAACCAATTTTTAACAGTACATCTGTTTCATTTTCCAGCAACACCTCAACTCCCCTATTCTCAACTTTCATGACCAGACCATAAAAACCCTTATCGCTTACCAGCAGATTACTGCCACCACCCAAGACAAAAGTAGGAACATTTTTTTCCTTTGCAAACTCATAGGCTTCCAAAGCATCCTGACTGTTTTTTACAACACAAAAAAACCTGGCAGGTCCGCCAATATTAAAGGTAGTATAGGGAGCAAGCGCTACATTGTCTTTTATTTCCATTAGAGGACTTCATTTAATGCATAGGCTAGGCGGTTAAAGTTCCCCACAGCCATAATTATGACCACGTCACCAGCTTTTGCCTCGTTTTTAACAATACCCAAGGCCTCTTGCTGGCTTTGAACCAGCCTGGTAGCCGGTTGATTTTTTTTGATAGCGTCTACCGCTTCCTGAGAAGTAATAGTAGCTTCAGATGCTTTTTCCCGCGCGGGGTAAATTTCTGAAATTAGCACTTCGTTAGCAGAATTAAAACTTTTTGCCAAATCAACCATTGTCGCCTGGGTGCGGCTAAAGGTATGGGGCTCAAAAATTGCCCAAATTTTGGCATTAGGAAACTTGGTTCGCGCAGCCTCTAAAGTTTCTCTTACCGCTGTAGGGTGATGAGCGTAATCGTCAACCAATGTAATTCCATTTTTAACCCCCACTATTTCAAAACGTCTTTTTATACCGCTATACGACAATACCTCTAAGGCAATTTGCTCATGGGCAAAACCCAATGCTCGCAGAACAGCAATGACAGCCACTGCGTTATAAACATTTATTTTCCCCGGTAAGCGAATTTTATATTGCTCTGTCATGCCAAGCAACTTGCTGGAAATATTTTTAGAAAATTTATTGCTTATTTCTATAGTGGTATAGCCTGTCGCATATGAAACATCTTCCACCTTAAAGTCAGTTTCATTTTCCAAACCAAAACTAACACTGGAAACATTGGATGCGTGTACTAATTTGGTTAATCGCTCATTGTCACCATTGTACACAATGAGGCCGTCCTGAGGCAAAGCTTCTATGAGCTGGGAAAATTCGCTCTCAAGAGATTCAATATCTGCAAACATGTCTGGATGGTCATATTCCAAGTTAGTCAAAACTAAAATATCCGCCTTATAATAATGAAACTTGGGAGTGGGATTGTCAAACTCAGCCTTATATTCATCCCCTTCAAAGACAAAATAATGCCCGTCACCAACATAAAAATTACTCTGATAGTTCTGCAAAACCGCGCCTGCCAAAAATGAACTGTCGTCAATATTTTTTAATACATGGCCCAAAAGTCCTGTGGTGGTAGATTTTCCATGAGTCCCGGCAATCACAATCCGCAACTGTTTTTCAGAAAAACAATACAACAGCTCAGCGAACGACGCATGATGTAAATGGTTGTTAACAATATATGCGACTTCGGGATTGGACATTGTCTCACCGGCAGAAAGTATATAAAGGTCTGCTTGCGCGTCCATAATATTTTTTTCATTATACCCTGTAATATAGGGTATCCCTGTAGTAACTAAAACGTCTTTAGCAGGCGAATAAACATTTTTGCCGTCACTGCCAACTACCTCAAAACCTTTGGTTTTGGCAATACCCGCCGCCGCTGACATGGCAATTCCGCCAATTCCAACAAAATATATTTTTTTTACCTGGCCTAATGTTATCATGGACTTTCTCTGTTACGGAATTGCAATCTTGGTTTTTTGCTTAATAAGCATCCTTATTTGGGGAATGCTCTCTTCTGCCACTCGCCTGCCTTCGTTGTAAAAATAATGTAGGCTCTCTTCGTTAAAATTCATGCCTTTCATATCGTCAATATTTGGCGTTATAAGTAAATCACAGCTGGGAATTTCCTGCTCGTGGGCGCTGGCTTCCAGGGCAAGATCTAAACTTTTTCCCAAAACAGTAAATAGCCCCGGGGTTTTTGAATAACTCTCTATGTCGTCGTCGTTACTACTTACCATGGTACTAAAAAAAGTTTCAACTTCATCTATAAATAAAAACTTTTTGAAAAAATTAATTATTTTTTTTGCATTGAGCTGACGGTTGCTAAATATATGCTTGGTGCCGCGCATATTTACCGGAATTGAGACATCTACTGGAAAAAGTTTAAGTTCAGCTATAGGAATAAGGGATAGTAAACCTCCGTCCACAAGCGTTCTGTTACCCCATTTGCGGGGAGAAAAAATCCCCGGCAAGGTGCAGGAAACCGTGGCAGCTTGAGCAATGTCACCCATGCACAAATCTATTTTTTCGCCGGTTTCAATGTCAACGGTTACAAAACTCATGCGAGGCGTTATGTCTTCAAAACTCATTCCCTTGGTATATTCCTGCATGCGGGCGGCAAGTTTGTCCAGCGAGAACAAACCTCCCCTGCTGTTTTCGCGAGACATATAATCTTTTAATCTGTTTTTATTAAGGGACAATACCTCCTTTTTAAATTCTTCTAAAGTTCCGCACGCATACGCCGCCGCCACAAGAGACCCGCCGGACATGGCAGAAATGTAATCTACTTTAATTTCGGCCTCAGCAAGAGCCTCAAAAAAACCAATATAAAAAGTAGTGCGGTTTCCTGATCCGCTTAAGGCTAAACCCAAACTTGGTGTGTAAGATAATTCTGTTTGCATAATGTAATAAAGTAGTATTGTTCTTTAAAAAGATACCGTATGTGTTTAAAATTAAAATTTATGGGCTTAAGGAGATGACAATGTCAGCAATTTTTTTTGCCGAACCTTTAGGCATTATTTTTGAAATATTTTCCTTCATTTCTTCCTGGACCATATGCTCAAACAGTAGCCTCCGCACAAGCCTTACCAAGCTTTCTGCGGTAAGCCTGTCCTGAGTCACCACAACCGCCGCCTTATGCCGTAAAAGCTTAAGGGCGTTTAATTCCTGGTGACTATTGGGTATAGGGACTATTATACTCAATTTTCTAAGATTTGACAACTCTGTAATGGTGGAAAGTCCGGCTCTGCTTATGACCATATCAGCCGCCGCGTAGGCCAAACCCATTTGAGAAATGAACTCATAAGGATGGTAATGTTCTTGCCCTAGACGGACCGCCCCTCCCCTTCCCCCGGTAGAGTGAATTATTTGCACGGACTTTGCCAGAACCGGCAATGCGGTTTCTATAATTGTATTTATAAATAATGCTCCGGTACCCCCGCCCAGGACAAGCAGGGTTGGCATATCAGAGCGTAAGTTAAAAAATTTAATGGCCTCTTCTTTGGTCGCATTTTTCAAACCGGTCCTAAATGGGTTTCCGGTAAAAACTATTTTATTATTGTTCTTTTTATAAAAAAGCCCAAGGCCCGCGTGGAAATCCTGGAGTGAGTCTTCAAAGGTAACGGTAATTTTTTTTGCTGGTATTTGACATATCACATTTGCTAAACTGGGCAAAATGTCCTGCTGGTGAATAATTACCGGAACCCGCAGAACCCAGGCTGCCCATACAACAGGGACCTGAACGAAACTACCGGCGCCAAACACGCATTTCGGATGAAACCTCTTTATAACGCCCAATGCCTGAAAAAAACCTTTCATGACAAAGAAGGGGGCGGCAAAATTGGAAAAGCTCATGTAGCGTTTAAATTTCCCTGCAGAAATGCTTTGAAAAGCAATGCCCGCCTTTTTAGCCATAAGCCCCTCCGGACCGGTCCGGGTCCCTAAGAGCAAAAACCGGGCCTGTGGGCGCAGGGTTTTTATTTCCTCCGCAACTGCCAGCAACGGCGATACTGGCCCACCACTACCGCCGCCAACTAATAGAATATTCATGAGTTTGTTACTATCTGGTTATATATTTCCAACGTTCCTTCCGCCGTCTTTTTCCAATCAAATAGCTGTCCTCGGCGAAAACTTTTTTCCTGCATTTTTTGATGATATTGAGTATCACGCACCATTAAGTTAAGTTTTTCCGCAATGTCATCTGTATCTAGAGGGTTAAAATAAATTGCCGCATCGTCATAAATTTCGTTAAATACTTCTATGTTAGAAACAGCCAGTGGTAGTCCGAACTTCATTGCTTCCACTCCTGGCAACCCAAACCCTTCATGGAGCGAGGCTGAAACATATCCATAGGCGGCCTTATAAAGGGCGGCTAAGTCGGTGTCCCCAACATAACCGGTAAATACCAGGTGGTCCTTATAAGTGATATCCAGAGCTTTATACCGTATGTCAGGATAATGACTATCAACCTTTCCTACTATGACCAAGTCTATGTCATGATGAAACTTTTTTATGAGAACATCAAGCGCCCTAGTAAGCATTTTTAAATTCTTTTTTCGTTCTAGCACACCGACAAATAATAAGAAGGGTTTTCGTAATAACCATTTTCTTTTTACATTCTCTACATCCTGACCAGAAACGGTAGCGGGTAACGAGGTTCCTTCATAAAGTACATGAATTTTTTCCGGCTTGGTTCCCAAAAAATGGCTTATATCTTTTTTTGAATATTCGGAAACTGTAATAATAGCCCTGGCATTTTTAGCAGCCTGTTCAATAATTCTTTTATACGCTAAAAAATGAAAATAATGGCTTTTTTTGGCTCCACCAATTTTATGGTGTACCATGTCGTGAATAGTGACTACATAGGGCTTTGTATAGTATGCAGGCACATTAAAATTGGGAAAATGCACCAAGTCTAAATCGCACCTGTTAAGTAGATATAAAAAAGAAGTCTGTTCTGCCAAGGAGTAGTGGCGTATAGTAGTCGCGACAAAAACTACGTTGGTGAACTTCTTAAAAAACTGTATGTCTTCTGGCTCCGAATTTTTGGTGTTATAAAACAAAAAATAGGTGTTAGTAGTATCAATCTCCAAGATATGGGCGGCAAGCTCAAAAACGTAGCGGCCAATGCCGCCATGCCTGCTTCCTAACATTCTCATGTCAACACCTATTCTCATAGTTAGAAGTACGAAAAGGAAAGATACATAGCAATCGAAAAACCCTTTCGTGTTAGTATTTTAATTAAATGTATCAAATGTTTCCAAAACCTTCCCCGCAGTATATTGCCATTTAAATTTTTTACTTTGTTCTAAGCCTTTGCCTATGAGCATTTCCCTTAAGCGGTCGTTTTGCAAAGCCTGTTTTAAACCACTTGCGATACTTAAAACATCATAGGGATTAACAAGTACTGCCGCCTCTCCAACCACTTCAGGCAAAGACGTTACCTGGCTTACCACCACAGGAACTCCGCAGGCCATAGCCTCGAGGGGCTGGAAACCAAATCCTTCGTAAAAGCTTGGATAGGCTAAGCAACGAGCGAGTTTAATAAACGCAGGCTTCTCACTCTCGGGAATATAACCTCTATAATGTATTTTAGCAAACTTTTTGCTTTTACGGATATCGTTAAATATACTGCGGTATTTCCAGCCTTTTCTTCCGGCAATCACCAGATGTACATCAGAGTCCAAAAGGTCAAAAGCTTTCACTAAATTTGAGAGATTCTTTCGTGGTTCAATGGTATTAAGAAATAAAATAAAATCCCCAGGTAATGAATATTTGTTGCGCGCCCCACGTTGAGATTCTACCGAAATTTCCGGATTAAATATAGCATGGTCCAAACCTGGGTAAATAACTTTAATTTTATTTTCCGCTATATTGCACAGTCGCATAATATCGTGCTTAGTATATTCAGAAACCGCAAAAATAACATTAGCCCGTGCGAAAGCTTTTTTATAGTTTAAAAACCTATGCCATATTCTCCTTGTTGTATTGTAGAATTCCGGCGTCACCATTGGAGAAAGGTCGTGGACAGTAATAGCAAGTTTCGCGCTACTACTTATGCTGAATTGGTTCAGGTTTGGCATAAATAGACAATCAAATGGACCAATCAGTTTTTCCAGGCTGACGAAATTTGTTTTAAGAGCAATGTTCAAAATTTTATTTGGAATTCCCGTGCGCTTAGTATGGGAATTTATGAAATGAAAATCACCAGCTACTTTCCCGTTCCAAGAATTATAAAACAAGATATATGAATTTTTCTTATCCAATGTTAAAAGGTTGTCCAGTAAGTTAAGCGTGTAATTTTCCACGCCACTAATGCTCCCACTGGTTAAACTCCGTAAATCTATGGCAATTTTCATGAGCACGCTCCCATTTTGATTATGTTCAAATTACTAAATGACTTTAGCAAAAAATTACGCACACCTTGCTACGTATGCCGCTATTTCTTTTTTAAAAATGGTATCGCTAAACTTATTTGCGTGCTCGCGGAGTGCGGCAACGTTATATTGCTGAACTTTCCATAACTTAATAATACCTTTTAGTTCTTCTTTATCGTAATTATAAAAAAATTCCCCGGTTTTTCCCGGTAGCACCGTTTCCAAAGCGCCCGCTTTACCAAAAGCGATAGTTGCAGTACCACAGGCCGCGGCCTCCAGGGGCATAAGACCAAAGTCTTCAATCTGGGGATATATGTACCCTTTTGCCCCACTGTAGTGGTCGCGGAGTTGTTCGTCGGTCACCTTTTCGTAAAATGTAATGTTCGATTTTGCGATTGATTTTAAATATTTTAAATTTCTTCCTGTTCCCACCACCCGCAGTGGCAATCCCAGGTCATTGAACACACGAATGACAAAATCATTTTGCTTGTGAGCTTGCAAACGTCCGGCTAATAAAAAATAGCTTTCTTTTGTTTTTGAAGGCATCCAGAAACCTACATTTATTCCCGGGTATATGACCTCACTGTCCCTCTGATAATATTCTTTTATTCTTTTTTGAACTTCTCGCGAATTAGCAATAAAATAATTAACCCGTTGAGCTCCGGCATAATCCCATTGTTTAATTTTTTTCAAATACCAACGGATTAAAAATGAAAATGGTTTTAAAAACCACGGCAACTCCTGGTTTATGTAATCCTGATTATGCCATAAAAAACGGGTGGGAGTATGACAATAGCATATATGAACGCATCCTTTTGGAGGACGAATATTTTTTATAAAACTGGAGCTGGAAGACAATATAAGGTCAAACCCTTCAAATGTTAGGGAATCTACGGACGTTGGTATAATGGGCATTAAATACTGAAGTTGGGAAATAGCTAAAAACAATGTCTGTAACTGGCTGGTTCGAATATCCCAACCTTTATATTTTTCTCGTAAATACGGGTCAAAAACAAGCGTAAAAACGGGAGCATCCGGGAAGAGTTGGTGAAAATTCTCTACTACCCGTTCCGCGCCTCCTTGCTGGGTAAAGGTGTCATGAGCCAATGCTATTTTCATAATTTAGAAGTGTCTTTTAATCTCAGGCAAGTTTTAGCAAAAGTTTCAACTAGTAATCTTCCTTAGACCCAGATCTGAACATAAGCAGCCAAAAACTTTTTGCCAGTATTTTTATGTCCAGCCACAATGACCAGTTTTCAATGTAATAGGTATTAAGCTTAATTTCTTCCTCAAACGGCAAATCAAGCCAGCTCATTTGGGCGATTTGGGACATGCCGAATGTACCGGGCTTGATGGAAAACATTCTGCGATAGCGATTGCGGTAACGGTCCACTTCGTCCAATACATGTGCTCTGGGGCCAACCATACTCATATCACCTTTAAGCACGTTCCAAAACTGGGGAATTTCATCTAGCTTAGTTTTCCGGAGGAAACGTCCCACTCGGGTCACCCGCGGATCGCTTTTAATTTTTAAAAATGGGCCTTCCGCCCCGCCCCGGTCATTTTTTTTCCATAATTCCAGTCTTATTTTTTCCGCGGCGTCCCCACCGTACCTGTCCCCTACTGACATATGGCTGAACATACTACGAAATTTATAAAATTTGAAGTCTTCATCGCTTCCGCCACGAGTGGCAATATAAATAATTTTTCCCTTTGAGTCCAGTTTAATGGCTAAAGCAATAAGTATAAACAGTGGCGACGTAACCAACAAACAAAGGGAACTGGCAAAAATATCTAAAACTCTTTTGGCCACCTTTCCCCAGCCATCGAGCGGCGTATTTTTTAAACTAATTACCGGTATCCCTTTTACGCTGGAGGTTTCAACCACATTCCTTTGGACTTCAAAAAGATTGGGCACAAAACTGAACTGCAAGCCTTTATTTCTGGCAAATTCAACTAGCTGTAAGTTAGCCACGTCGCTCAAACTAGGGTTAGCCTGTAATATTTCGTCAATCTTGCCCTTCTCATACAATACTTCCAGTTCCGCGAGGGTAGTTTCGTTAAAATCGATTTCTTTTATTATTTGATAGCCGTAAGACTTATTTTTATAAACTTGTTCAATAATTCCTGTATGACTGTTTTTCCCGTTGACTATTACCAGTTTGTGAAGCCCTATTCCTTTAAGAAACAATTGTCCTTGAATAGCCCTTAAAAATAAGGCTCCAATAAACATAAATACAATACCAAGTCCCCACGTGGCCAAGACAATAAACCTGGAAGGAAATAGTGACTGGTTAAAAAAGAAAAATAAAATAAATACCAATAGGCCCAAAGAAATTGCAATTATTATTTTTCCTAATTCGTTGGTGAACGCACGGGTTCCTCTTAAATTGTATAGCCCTAAAAGGGCAAAAATTAGCAGTAAAAAAGGTAAAATGTTCATTGCGGCGTTCAAAAATTCTCCCAATTGCAAATGGTAAACTATGGGTCCGACAATGCTTGTCGTGTTTTGACGCAAATAAAAAGACACGACAGCCGCGATAAGCAACATGGCCGCGTCAACGGGTATGGAAATAAGATTAAAAATAAGTTCAGTCTTTTTCATAAAATGCCTTGGACCCAAAAACAGCATATTTCGGAGCCGAATTATTATTTTTAGTGTCTATAAATCTATAGCTATTATAGCATTTTAGAGGTATTTTTTCTAGCACTAAAAATCCCCGGCTTAGCCGGGGATTTTTAGTGCTTTAAGCAAACTCGTAAGCCGAATTCTGTTTCTAAACAATCATCTATCTGGTCCTACTATTACTAGCAGGATCGAGCAGCCTACCAAACTTGGCCTTGCACCCAGGTAAGAATTTAGCCGTTTCACCCTTCAACTTTGCATAAAGCCTTGCGACTCAATGATTAGTTGAAGTATCATCCGTCGTCACTTACGTGACACCGGATGCCTTTTTGGCTTTCGCCTCAAGGCGTTTCTGTTCGCATCTCGTTCCTTGCGGAAGACGGGCGTTACCCGCTACCCTTTTGATAACTCTTAAGAGGTCATCAACAAGTGTTCGGACTTTCCTCCCTTTGGAAATTTATCTTGCGATAAAAACCAAAGAGCGATTATTCGATTTGCTTAAAGCAAATATATAGTAGCACTATTTTGCTTTTTTGTCAATTATTTTACTTCAAATACTACGGATATACTAACATTTACATCCTGACTGCCAGGCTCTATACTAGGCGCTATACTCTTTTGGTTCATGTCATCGCCAATTCCCCGGGCAGAGCTTTGAGCATAGGGCATTGGAGGAAAATAACCCCCTTGGCCCTCAGACACACCGACTATTTTCCCCAATTTCAAACCCGTTTGGTCGGCTAGCTGCTGGCCTTTAACTTTAGCTTTAGCAATGGCATCTTCTCTGGCTTTTTGCTGTAAAATATCGGGATTTTCAAAAGTAAAGAACACTCCTTGAATTTCGTTAGCACCGTTATTTACCGAGCCATCCAAAATAGATTCCAGTTTGGTCTGACTCTGATCTATACCATGAACCTTCACGGTAACTGTTTGATTACCCTGATATCCGGTAATTACCGGGAAACCTTTGGAATAGTCCTGTTGAGGGTAAAAATTATACTGTGAAGTTGCAATATCTTTTGAGTCAATCCCCTGCTCTTTTATAAAGGCAATGATTTTATTTACTTTGTCATTGTTCTTGTTTTTAACTTCCGTCGCATTGGCTCCTTGTGATAGCACTCCAATAGTTACGGTAGCTAAATCTGGAGAGGCGGTAGCCTTGCCCTCTGCAGATACCGAAAGAGTATTGCCCGGTTCCTTATTATCTACCGAAGTCTTTAAATCCATACCTTTTTGGACTATTAATAGAGCTATAAATACTATTAACAAGCCTCCAAGCCCCGCCGTTACCCATTTTGGTAAAAAACTATTCATATATTTATTTATTTTGCTTTCCTCAGCCCTGCCGGCAAGGCTAGCAAGGCGATAAGTTAATGTCTATATCTATTATACGCCACAAGCGGAAAAAAGTAACGTTGCCTATAAAATATTTATTTTTTATCATTTAACTTAAATATTTTTTTAAAGCTGTCTTTAAAACACCCTCTTTAGCCATTTGGTAGTTAGTAACACAAGGAATCGTGTCAAAATAGTCTTCCATTCTATGTTTGGCGGTTTTCCATCCTGAGCCGTCAGTAAATAAAAATAATGTTAGAGAGAAGCCCTCTTTAAAAGTTCGGTTAAGGTATGCCCCCGGAACTTCTAATTTTGTACCGGCGCCCGAAAAATAACTTGCTTCAATATCGACAAACTTGTTACCCTTATAGACTATGAAATCCATATTGCGCGATAAGCTTTGCGGTACATCATACCCAAGATTTTTCATTACCTTTTCAAATTTTTGTCTTACTTCTATCCCATAGCCATTCTTTTTGGCAATTTGTTTTATTAACGGCTCTATAAGAGTTTCCCATTCCGTACCACCGCGATTTTTTCTGGCATTAGTATCAGAACCAACCTCAACACCATAAAGATAGTCCCTCAAATTTTTTCTTTATTTCAACTGCCAATGATTTTATTACGGCTTGAACAGTTTTTTTCATATTATATTCATTTGCCACTTCCCCAATAGACGTTATTAAATCTTTATAAAAATCTGGGTCACCGGTAAAACGCCACCAGAACTCTTTTCCTATTACAACCGCATAATCCTTTTCAAGGGCTTTTATAAAACCATTTTTCCTGCCTGGTTCTCCATAAAGCAAGCAAAAAAGGAAATCATCCACTTGAACAGGTAAATGGTTTGTACGGGCAAGCATAATTGCACTTTTAAAATGGTTTTTCATGGTAATTACGTCATCATAATTAATTACATTCGGCCCAGCTTTAATTTGACAATATTTCTTCCTGCCATCTATCTTATCAACAAATTCCAAATCTATCCCAGTTGTAGTAGACCCCAACGTACCCTCAAACACTTTTGAAATAAAGCCCTGGAACCTACTCCCAAAACTAGTATTTATCGACGTACCAAGTACACGTGGATAAACCAAAACTTTTGCCAAACTCAAAGGACTGTCATTGCCTTATAAATAATGTGCCAAATATGACCATAAAAATGGATTTATATCAAAATTCTCAATTTTTTTTAGCTTAAGAGTATTAATTTTATGGGCTTCTACCAATTCTTTACGCCACCATTCCTTGGCTTTTTTTAAAATTTCAGCTTTTTCTAATTTTTTCATATTTTATGAATTACTTATAGC
>Ga0163150_10002901_pt1 | contig 25187 bp, 20 predicted proteins | sample OliLakLV19P2IB_FD_148628 | JGI IMG/M metagenome (GOLD analysis project Ga0163150, IMG submission 148628) | Freshwater microbial mat bacterial communities from Lake Vanda, McMurdo Dry Valleys, Antarctica - Oligotrophic Lake LV.19.P2.IB | ecosystem: Environmental > Aquatic > Freshwater > Lake >...
TCGAGGCGGGCGCGAAAATCCTCGAGGAGCCGCCAGCCGGAAAGCTGGGCGGGATCGAGACGGAGATCGTCAGCGCGAGCCACGGGGCCAGTAAAGCCGGGCGGGGAACGAAAGTACAATGAAAAGGGTACATGGGGGCGATCACTTTCATTCATGGCCCTCCGCGCACTTCCGATGCCGAACACAACTGGCGAGACGCCCGCGCTCCTGCTGGAGTGACCGCCACTTCCAATCGCACCCGGCAACAACACCCTGATTGACCACCGGGCCATCATCGGGCTGCCCTGCGAAGTCACCGCGCGACGTTCAGGCACACGAGGAAATCCTCGCTGCGGAGAAAGAGTTTTTTCTCCGACAGAACGGGCGCGGCCCAGCATGGGAAATAGAGCGACGGCACCTGCCAGCGGGAGATTTCTTCGCAGCGTTCGGTGGTCGGTCGAAACAGCCCGAGCAGGCCGCCTTCGCCGAGCGCGATGAGTTTGCCATCGGCGAGAATCGCGGAGCCGCGTCCGAAGACGGGCGGTTGCGCTTTGCTGCCGGGGGCAGGATGCCCGCGCCATTGTTCGTCGCGCGACCACATGAGCTTCGCGGTTTTCAACGTCACACATTTGAAGGCGGCATCCGGCTCGTTGCGCCCGTCGAAGGCGTAGAGGAATCCCTGATGCAGGACGGGCGTGCTCCAGTGCAGGCCGAGCACAGGTTCGAGTGGCGCGCCGCTCACGTCGAGTTCGCGGAAAAATTTCGGCTGCCGCCAGACTTCCTCAAAACTTTTCCCATCCGGCTTCACGCGCAGCAGAAACGAGCCGGCGCGAAAGTAGGCGGCGGAGTAGAACACCAGATCGTCCACGACGACGGGCGAGATGCCGTTCACGGAGTCCGCGCCGACGGATTGAAACCAGCGACTGAAGTTAATCGCGCCGTTGGTGGGATTCAGCGAGACGAGGCCCTGGCGCATGACACAAAAAAGATGACGCTGCCCGTGAATGGTCGCCGCGATGGGTGTCGAGTAGCTCGCGGATTTTTCCACGCCCGTCCAGCGATAGGTGCGGTCGCCGGGCCAGCCGAGCATCGGTGCGCCGGTCCAGTTGGTTTGGCCCACGTTTTCCCAGATCGTTTTTCCCGTCGCGGCATCAAGCGCGACGATGCCGGCGTTGGGTTGTCCGCCCACCATGACGAACAGTTTGTCGCCTTCGAGTAAGGGCGTGCTGCCGACGCCGAAGAACGCTTCCGGCACGGCCCAGTCCTTCGCCGTGTCGCGCTGCCAGATCAACTTTCCGGTGAGGCGGTCGAGGCAGACCAGCTTGCCCTCCGCGCCCAAGGTGTAGCAGCGATTCGAGGTGAGCACCGGGGAGCAGCGCGGGCCGTTGTTGTAACCGTAGGGATCGGTGAAGGCGCTCGCGTAGGCGTGACGCCACAATGATTTGCCGCTGAGCGCATCGAAGTTTTCAACGATTTCCTCACCACCGATCCGGTGATGCAGCACGAGCTGTCCGCCGAACACGGACGGTGCGCCGTAGCCCGTGCCGATCTTTTTCTCCCACACGATGGGCACGCCGTTGGTCGGGAATTTTTCGAGCAGTCCGGTTTCCGTGGAAGTGTTGTCGCCGCGCGGGCCGAGGAAGCGCGGCCAGTCCTCGCCCCGGCAGAGCAGGGGAGCAAGCAGGGCGAGGGAGGCGAGCGCCGAAATTTTCATGGGCGCAGTTTGCCGAATCCAGGGCGCGGGCCGGAAGGGGAAATGTTCCTGCGCGTGACGAACAATCGGTCCCTGGTCCGAAACCAAGGGGTTGCGGACAGCCATGTCCGCAGTTCGGGGACGCTTCGTGAGCAGGGCGGCTTTTGTGCGGAGAACGAGCAGCGGACATGGCTGTCCGCTGCTTCGGCGCGCGATTTATTAATCCACAACTTTGTAACAACCGGCGCGCTTTGCTTAATCTGCTTCTGAAATCATGTCGTCACACGAGGCACCCGGTGGAGCGCAGCCGTTGTTCGTTACCACGCGCTGGTCGGTCGTGCTCGCGGCGCGGGACAAATCTTTGCCGGCGTCGGCCGAGGCGCTGGAGTCCATCTGCCGCGCCTACTGGTCTCCGCTTTACGCGCTGGTGCGTCGGCAGGGCCACGCGCCGCACGACGCGCAGGATCTCACGCAGGAGTTTTTCGCGCGCCTGTTGCAGAAGGATTATCTCCAGGCGGCGGATCGGGAGAAGGGCCGGCTGCGAACCTTTCTGCATGTCGCGTTGAAACGGTTTCTCGCCAACGAATGGGATCGCGTGCGCGCGCAGAAACGCGGCGGTGGCGTCCCGCCCGTTTCCTTCGACACGGCGGTGGCGGAGGAGCGTTATCTCCAGCACGGCACGGCGGCGCTTTCCGCCGAGCGCATTTACGAGCGGCAATGGGCCATGACGCTGCTCGAACAATCGATGAGCCGGCTGCGCACCGAGTATCAGGCCGCGCGGAAAGAGGCCGAGTTCGAGCAACTCAAAAGCACGCTGACAGCGGAGCGCGGCGCGATTCCCTACGCCGAACTGGCGGCGCACTTGAACATCACCGAGGGCGCGGCACGCGTGGCCGTGCATCGCGTGCGGAAGCGTTTCCGCGAGCTGTTTCGCGCAACCATTGCCGACACGGTGGACAGTCCGGCGGAGGTGGATGACGAGGTGCGCTACGTGGCGCGCGTGCTGGGGGAAACATGATTTTCCAGAATTCATGTAACGAACGCCGCCGGATGCTTAAGGAGAGGGTAATGAAACACATTGCGCTGCTCCCGGCGGAAAGACGCCCAACCATTGACTTGAACCGCAGCGAGATCCGCCATCCGGCCGGATCGCGGCACAAACTCTCGCGGCTCGAATCCGCGCTGCTCACCTGCCTGCTCGGCCACGCGGGCCGTCCGGTCACGCGTGGCGAACTGCTGGCTGGCGTCTGGCGGCTCGATCCGCTCCGCACCGTCACGCGCACGGTGGACATGCACATCAGCATGTTGCGGAAAAAACTCGGCGATGATTCCCGTCAGCCATCACTGCTCGTGACGGTGCATGGCGTCGGCTACATGATGCGGCCCGTGACCACGACCGCATGAGCGCCGCGTCCGTCAACTGCCCACGTTGCGGAACGGTGCTGCGGCCCAGCGCGCCGGAGGGCTTGTGCCCGCGCTGTCTCGGCGCGCTGAACTTCGCCACGGAGACGGTGCTGCCGGGTGAAGAGAAGATGGTCGCCCAGCCGCCGCTCACGCCGGAACAACTGGCGGTTCACTTTCCGCAATTGGAAATCATCGAGTGCCTCGGGCGCGGCGGCATGGGCGTGGTCTATCGCGCGCGGCAGAAATCTCTCAATCGGATGGTCGCACTCAAGCTCCTCGCGCCCGAGCGCGTGCAGGATGCGAAGTTCGCCGAGCGGTTCGCGCACGAAGCGCAGGCGCTGGCGAAGTTGAGCCATCCGAACATCGTGACCATTCACGATTTCGGCGAGGCGGGCGGGTTCTATTTCCTGCTCATGGAATTTGTGGATGGCGTGAATCTCCGGCAGTTGCTGCGCTCGCGAAAACTCACGCCGGAAGAAGCGCTCGCCATCGTCCCACCACTTTGCGACGCGCTGCAATTCGCGCACGAGCGCGGCATCGTGCATCGCGACATCAAGCCGGAGAACCTGCTGCTCGACAAAGACGGACGCGTGAAGGTCGCCGACTTCGGCATCGCGAAGATGCTGTCCGTGGAAAAGATTCCCACGGATTCAGAGCAGCCACGGATGGAAAAGGAAATCAGTGGTCGCTCTGAATTCGTGGGAATTCCTGCTCCGTCCGTGGCTGCCGGCACGCCCGGCTACATGGCCCCGGAGCAAAAAACCGCGCCGCAGAAGGTGGACGCGCGCGCGGACATCTATTCGCTCGGCGTGGTCTTCTACGAAATGCTCACCGGCGAACTGCCCGGCGCAAAACTCCAGCCGCCGTCGAAGAAAGTTCAGATTGATGTGCGTCTCGATGAGATCGTCCTGCGCGCGTTGGAGCAGACTCCAGAGTTGCGTTATCAAACGGCGGGGGAGATGCGAACGCAGCTTGAAACGCTCACTTCATCAAACTCGAAACGTGGAACACAAAACGCGGAACCGTCCGCGCGCATCCTCAAGACCAGCGGATTGCTCGCGTGGGCGTGGTTTTCGGACTGGTCGGGAGCGGCGCGTTGCGCCCGCACCTGGCCTGGCCGGCGGCCCATCGTTTACGGGTTGATGCTCGCGCTGGGATTGATCGCGGCGGGGATGTTTGGAATCGAGCGGCATCAGCGCGCCTTGAAACGAGCGTTCGAGGTGCAGGCCGCGTCCGCACGGCAAATCCCCGCCGTCGCGCGCCCAGAGTTCACGCTCGGCCCGGCTCGCTCACTGGCTGGTCCTCCCTTCATCGCCCGCCTGCCGGATGGCGGCAGCATCGAATTGCTCGCGGTGCGGAATCATCCCTCGACCAATGAACCGTGGTGGCAGCCGGATGGTTCGCCCTCGACGTACGACGCCGCGATTGAGGCTGAACTCAAGGAGCAGGTTCGCCCCGGCGTGATGGCGCTGGCCCGGATCACTTACCCGACGAACCACGAGCACTGGCCGAAGTCACCCGACGATGCGCAGCCCGCCGCGCTTGGCCTGGGCAACGGGCCTCGATTTGCCGTCAAGAACGGACGGCGCATGCCCATGACCGAATCCGATGCGTCGCCGAACACCGTGTTCGGCGTGATCTGTTTTGAGAACGTGCTGGCCCGCGGGAATGAAGCGACGCTCTTCGTCCCGGTGGCCACGGCGGAGTGGCAGACGCTCACGGTGCAACAACCCGGCGGACTGCTGTCGCGGTTCTTCGACCCGGTGCGCAAAGACTGGAAGTTCTCCGCGACGCCGCTGGGAAACTTGAAAGTGTCCATCACCCATCTCAGTGAAATTCCCGGCATGGAATATCGTCTCGTGGCCGTCGATCTGGATGGAAAGAGATTCGCTCCACCGCGGACCACTCGCTCGAAAAAATCCACCGAGAATTTCTCCAGCTTTGAGGCCGAGTTCGACGGGGCGGGTGGCGGCACCGTGGGCTTGCCGTTCAATCGCATCCGCGAAATCCGCTGGGAAGGGCGCCCTTATCAGCAGGTCGAGTTTCGGAACGTCTCGCTCGAACCGGGCCATCGAACCACGGTCGAAGTGATGGATTTTGCCGACCACGGTGTAGCTGCGCAGATCGCCACGCCCGGAGCGCCTGTCTCCGCCCCGGCACGACCAGCACCGCCGCAGGCCGGGCCGGAGGCCGGCGTTCCGATGGCGCAACAGGCGACCGACGGCGGTCTGTCGTTGTTCTCTCCCGTGGTGGGGGAGGGCGTGGGCAGCAACGAGTTTCGCGCCGTGACCACCATCATCCGCCCGCGCCACGTCGCCGTCCTGACCTTCGAAGTGGAAAGCGCACAGGGGCGCGTGGAGGTGCCTGAGTTGAGTTACTACGCCGTGGCGTTCGCCCCGCCGCTGCCTTTCGCCACGCTGGCTTCCTGGAGTGTGGAGACGCGCCCCGATGGACTGACGAGTTTTCGCATGACCTCGAACCTGCTGGGAAGCTGGAGCAGCCGTCCGTTGAATGGTTTGCTGGACTACGTGTGGAAAGCCACGCCCCCGGATCGCTCGTTCTGGGTGGGGCCCGGCGAATGGCATCTGAATGACACGAACACGCTGTCCATCTTCGAGGGCGTGAGCCGCCACGATCCAAAGCAGCGCGCGATCATTCGTTTGCAGTTTAGCCTGTTCGCGCTGCCGGAGAACTATGCTCCCACCCTACGAGGTCAATTGGTGCAACCCGGACAGAACTGGCGGGCGGGTCTCGGCTTGGAACCGAATGTTCCTTTCACTGTCACGCGCTTGTCGCCGCCCGGTCCTGTGTCAACGGCCGGGATCGGCGTCCCGTGGTTCGCCATTCTGCTCGGTCTGGCGGTTCTGTTTTTCCTCGGCGTGGGAGCGGTGGTGCTGGTGGTGGTGTTGCGCCGCCGAAACGGTTCCACGGTGCTCAAGGTTCTCGCGGTAGTGTTGGGAGCGGGAATGCTGTTCGTGGCTCTCGCGGTCGGGCTGTTGTGGCTCTACAGGATTTCGTTCCGCCCGAAAACCGCGCCCGCCATCCAGGTTCAAGCGAAACCCGCCCCGCCCATCGCAGGGAAGAAGCTGGCGCAGCAGATTGATTTCAAAGTCACGCGCGTCGAGAACCCACCGGGCACGCGCAACATCGTCCTGCACTTCGAGCGCGATGCGAACCCCGGCCTCGGCATTGAAGTCTGGCAGGACGTGAGGCCGTCGCAGGCCGGCCAGCAGCCCGCGCCCGGCTACCGCACCTGGCAGCAGAAATACCGGGTGGACGTGAACGGCCCGCGCACCTTGAGCTGGGTGTTGCCGCAGGAATTCACCGCAGCCGAGGCGCGCGCGCTGGCGAAAGAAATGGAACGGAAATGGAAACGCTCCCGCCCGTTGCCCGATGGCGCGGTGCCGGAATTCGGCACCGCCGTGCATCGGGAAGGGTGGAAGTATCATCTGCTCGGGATCACGGCGAATTCACGGGCTTGCCCAACCATTTGATTCGATGTCGCATAGCGCCTCCAAACAGATGAGGTTCACGAACTTTTCCACTCCATGCGAGAACCGGGCGTTTTCGTTCGCAGAATGGTTGCAAAGCAGTCGTTTGCCCGCCTTGGTGAATACGCCGTGGCTCGGGAAGGTGCTGCCTTCGCCGTGATGGACAAACGCGCCGCAGTTTTTCATGCTGCGGGCATGAAACACCTCTTCACCCTCGCACTCGCGCTGTCGTCGCTTTCACTCCACGCCGCCGAGGATGGCTTCGTCTCGATGTTCAATGGCCGCGACCTCACGGGCTGGACGAACGTCAACTGCGCGCCGGAAACGTGGGCGGTGAAGGACGGCGCGATTCATTGCACCGGCCAACCCGTCGGTGCGCTGCGCACGTTGCGACAATATGAGAATTTCATCATTGAAGCCGAGTGGCGGCATCTCAGCAGCGGCGGGAACTCCGGCATGTTTATGTGGGGTACGGCGATCAGCGCGCCGGGTGTGCCGTTCCTCCGGGGCATCGAGGTCCAGGTGTTGGATCACGGCTACGCCACGCAGTTCGAGAAGGCCAACGGCAAGAAGTCCGACTGGTTCACCACGCACGGGGATGTGTTCCCGATTCATGGCGCGACGATGAAGCCCATCGGCCCGCATCGCGGCGACCGCAGCTTCCCCACCGAGGAGCGCAGCAAACCCTCTCCGCAATGGAACCACTACCGCGTCGTGGCGTCGAACGGCGTGCTGCGCCTGAGCGTGAATGGCAAGGAAGTGAGCGGCGGCGAGGATTGCAATTATCGCAAAGGCTACCTCGCGCTGGAAAGCGAAGGCGCGCCCGTGGAATTCAAAAACATTCGCATCAAGGAACTGCCGTCGAGTAATCCCGACCCGAAGATGGTTGCTCCGCTCGATCCCGGCTGGAGGCCACTCTACAACGGCGCGGACTTGCGCGGCTGGCGCAACGCGGACGCCGCGAAAGCGCGCTGGCAAATCAACGGCTGGCAGCTCGCCCTCAAGTCCGGCGCGGACGCCACCAAGCACACGCTCTGGACCGACGCCGAGTTCGCCGACGCCGAATTCACCCTCGACGTGAAGCCGGGCCAGTCGGCGACGGGCGACAGCGCGCCCGCGATCCTCGTGCGCGGACGCGAAGGGCGGGGGACGGAAATCAATCTCGCGGACATTGCGACAGGGAAGTGGACGCGCGTGCGCCTGACCGTGTCCGCGAATGAAGTCGTCGTGTGGCACGGCGACAAAGAAGTCCGGCGCGTGCCGGTGAGCACCGGCGCGCGCGGAGCCTTCGGCCTGCGCGACGCCGGTGCGGCGATGGAATTTGGCAACCTCCACGTCCGCGCGCTTTAGCCCGCGCACTTGGGCGCGCGCGCCAAAGTAGTGGGGCAACCGTCCCGGCTGTCTTAGTCCCTTGGCCGTCCCGGCTGAAGGTCCACCAGCCGAGACGGCCAGTGGACAAGTGGCAGCCGGGACGGCTGCCCCACTAACCTCGGTGCGCGTCCCCATGCTTCTTTGCACCGCCACGAAATTTCTCCTGTCGGATTCCCGCTTCGGCGGGTGTTTAATCTGTGACATGACGCCCCGCACCGATGCCGAACTGCTCCGCGCCTACGTGCGCGACGCCGCCGAGTCGGCCTTCGGCGAACTCGTCACGCGCTACACCAACCTCGTCTATTCCGCCGCGCTCCGGCAATGCGCCTGCCCCGAACTCGCGCGCGAGGTCACGCAGGATGTCTTCACCGATCTCGCTCGCAAGGCGCGGACGCTGGCCGAAAATATTTCGGACGACGCCACCCTCGGCCCCTGGCTCTACAAGAGCACGCGCTACGCCGCCCTGAACGCCGCCCGCGACGAGCGCCGCCGCGTGGCGCGCGCACTCACGCTTATGCCCGAACTCCATGGCCCGCCCGATGAACCCCCGTGGAACCGCGTGGCCCCCGTGCTCGATGACGCGATGGCCGAGTTGAACGACGCCGAGCGCGAAGCCGTGGTGCTCCGCTACTTTCAAAACCTGGACTTCCACGCCGTGGGCCGCGCCCTGAACGTGAGCGACGACACCGCGCAAAAACGCGTCAGCCGCGCCATCGAGCGGTTGCGCGAACTGATTGCCAAGCGTGGCGTCACCGTGGGCGGAAGCGGACTGGTGATTTTGCTGGCCGCCAACTCCGTGCAGGCCGCGCCCATCGGTTTGGGCGCAACCATGCTCGCCGTCGCGGCCAAGGCGGGAGCCGCGAAAGCTGCCTCGTCCACTTCGGCGCTGGTATGGCTGGCCGTGGGTCAGGCCAAACTCGCTCTCGCGGTGGGCGTTGTGGTGTTGCTGGGCGTGGTCGCGGCCGTGAACTTGCGCGACGATGGATCGCGCACTGGCGCCGGAGACCGCGTGCGTCTGCCGGTGGGAAATGGCGTCGCGAAAATCAGCATGGGCGCATCACATGGATTTATTCTCGCGTCCGATGGCAGCCTGTGGAGTTGGGGCACAAATTTTGTCGGCTGGCCCGTGCTTGGTTTAGGCCCGGTGAATTTTCAACCCCACCTCCGCCGCATCGGAAACGATCAGGACTGGGTGGACATCTCCACCTCCTTCACGCACGCGCTCGCGATCAAATCCGATGGCACGATCTGGGGCTGGGGCGACAACCTTAGCGGACAGTTGGGCAATGGGCTAAGCGGGCGGCGCAACGCACTTAAGCCTGTGCCAGCTCCAACCGTGCCGGGCAACGACTGGAAACAAGTGACCGCTGGCGGCTCGCACAGTCTCGCGCTGAAAAAAGACGGCACCCTCTGGGCGTGGGGCGAGAACTGGGGCGGACAGACTGGACTCGGTCTTACGAACCAGCGCATCACGACCGTGACGCAAGTAGGCACGAACACGGACTGGGTCAAGGTCTGGGCCGCCGGCTTGCAATCCGCAGGCCTGCGTTCCGATGGTTCACTTTGGTTTTGGGGCCACTTGGTGGGTGACAGCAAGGACACGAATTTTTTTCGCATTCCCACCCGCGTGTCGGCGGACACAAACTGGCTCGAAGCCAGTTTCGGCTACTTCTCGGTCCACGCGATTAAAACCGATGGCACGCTCTGGGCGTGGGGACGCGACGCCGGCATGTACACGGGCCAGCCCATTCAACGGCTCAATCCCACGCCGGTGCGCGTGGGCACCGCGTCCGACTGGCAGGCCGGTCCCACCTCCGAATACTTCTACCGCCTTCTGCAGAAGCGTGACGGTTCCATCTGGGCCTTGGATGCGTCCGACTACAAGTATGTGGCCAAGACCAACCACCTCCCCGCGCAATGGCGGCGCATTGCGTTGAAGAAAAAGGTCGTGGCCTTTGGCGCGGCCAGCCGGGGCATCACGGGTGTGGCCCTCACCGACGAGGGCGAGGTGTGGACGTGGGGAAATGTCATTGGAGAAAACACGCCGGGGTGGCCCACGTTGCAAACGGTGGCGGATAAGCTGGGCTGGAAGACCGACCGCTTTCGGAGCAAGCCACTTATCCGCGAAGAACCTTGGCGGTTGCCGCATGAAGAATAGTCCCTACCGGCTGTGCTGTTCCTCGTTCACAGTGGCAGGTCGCGTGATTTCATAGGCTGAAAATTTTTCGACTCCTACGAAGGACAGGGAGGGAGGTGGTGCGCGCGGCGGGAGTTGAACCCACAACCTTCGCCTTCGGAGGGCGCCACTCTATCCAATTGAGCTACGCGCGCATCAACTGCTGCGGAAGCTAGAAGAGCGGGGGCGTGTTGTCACCCGCCATTTTTCTGCGCGGCGGTTTGGGCGAACCTGAAGGTCACACTCATTCGGTCTAATGCCGCCAAAGCCGGAGGAAAAGCGGCGCTAAAGCGACCGCACTCCAAACGCTCCGCGCGTCATGAGGCGTCTGATGCTGCGCGCCAGCGTTTGGAGTGCGGTCGCTTTAGCGCCGCTGTTGGTGGACAGTCATTCCAAGACACGCTCCAGGTGGCAATTCCTTCGCACGGGCATTAGCCTCGCCCCATGTTGGAATCCGGCGAGGTGCAATGTCCCTTCTGCGGGCAGACGTTTGAACTGGCGGTGGACACGAGTGTGCCATCTCAATCCTTCGTCACGGATTGCGAGGTGTGCTGCCGGCCGTTCGAGGTCGTGGCGGAGTGCGAGGCGGGGGAAATTTTGTCGCTGGACGTGCGGGGAAGTTGAGCGTGCCCCCGGCGTCCCGCCGGGCGAAGATCTTAGCCGGAACCATGCAGTTGAAGCCTCACGCCAAGGCCGCGAAGGACGCGAAGAAAAAGGTGCACTTGGATGGATTGGCCCGTGGGGGAGGAACACTTTTCAGTGCAAGGTCTCCGCACCACCAGAAGACCAATTCCTTTGCGCCCTTCGCGGCCTTGGCGTGAGGCATGGTGGATTCCAATTGCATGGTTCCGGCTTAGAGCTGACGAGTGCGCCTCCCTTGTCGAGTGATCTCCTCTGTCACAAGCCTCCACCCGGCAGGATGCCGGGGGCACCTTGCGGGGGCACGCTATTTTGTCGTTGGATGCTGGCATCCCTTCCTTGAGACTCCGCGCGTTTATGAAACCTGAAACCATCTTGTGGATTTACATCGTGCTGCTGGTCATCGGTGGCCTGATCGGCTTCTTGAAGGCCAAGAGCAAGATGTCGCTCATCACCTCGGTCGCGTTCGGCACGGTGCTGGCCTTTTGCGCGCTGGATAAATTGCCCCGAGAGGTCGCGTGGGGCGTGCTGAGTTTCCTCGCGCTGTTCTTCGTGATGAAGTTCATGAAGAGCAAGAAGTTCATGCCCAGCGGGATGATGGCACTCCTGACCATCGTCACGATCATCGCCGTGGTCTGGTTCAAGAATTGACCGCGCGTGGCTCCGACCGACCTTCCCATCTGGGAAATCCACGCTGAACTCGTTCAGCAACTCCGCACGGGCAACCGTCTCGTGCTCGTCGCCCCCACCGGCTCCGGCAAGACCACGCAGGTTCCTCAGATGCTCCTCGATGCGGGCTTGGCCGAACTGTGCCCCCGGCGTCCCGCCGGGCCGCAGGAGGAATCGGTCGCGGGAGCAGGGGCACGCCTGCCCGGCGGGACGCCGGGGGCACAGGGGAAAATCGTCGTCCTCCAACCTCGTCGTGTCGCTGCGCGCACGGTGGCGGCTCGCGTGGCGTGGGAACGCAAGGTGCCACTCGGCGGCGAAGTGGGTTATCAGATTCGCTTCGATGATCAAACCAGTCTCGGCACCCGCATCTGCTACGTGACCGAGGGCATTCTGTTGCGCTGGATGCAGGACGATCCCGCGCTGCGCGACGTGGCCGTGATTTTGTTCGACGAGTTTCACGAGCGGAATTTGTTGAGCGACGTGGCGCTGGCCTTGGCGAAGGAATTGCAACGCACCACACGTCCGGATCTGAAGGTGGTGGTCATGTCGGCCACCTTGGATGCGGAACCGATTGCGGCTTATTTGGAGTGCGGTGACTTGTCACCGCCTTTTGCCGGCGCGACTTGTCGCGCCGCGTCGGGCGACAAGTCGCCCGACGGGGAAGGCGGTGACAAGTCACCGCACTCCAAGTGCCCGATTCTGATTTCCGAAGGGCAGAGTTTTCCGGTCGCGCTGCATTATCTCGATCATCACGACGAACGGCCCGTGAGCGACCAGGCGGCGGATGTGGTGGAGCGCATCGTGAACTCCGGCGCGGAGGGCGACATCCTCGTGTTCATGCCCGGCGTGGGCGAAATCAATTCCACCATCAACGCCATTCGCGCGGCGCGCACACACGAGAAGCTCGCGCTCATTCCCTTGCACGGCGAGTTGCAGGCGGAGGAGCAGGACGCCGCGTTCAACCCAAATGCCTTACGCAAAATCGTGGTCGCCACGAACGTCGCGGAAACGTCCGTGACCATTGACGGAATCCTGCATGTCGTGGACAGCGGCGTGGCGCGCGTGGCGCGTTACGATGCAGAGCGCGGCATCGGGACGCTGTTCATTGAGCCGATCAGTCGTGCGTCTTCGGATCAACGCAAGGGCCGGGCGGGGCGCACGGCACCGGGCGACTGCTGGCGGTTGTGGACGGAGAGCGGGCATCTGGATCGCCCGGCGCGCAACACGCCGGAGATTCAGCGCAGCGATCTGGCCGAGGTGGTTTTGCTGCTGCACTCGCTCGGCATCAAACGCGCGGCGCAGTTCGACTGGCTGGACAAGCCGGAGGCGCTGGCCGTGGAGCGCGCGGAGAAATTACTGACCATGCTGGGCGCGCTCAGCGAAGGCGGAGAACTGACGGCCATTGGCCGGCAAATGCTCCGCCTCCCCATGCACCCGCGTTACTCGCGGATGCTCGTGGAGGCGTCGAAGCGCAACTGCGTGCGCGCGGCGGCGATGTGCGCGGCGCTGGTCAGCGGGCGCGACCTGCTGCAACGGCTGCGGCGCGAGGACAAGCACATCTCGGAGGCGCGCGAATTGTTCGAGGCGTCGCAGGACTCGGACTTTTTCACGCTGATGCGCGCGTTCCAGTTTGCGAAGAAGTCGAACTTCGCTTTTGAAACGTGCCGGCGCTACGGCATCAACGCGCAGGTCGCGCGGCAGGTGGAGCAGACGTTCGAGCAGCTCATCACGATTGCGGAGCGGGAGAAGATGGTCGCGCGCGAGGAAAGTCCAGCGTCCAAGGTCCAAGGTCCCACGTCGGATGACGCGCTGCTGCGCTGTCTCATGGCAGGGTTCATCGATCAGCTTTGTGTGCGGCGTGATCTCGGTACGTTGGAGTGCGAGATGACGGAGAAGCGGCAGGGCACGCTGCTGCGCGAAAGCGTGGTGCAAAATTCGCCGCTGCTGGTCACGGCGACGATTCGCGAAGTGCCGGGGCGCGGCGCAGAAAACATGACGCTGCTCGGCCTGGCCACGGGCGTGAAGCGCGAGTGGATCGAGGAGATGTTCCCGCAGCATTTGCACGCGACGGTGGAGCATCTCTATGACCGCACGCACAAGCGCGTGGCGGCGGTGAAGCTGGTGCGCTTCGTGGATCTGGTGGTGCATCATGAGCATCAGCGCGAAGTCATTCCTGAAGCGTCGGGCCGCGCACTGGCGGAGGCGGCGCGGCGTGGCTACTTCGAACTGCCGCTGTTGAACCACGAGGTGAAACAGTTTATCGCGCGCGTGAATCTGGTCTGCGCCGCGCAGCCGGAACTGGAGTTTCCACCACTGGACGAGGCAGCCATCACCGCCGCATTGGCGCGCGCGTTTCACGGAATGTCGCTGGCGAAGGAAGCGCAGGCCGCGCATGTGAAGGAAGAATTCGCCAAACATCTCGCGCCCGAGCAGCGCGCGTGGCTCGACGAACTGGCCCCGCTCACCATCACCTGGCCGGACGGTCGAAAACTGAAGCTGCAATATCCCGACGAGCCGCTGGACGAAGAGGGCGAACCGAACTCACCCGAAGTGCAGATGAAGTTGCACGAGTGTTTCCCGCTCAAGGAACACCCGCATCTGTGCGAAGGAAAAGTGCCGGTGAAACTCTGGCTGGCCACGCCCGACGGCAAGCGTCTCGACGCCACGTTCAACTGGCCGGCCTTCCGCGCGAACAGCTACCCGAAGCTCAAGCCGCAGTTGCAGAAAAAGTTTTCCGCCGTGCTGTGGGTGTAGGGTGAGGGCAAAAGAAATTTGCGTCTCACGGGCCGATGGCGCGTCACTCACTTTCCCTCGTTCAGTTTTCCTGCCTCACGGAGGTTTGTCCCCTTCCGTTTGGTGAGTGAATCGCCGAGGTCGGCGCGGGCCTGTTCGGCGAGGGCTTGCAGGCGGCCGACAACATCGGGGTGTTGGGCGGCGACGTCGTGCTGTTCGCTGATGTCCTGCTCCAGGTTGTAGAGCGCGCCGCTGATTTTTGGGCGCGTGTATTTTCCGGGCCGTCCGCCCCCGCCGGGCACGGTGAGATGCGCGTAATCGTGCGCGAAGTGAAGTTTCCACGGGCCGGAGCGCACGGCTTCGAGGCCCTGTGCCCAGTAATAATAATAGGCTTCGTGCGGCGTGCGCGCGTCGGGTTGCGCGCCCATCAGCGGCCAGATGTCGCGGCCGTCAATGATGCGGTCGGTCGGCACGTTGGTGCCGGCGAGTTTGGCGATGGTTGGAAGCAAATCCATCGTCCAGGCCATCTCGCGGCACACGGAGTCAGCAGGAATTTTTCCCGGCCAGCGCATCAGGCACGGTACGCGCACGCCGCCATCGAACGTCGTGCCTTTGCCCTCGCGCAAGGGCCGCGCGTCGCCCGCGTGCGAGCCGTAGAGCAGCCACGGCCCGTTGTCGGACGTGAAGACGACGAGCGTGTTGTCGTCGAGGCCGTGGCGTTTCAGCGCACCGAGAATTTTCCCGACGGACCAGTCGATTTCCTGAATCACGTCGGCGTAGAGGCCGCGCCCGGAGGCGCCGTTGAATTTCGCGCTGACGTAGAGCGGGACGTGCGGCATGGGATGCGGGACGTAGAGGAAGAAGGGTTTGGTTTGGTTGCGTTCGATGAACTTCACCGCGCGCTCGGTGAACTGCGTGGTGAACTGGCGCTGGTCAGGCATGACCTCGACGACTTTTTCATTCTCGTAAAGCGGCAGCGGCGGGTAGTTCGTGCTCGCGGTGGGATGAAACGGCCACATGTCGTTCGAGTAGGGCAGGCCGAACCATTCATCGAAGCCGTGGCGCGTGGGGAGAAATTGCGGCGCGTCGCCGAGATGCCACTTGCCGAAAATTCCCGTGGCGTAGCCGCGCGCCTTCAGAATTTCTGCAATGGTCAGCTCGTTGGAATTGATTCCAGCTTTCGCGCGCGGCCCGAGCGCGCCCTGAATGCCGATGCGATTGGGATAACAGCCCGTGAGCAACGCCGCGCGCGATGCCGAGCACACCGCTTGCGCCACGTAGAAGTCCGTGAAGCGCATCCCCTCGCGCGCAAACCGCGAAAGGTTCGGCGTGGGCGTCTGACCGCCGAACGGCGCGATGTCCGCGTAGCCCATGTCGTCGCAGTAGATGATGACGACATTCGGCGGGCGCGTGGCGACGGTCTCAACAGAGCGTGGCGAGCGGCAACTGGTGGTCGCCAGGGCGCCCATCAGTGCCAATACGATAACCGCGCGAGCGATTGGACGTTGGAACATGCGCCAAGCTGCCACGCGGGCGGGCGGCGGTTCAATCATCGAAGCGCGCAGCGATCTGATGGCGTGCGGAACCGAGGCCAGCATTGCCAAGGCCGCTGAAGCGGCCCAATCTCGGGCCGTGAACACCACGCAGAAAGAAAGAGTGTCCTTGTCGTCCGCTGCTGCACGCTGGCTCGGACTTGTGGTCCTCGCTTCGGCCTTTACGGCATGGCAAAGCGGCGGTGGAGCTGAAGCCGGAGCGCCTCTCGAGCTCGACACCAAGGATTCCAAGCTCACCAAGATCGTCCTCCTCGCGGGCGAACCGAGCGGCAAGCCGGGGCAGCACGAATACTTCGCCGATTGCGCGCTGATGTTTGGCTGGCTGAAACAAACGCCCGGCGTCTGGCCGGTGCTGGCGAAGACGTGGCCGACGAACGAGGCAATCTTCGAGGGTGCGAAATCCATCGTCGTGCTGATGGACGGCGGCGCGAAACATCCGCTCATCGAGGAGGCGCGGCAGAAGAAGCTCGGTGAACTGGCGGAGCGCGGCATCGGATTCGCGGTGTTTCATCAGGCGGTGGATCTGCCGAAGGAGCACGCGGACAACGCGAAGGGTGCCATCGGCGGGGTGTGGCTGGCGGACATCGGCTGTCGCGGGCATTGGGACATGGACTTGAAGCCGAAGGGCGAGCATCCGGTGTTGCGCGGTGTGAAGCCGTTCACAGCGAAGGGCGATGGCTGGCTCTACAATTTGCATTTCGCCGAGGACTCGGGATTCACACCGCTGCTCGTCGGCCAGGTGCCGGACAAATCGCGCACCACCGCCGACGCGAAGAAGCACCAGGGCCGCGATGAAGTGATCGCGTGGGCTTACGAACGCGAGGGTGGCGGACGCGCGTTTTGTTTCACCGGCATTGATCTGCACAAGAATTGGGAACTGGCCGATCAACGCCGCCTCGTGGTGAACGGCATCCTCTGGAGCGCGGGCGTGGAAGTGCCGGAAGGCGGCGCGAAGGTGGAGATGAGGGCGGGGGATTTGGAGCGGCAGGTGCGGTCGAAGTAGTGGGGCAGCCGTCTCGGCTGCCATTAGCCCAAACTCCGAAGTAGCAAGGCGCAGCGCAGGCCGGAAGCCAGGACGGATCGCGGCTCTCCAGAGCCGCAGCGCGTCCGCCACCGCGAGGGCTGACGAACTTTTTCACGCGCTCCTGCCATCGTGGCTGCTGCGGCTCGGGAGAGCCGCGGTCCGTGGCCGGTTGGTCGCGCGCACGCCCTCGGCGTTCGCACAGACTTCGGAGTTCGGGAGGGCCGTCCCGGCTGAAGGAAAACAGAAACACCAGCCGAGACGGCAGTGGACAACGACAGCCGAGACGGCTGCCCCACTACGGTGCTCTGCGGCACGCGCCCCTTGAACTGCGCGGCTCGCGTCCCTAGCTTCATCCGCAGATGATTCGTTCCGCCGTTACCATTTCACTCGTGCCGGAGCTGCGCGGGGGTCCCTTCGTATTCTGGGATGATTTGCCCGCCAGTTGCGCGCGCGCCGCCGCGCTAGGTTTTGATGCGGTAGAATTATTCTTCGGCGATCCGCGCGCCGTGAACGTGGCCGAGTTGCAGGCCGTGCTCGCCGAGCACAAGCTGTCCGTGTCTGCGTTCGGCAGCGGCGCGGGCTGGGTGAAACATAAATTGCGCCTGACCGATCCCGACGCGCGCGTGCGGCGTCGCGCCATCGAATACATCACGCGCTTCATTGACCTCGCGGCGGAATTTCGCGCGCCGGTCATCGTCGGTTCGATGCAGGGGCGCTGGGAGGGCGGCGTCTCGCGCCAGCAGGTGTTGAGCTGGCTCGCGGATGCGCTCAACGAACTCGGCGAGGCGGCGGCGAAGCACGGCGTGCCGGTGCTCTACGAATTTCTCAACCGCTACGAGACGAACCTGTTCAGCACGGCGGAAGATTCCGTGGCCTTCCTCCGCATGTTCCACACGCAGAACGTGAAGCTGCTCTGCGACCTCTTTCACATGAACATCGAGGAGCGCGACATCGCAGGCGCGTTGCGCATCGCCGGGGACAAGGTCGGGCACATCCATTTCGCGGACTCGAATCGTCTGGCCATCGGCTGGGGGCATCTGGACATGACGCCCATCGTGGCGGCGCTGCGTGACATCAATTACGACGGGTACATCTCGGCTGAAGTTCTTCCCCTGCCCGATGGCGAGGCCGCCGCGCGCCAGACCATTGAGAGTTTCAAAAAGTTTTTCCCGCGCTGACCCGACTTCACGCACCACGCCACATGCTCAAACACCAACTCATTCACCCGCGCATCAACGAAGTGCTCGCTCGCGCCGGGCATCACGCGAAGATTCTCATCGCCGACGGCAACTATCCCGCCTCGACGAAGAAGGGGCCGAATGCCGAGGTCGTGTGCATGAACCTCACGCCCGGTGTCATCACTTGCGCCCAGGCGTTGCGCGCGGTGCTGTCGGCGATCCCGATTGATCATGTGAACACGATGGGCATTCCGGCGGATGATCCGTATGCGAAGTTCGGCGAGCCGCCAGCGTGGAATGACTACCGGCAGATTCTCAAGGACGGTGGCATGAGCGTCGCCCTCGAGCCGATCATGAAATGGGATTTCTACAAGGCGGTGGAATCCGCCGATCATGTTCTCACCATCCAAACGGCGGATCAGGCGCTGTGGGCGAATGTGCTGCTCACGGTGGGCTGCCGGACAAACTGAGTTGAACCACGGAAGACACGGAAAACACGGAATCGGAAAATTCTTCATTCCGTGTTTTCCGTGTCTTCCGTGGTTAATAAAGAATCACCCATGAAATCCCGCCCGCGCATCGGCACGACCGGCGAGATGAAGTTCATCGTCTCCCAGGAACACGTCATTGATTTCGCCACGGGCGGAATGCCCGTCGTGTTGAGCACGCCGCGCCTCGTCGCGCTCATCGAGCGCACCGCGCGCGAATCACTCTATCCGTTCCTCGACGAGAACGAGCGCACGGTCGGCGCTGAGATCGAGATCAAGCACATGGCTCCGACGCCGCTCGGCCAGAACGTGACCATCATCACGCGCGTCATCGGCGGTGAGGGCAAGCTGTGGGATTTTCAGTTCGAAGTGCGGGACGAACACGAGACCATCGCGCGCGGCCTGCACAAACGCGCCATTATCACGGTCGAGAGTTTCGCCCGGCGCGTGGCGAAGAAGACCGCGTAATCGAGGGGAGCGCGGGGGCGAGTCTTGTCAGTCCCGCCATCCGAAAGCGGCGCTAAAGCGACCGCACTCTCCCGCAGGGCGGGACTGGCGCGCAGCATCTCACGCCTCACCACTCGCGGAGCGTTTGGAGTGCGGTCGCTTTAGCGCCGCTTTTCTTCCGCTGTTTTCGATGGCGTCCCATCTTGATGCTGCTGCGGGTCGCAGACCCGCGCTCCTTCGCGTCAGGGCGAGGCTCGACAATCACTTCTCCGGCGCGCGGCTCACGAAATTCGCCGCGTCATCCGTGCTCCCCTCGCCTTTGTATTTCGCGACGTCGGGGAAGGGGAACAGCGGGCGCGTCTGCGTGACCTTGCCGTTGGTTCCGCGTTTTTCCGCCAGCAACTTTTCAGGAGCCGCTCCGTTCTCAACCCAGTTCACGATGGCCTCGGTCAATCCCGTGGGCGTCGCGCCCGCGCCGCGAAAACCGTGGTCCACGCCCGGCGCGAGAAACAGCCGCGCGAACTGCGCCGTCTTTTCCGCGCCGCCCATGCGCGCCTGCACCGCCCGGTAGTAATCCACCGTGCCCGCCGCCGGGATGAGTTGGTCCGCGAGTCCGTGATAAATGATGACCTTGCCGCCGCGGTCGCGGAAGCGTGTGAGGTCCGCGTCGTCCGTGCCGAAGATGGCACCGTATTGTTCCACAGATTGTTTCCAGAGCAGTTCAAATCCTGCGGGCGTCATCGTGGTCCAATCCCACTTCGCATCCTGCGCGAGAAAGTATTTGAAGTAATCCATCGAGATGCTGAACGGACGCCCTTGCAACGGAGTGCCGCCCGTGCCGGCGTAGGCGGACATATCCGCGCCGCGTTCCAGTCCGTGCCACATGAAACTGCCGTCCTGCGCGCGCGGGCCGTTCCACACCTTGCGAATCACATCGGCGTCCGCTTCGGTGAACGTGCTGTCGCCAACCTTCGTGCCGACCAGTTCCTTCGGGTCCCACGCGCAGCGCCACGGGTCATCAATCACGCCGTCCTTCACGCCGTCCGCCGTGTCGCACGCGGCAATGGCCGACGCCGTGGCCGCATCTAGTTTTGCTTTCGGCACGAAATTCTGCGCCGTGTTCATCACGACTTGCGGCCACAAGCTGGCGGGAACGAAGCGATGGAATTGGATCGCCGGGCACGCCGACACGATGCCGTCGTAGTCGTTGGGAAAACGCTGCGCTTCCATCAAGCCCTGACGCCCGCCGGTCGAGCCGCCCACAAAGTACGAGTAGCGCGGAGCCTTGCCGTAGAACGCCTTGGTCAGCGCCTGGCCCGCGACGGTCATGTCGTGAATGCCGAGGTAGGCGTTATCAATGATGAGTTGCCAGTTCAGCCGTCCGTTCGCGTCGAGTGCGAAGCTGCCGCTGCCGCCCTCGTGACCCGTGTCCGTCGCTGCTGACGCAAAGCCGCGCGCCACCGGCCCGCGAATGCTGCTCGCGCCGCCGCCGGAGAAGCCGCCGCCGCCGTTCCCTTGAAACCGTCCGTTCCAATTCGTCACGGGCAGGCCGATCCAAATCTTGATCCGATCTCCCGCCGGCGGATGCGTGACCGTGACGTTGACGCGGCACCAGCCGTTCGAGTCGAGCGTCGCGGAATCAATGGTGGTGTTGGGCAGGGAAACTTTGGCGAGGTCTTCGCATCCGCACACGGGTTTGAGGCCGGGGAAGAGCGGCTTGAGCGGAGGTTCTGCCGCGCGAGCGAACGTGAGGGCGGCCAGAAACACCACGACCGCGAGGGCGGGTGATCTGCGCGGCACGAGGCGGGAGAAGATTGGATTCATGGCCGCGTTGTATGCTGCGGATGGTTTTCTGACAACGCGGGAATGAAGCGTGGTTCACCCTGGGAGCGCCGGCGTTTCGCCGGCTCGATCATCCACTCCGTCACGAACACGCCGGCTGGAAGCCGGCGCTCCCAGACGGCGCACGGGCGGATTTGTTTTTGCACTTAAGCTGCGTTCCCTTCAAAGCTCCGCCATGCAACAACGGCCTTTGGGCAAGACTGGATTGAACGTGCCGATCCTCAGCTTCGGCGCGTCGTCGCTCGGCGCGGAGTTCCGCAGCGTGACGCTCGACGAGGTGCTCAAGTCGGTGCGCGTGGCGCTGGACAGCGGGCTGAACCTCATCGACACGTCGCCGTTCTACGGGCGCGGCATGAGCGAGGTGCTGCTCGGCGTGGCGCTCAAGGGCGTGCCGCGCGAGAGCTACACGCTGTGCTCAAAGCTGGGCCGCTACGATTTGCCGCACTTTGATTTCTCCGCGAAGCGCGTGGCCGAGAGCGTGGACGTGAGCCTGCATCGTCTCGGCACCGATCACCTCGACCTCATGCTCTGCCACGACATTGAGTTCGTGGAGATGCAGCAGATCGTGGATGAGACCCTGCCCGCGCTGCGGAAGATTCAACAGTCCGGCAAGGTGCGCTTCATCGGCTTCAGCGGTTACCCGATGAAAATTTTCCGCTTCATCCTCGAACAGACCGACGTGGATGTGGCGTTGAGCTACAACCAATACACTTTGCAGAACACCCGCTTCGCCGACGAGACCGTGCCGCTGCTAAAGCAACGTGGCGTGGGCGCGATGAACGCCGGGCCGTTCAGCGCGCGCCTGCTCACCAACGCGCCGCTGCCCGCATGGCTCAAGGAGCCGGAGGAAGTGAAAGCCGCCGCGCGCCGCGCCGCCGAACTGTGCGCGCAGCGCGGGAGCGACATCGCGAAGCTGGCGCTCCAGTTCTCCTGCTCGAACCCGGACATCGCCACCACCGTCGCCGGCAGCGCGAACCCGGAGAACATCCGCAACTGGGCGAAGTGGCTCGCGGAACCGATGGACGAACAACTCTTGCGCGAAGTGCAGGAGATTTTTCGTCCCGTGAAAAACCTCGGACACCCCGAGGGGCTGGCGAAGAATAACTGATATGCACCCGATCAATCGCCGCCAGTTCACCACCCGGCTCATCCAGACCGGCAGCGCGCTCGCGCTCTCCGGGCCGTTGCTGCAAGAAGCGCTGGCCGCGCCCGCCATCATCGAGAGCCGTCCGCAGATCGCCCACGGTGTCGCGAGCGGCGATGTGAGTTTCGACTCGGCGGTGGTTTGGAGCCGCGCCAACCGGCGCGCGCGGATGCTCGTGGAGTGGGCAACGACGGAATCATTTCAGAACGCGCGGCGCTTGCGCGGGCCGTGGACAGGCGAGGACCGGGACTTCACCGCGAAGCTGGAGCTACGCGGCCTTCCGGCGGGTGAACGCATCTTCTACCGCGTGCAGTTCGCGGACGCGGGCGGTACGGCCAGCGAGCCGGTGAGCGGGCAGTTCGTGACCGCCGCGCGCGACGAGCGCGATGTGTTCTTCGCGTGGTCGGGTGACACTTGCGGCCAGGGCTACGGCATCAGCGAGGAATACGGCGGGCTGAAGACCTACGAATCCATGCGGCTGGCACGGCCGGATTTCTTCGTCCACAGCGGCGACACGATTTACGCGGACGGCGTGATCGAGGCGGAGATGAAACTGCCGGACGGAAAAATTTGGAAGAACCTGACCACGCCCGAGAAATCCAAAGTCGCTGAGACGGTCGCGGAGTTCCGTGGCAACTATCGCTACAACCTGCTCGATGCGAATGTGCGCCGGTTCAATTCCGAAGTCCCCATCTTCGCGCAGTGGGATGACCACGAGGTGGTGAACAACTGGTATCCCGGCAAGATGCTGCTGGAGGATAAGCGTTACCAAGTGAAGGACGTGAACACGCTGGCGGCGCACGCGCGGCAGGCGTTCTTCGAGTATCTGCCGTTGCGCGGCAACGACCGCGCGAAGGTCTATCGCACCATTCCGCGCGGGCCGTTGTGCGAGCTGTTCTTCCTCGACATGCGGACGTATCGCGCGGCGAACAGCGCCAACCGTCAGCCCGCGCGCGGGCCGGAGACGGAGTTTCTCGGCGGTCGTCAACTCGACTGGCTCAAGGAGGCGCTGCGGAAATCGCGTTCGACGTGGAAGGTCATTTGCAGCGACATGCCGCTCGGCGTCATCGTCGGCGATGGCAAGGATGCCGACGGCAAACCCACCTACGAGAACGGCGCGAACGGCAACGGACCCGCGCTCGGGCGTGAGCTGGAAATTGCCGACCTGCTGCGCTTCATGAAAGAGCAGCGCGTCCGCAACGTCATCTGGCTGACCGCCGATGTGCATTACGCCGCGTCGCTCTACTACGATCCGGCGAAGGCGCAGTTCAAGGACTTCGATGGCTTCTGGGAATTCATCAGCGGCCCGCTGCACGCGATCAGTCTCGCGCCCGGCGGCCTGGACAACACGTTCGGACCGGAATTGCGCTGGGCCTCGCGTCCGCGCGGCAGCAAGACGAGCGGGCCGTACACAAAGGAGCAGTACTTCAGCACTGTGCGGATTGATGGAAAGACGAAGGCGCTCACGGTTACGCACTGCAATCGCGACGGGGAAAAGCTTTTGAGCCAGGCGCTCGAAGCCAGGGGATTGTAACAGCCGCTTGGTTTTCTGCCCGCGCATGGCCTAAGCTCGAAACATGAAAACAATGAGCGTCGGCGAAGCGGAGGGGCAACTGCCCCAACTATTGGCGCAGGCTTTCAATGGTGAAACCATCATCCTCAAAGACGGCGACCGCGCCGTAACGCTGTGCCCCGGCAACTTGCTGGATTTGGATGAAGATTCACCTGAACTGGCGGCGGAGTTGTTGAAGGCGGCGAAGGGGCCGTTCACGCCGTATTCGCGAGCCGATCTTGAAGCTGTCGCGGCGCGGGTGTGGCGTGAGAAGCACGCATGAGCCTGCGAATTCGCAAGTCGGATTTGTTCATCGCAGACTTCGACCGGCAATTTTGTTGGTACGATCAGGAAGCCGGTTGGGAAGTGGCCTGCGGGTATCTGGACGCCACGGACGCCTCTTTGGAAAAACTCGCGGGCCTGCCCGACTTGGGTTCAATCACTCATTTCGTTGAACCCGAACTGCAAGGGCTTCGTTTCTTGCCGGTGAACCGTCCTTGCAACACGCACCTGATTTTTTATCGCGCCGATTCCACCACGATTGAAGCCTGGCGCATCGTGCATGGTGCGCGCGATCTGCCGAGACGTTTGCTGGAACCGCCGGGCACGGAATAAAATTTTACAATGAAAGCCATCCAGCTCGAACAGCCGAAACAATTTCGCCGCCTCGAAGTCGCCGAGGCGGCGCAGCCCGGCGCGGGCGAGGCGCTGCTGCGCGTGCATCGCATCGGCATTTGTGGCACGGACATTGCCGGCTATCTCGGCAAGATGCCGTTCTTCAGTTACCCGCGCATTCCAGGCCACGAACTGGGCGTGGAAGTGCTCGCCGTGGGCGCGGGCGTGACGAATGTGCAGCCGGGCGACCGTTGCTCGGTGGAGCCGTACATCAATTGCGGTCACTGCTACTCGTGCCTGCGCGGCCACACCAATTGTTGCGAGACGAACAAGACGCTCGGCGTGATGTGCGACGGCGGGATGTGCGAACGTATCGTTCTCCCGGCGCGCAAGCTGCATGTGTCCGGCAAGCTCTCGTACGAACAACTGGCCCTGGTCGAGACGCTCGCCATCGGCTGCCACGCGGTGAATCGCGGCGAGCCGAAAACGACCGAACATGTGCTCGTCATCGGCGCGGGGCCGATTGGTTTGTCCGTCATCGAGTTCGCCCGGCTCTCTGGCGCGAAGACCATCGTCATGGATATGAACGAGCAGCGCCTCGCCTTCGTGCGCGAGAAGCTGCGCGTGCCGGACACGATTCTTACGTGTGGTGATGGCGAGGAGTTGAAGAAACTGACGGAACTCACCAAGGGCCAGCTCGCCGATGTGGTCGTGGACGCTACGGGCCACAACAAGTCGATGAGTCAGGCGCTGAACTATTGTGCGTTCCGAGGCCGGCTCGTGTATGTCGGCATCACCCAGAGCGAGATTAGTTTCCTGCAAGCGCCCGCGCTGCACCGGCGCGAACTGGACATCCGCGCCAGCCGCAACGCGCTGCCCGGTGACTTCACGCGCATCATCGAGTTGATCGAGGACGGGCAGATCGATACCAAGCCGTGGATCACGCACCACGCCGCGTTCGACGAGATGATTGAGGTGTTCCCAAAGTGGACTCTGCCGGAGACGGGCGTGATCAAGGCCGTGGTGGAAGTTGCCTGAGCCACGGATGAAACACGGATTGAACCTAAAATCCGCAGTTGAGATTCAACCGGATGGGGTAGGAGCGGGTTGGGTCAGCCATTCCAACGGGTCTTCGGTGTGTTGGCGGGGTAAAAGGCGCAGCCACTGGCCTTGGGCTTCCAACTGCGGC
>Ga0163150_10002902_pt1 | contig 25187 bp, 25 predicted proteins | sample OliLakLV19P2IB_FD_148628 | JGI IMG/M metagenome (GOLD analysis project Ga0163150, IMG submission 148628) | Freshwater microbial mat bacterial communities from Lake Vanda, McMurdo Dry Valleys, Antarctica - Oligotrophic Lake LV.19.P2.IB | ecosystem: Environmental > Aquatic > Freshwater > Lake >...
GTTCTGAGCGCTCCGCGACTTCTTCCGTTGCTTCCTCAGAATCTTCTCCTGCCTCGATGTTTTCGTGCACGATCACTTCCTCACCGCGCATTTGTGCCAACTTGGCCTTGAGTGCGGGCAGCTCTTCATAGTTGTACATATCAAGCTCGAAGCCGGTTAGGTCGGTGGCAAGGCGGATGTTCTGGCCTTTCTTTCCAATCGCCATGGGGCGTTGTGCCTCTTCAACGAAGACGGCTGCACGCTTCTTGATGCGGTGACCCTGATCATCGAAGTGCTCTTCTTTGTTCAAGATGATGACGGCGGAGATGCTTGCGGGCTGCAATGCGGTCGAAATAAGTTTGATGGCATCATCGCTCCACTCAAGCATGTCGACGCGCTCGCCGTTGATCTCTTCCATTACAGCCTGAATGCGCACGCCTTTCTGTCCGACACAGGCACCAATCGGGTCGATGCGCGGGTCTTTGCTGCGTACGGCCACCTTGCTGCGGAAGCCTGCATCGCGCGCGATGGAGACAACTTCTACATCACCGTTGCGTACTTCAGGGATTTCCAGTTCCAAGAGTTTGCGTACAAGTTCGGGGTGTGTGCGGCTGATTTTCAGCTGCGGACCCTTGCCCGTCAGCTCGACGGTCTCGAGGTACACGCGGATGCGCTTACCGGTGTAGTAGTGTTCTCCGGGGATCTGCTCTCTCCACGGCAATGACACCGTCATGCCTTCAATCTCAAGTGTGACCCAGTTCGGGTCTGTCTTCGTGACCGTCGCGGTTAGAAGTTCGCTCTCGCGGTCTTTGAACTTCTCGAACAGGCTCTGGCGCTCGGCTTCCTGCAGTTTCTGCAAAATAACCTGCTTTGCGGCTTGAGCGGCAATACGTCCGTATGCGTCCGGCGTAACATCGATGGTAATTTCGTCACCGACTTCGATATCGCGCTGAATGCGTTTTGCTTCGGCCAAGCTGATCTCGAAGTTCTCGTTCTCGATTTCGTCCACGACCTCCTTCACCAACAAAATCTTGGGCATATCCAACCCCTCTTCCAGCTCGACGCGGATGTCCATCTCTTTGTTTCCGTAATCTTTGCGGTATGCGGTGGCGATCGCCTGCTTAACAGCTTCAAGGACCTGATCGGGTGAGACGTTCTTCTCGGAACAGATCTGGTTAATGGCGGCTATGAATGATGCTCTCATGATGATGGGTGGAAATGGGCGGCGGAAACACACCATTCCAATGTAAGCGGAATAGTGCAAATATCACATAACTATGCGTCTATCATAGCGGATGTGAAGCGGACTAGGCAAGCTATTTCGCCTTTTTCGGCGCTTTGACCGCCTTTTTCATGGGCTTCGGCCCGTTCATCGTCGGCGACGGAATCCTCTTCAGGACGACAATCATAAAGACAAAGAAGATGAGTGTCGGGACCAAGGGCCATCCCATGCCGGGAATCCATCCAATCAATGTTTTATAGAGGATCGGTAAGGTCACACCGTATAGCCCTAAGCGATAGAGTTGGCTGTAGGTCAGTTTTTTACCCATCATGCCGCTGATGGCCCAGAGAATGAGTGTCCAAACCAGCAAGATGCACAAATACCAGACCCAGGCAAAGCCCGCACCGACGAAGGGTAGAAGTAATAAGCCGACGATTACGGCGACATCGATCCAGACCGGAAGTTCGTTGATATAAGGAATGACTGCACCGGCAAACGCATCGTAGGTCTTTTTATCAAGAACAAGGTCCTCGTCTATTTCCGAGAATGCATAGGCGCGCAGATGGTTGCTATCTTCCCCGACGATATGTGTGCGCGTTAGAAGTACGGCTGTGTCGTACACATCAAAATCATCAATCGACGCGTCGGTATCAATCGTAATGAAGTGTGTCGGCATATCCTCTGTCTCGCCTTGTGCGCGTAGGGTCGTCCACAGTGTGGGGTCGATGACATACGGCTCATCGACATTGGTCGATAGCGATCCGCTTTCAAATGTGAGGACCAATCCTGCAGGAAAAAATTCGCGGATGGCAGGTTCAGATTGGTCGATAAACGTGCGGATGCCGACACGTGCGGGGATGTAGAGCGCGGCGAATATGACAGCGGTGATGGTGCCGAGGCACACAAGCAGCCAGAATAAATACCCTAGTGCGCGCGAGGTGGGTTTTTTGAGATGCGGACGATACGTTGATGGTTTGCATGCATCAACAATGGTTCCAAGGAAGCGGCGGAGGGTATTCATGGAGACAGCCTAGCATATCATGTCCGCAAGCCTCTCATAAATGCCTTCTCATGCTTCCCTCTCATCGTCGGCATCAACGCCATCATCTGATGCGCCGCCAATTTCCATCCTTTCGGAATCCGGTCGAACGTCGGGTCGATCTCCTGCATTTTCTGCAGCGACTGTCCAATCGTTTCCATCCGCTTCAGTGAATCTTCCATATCGACATGGTGATGATGCAGAGCCTTCGCGCCCGGCTCGTAGATCAGTTTCACACCGGCATCACATAGCTGTGTGCCCCATAGAATATCTTCCCAGCCATAAAGCGTGACATCTTCACGGAAGGGATATTTTTTAGCGATCGCGGTCGGAAGACTGATGTGACTGGTGTAGGTGAAGCGATGCTGGATATTTTTTGGCAGCGCCTTGTCTGCGTATTGCGCAATCATGGGGTACCCGAATTGCCAACCACTTCGCTCAAGCCATTCCATCACGGGTGTGATGTTGCAGGCGGGGTCCCAGGTGGTATGGCCTAGTGCTGCGCAGTATTGAGTATTGAGTATTGGGTATTGAGTATGAATTTGGAGATGTTTTTTACATGCATCTGGCGCGAGAAAAATATCATCTTGAGCAAATAAAATAATTGGTGCGGATGCTCGTTCGACGCCGCGATTGCGTGCGACTCCCTGATGACTTTTGGGAATCGAAAAGTATTGAGTATTGAGTATTAGGTATTGAGTATTTTTAAAGATGGCATCTGTCTCTGCATCTGGCCCATCACTCACAACAATCACTTCGAGTTGATCCACAATTGTCTGTTTTTCAAGATGCTCCAGACACTGCTTCAAGATAGAAGCGCGTTTATGAGTCGGGATGATGATGGAAAGCTGAGGTTTCACGGAAGAAAGAAAAATGAAGAATGAAAAATGAAGAATAAAAGTATACCCTGATAGCCTTCAAATCGTCGCTCTATTTTTCATTCTTCATTCTTATTTTTTCATTCATGCACATCCTCTTCCTCGATCTGGCCAGCAATTCAGGCACTCTCAACGAAGGCGCGTGCATCGCGTGCGTATCTGACAACAAGACGGAATCAATCACTTTCACCGATCATCGCTTGCCTGACAATCAGCTGATTCCCGCTCTCAATGAGGTTCTGGCACAAGCGGGATGGAACAATAAAGATATCACGCATATCGCCTGTGTCACCGGTCCCGGTGGGTTTACGAGCCTGCGTGTTGCGGTGACGTTGGCGAATACGTATGGCGATCAGTTGGGGATTCCGATGGTGGGGGTGAATTTGTCAGATTTATATGCGGCGCGAACTCCCGTTTCTCCCTGCGGGGGAAAGGGGCTGGGGGATAGGGGGAGGTTGTGGCTGCACAGCACAAAAAAGACCCAGCTCTTCATTCGATCATTCGACAGCGATCAATGGCCCGAACCAACCCTGATCAAGCTCGAAGATCTGGTTACGCAATTGCCGGAGAATGCGCAGATTATTGGAGAAATTCTCCCCGAGCATCGTGAGGTAATTGCTGGCAAACATCCCTCGTATCCTGCTATTCGCCCAATTGTCGATATTCTGCCTGATTTCCTCGTACATCTGCCCTATACTGCAGAGGCACTGACCGCTTGGTACGGACGCGGGTGGTAAGGTGGTTTCAGGCTATACTCTCTTCTCATGCCTTTCCTCGATTCCCTCAATAAACTCCTCGGCGACCCGAACGTTAAAGAGCTCAAAAAGCTCCGTCCCGTCATCAAACAGGTGCGGGATTTCTGCGAACGGCCTGAAATTAAGGCGTTAACACGGGAGGATCTGCCGAAGAAAACGGAGGAATTGAAAGCAAAAGTGGCAGCCGGAACGACCTTGGAAGAACTTCTCCCCGAGGCATTTGCCGTGCATATCCGCGCGTGTGAATTGCTCCAGGGTGAAAAGGCGACGATTGGACGGCAGGAATACACATGGAACATGGTGCCTTTTGATGTGCAGATTCTGGGAGGCGCTGCGCTTCACAAAGGCTGCATCGCGGAGATGAAAACCGGCGAAGGAAAGACACTCGTGTGCACGCTTCCCGTCTATCTCAACGCGCTTGCCGGCAAAGGCGTGCACGTCATTACCGTCAACGACTATCTCGCCAAGCGCGATGCGACGTGGATGGGCGTGCTCTACAAAACACTCGGTCTGAGCGTCGGTGTTATCGTCCACGGTATCAATAACGAGGATCGGCGAACCGCCTACGACAGCGACATCACGTACGGCACCAACAACGAATACGGCTTCGACTATCTGCGCGACAACATGGTGAACAGCAAAAAGCAGCAGGTGCAGCGCGGCCTCAATTACGCGATTGTCGATGAAGTCGATTCTATCCTTATCGACGAAGCGCGCACGCCGCTCATTATCAGCCAACCCGCAGAAGAGTCCACGGCGAAGTACATGCAGTACGCAATGCTCGTAAAAAACCTGCAGGAGAACGTGCACTTCAACAAAGATGAAAAGCAGCGCGCGGCTATTCTCACCGACGAAGGAATCAAAAAAATGGAAGAGTTGCTTGGCGTCGAGAACATCTATACCGAGAAAGGATTTGAGGAGGTGCATCATATCGAACAGGCATTGCGCGCGTACGCCATCTATATGCGCGACGTCGATTACGTTGTGTCAGCTAATGGCGAAATTGTCATCGTCGACGAGTTCACCGGCCGCCTCATGCCCGGCCGCCGCTACGGTCACGGCTTGCACCAAGCCATTGAAGCGAAGGAAAACGTTGAGGTGCAGCGTGAAAGCAAAACACTCGCAACCATTACCTTCCAGAACTATTTCCGTCTCTACAAGAAGCTCGCGGGCATGACCGGGACTGCGAAAACCGAGGAAGAAGAATTCGAATCGATCTACAAATTGCGCACGATCGTCATCCCTACGCACCGCCCGATGGTGCGCGCAGACTTGTCCGATGCCATCTACCGCACGGTATCAGCGAAATTCAAAGCCGTTGCGCAGTTCGCCAAAGAACACCATGCAAAAGGCCAGCCGGTGCTCATTGGTACGACATCCATTGAGAAGTCTGAAGTCCTCGCGATGCTACTGGAAAAAGAAGGTGTCCCCCATCATGTGCTCAACGCCAAACACCACGAACAGGAAGCCGAGATCGTTGCGAATGCAGGACAGAAAGGGGCCGTCACCATCGCGACCAATATGGCCGGTCGCGGAACAGATATTAAGCTCGGGGAAGGTATCGCTGACATCGGCGGACTCTGCATCCTCGGTACCGAGCGTCACGAGTCACGCCGTATCGACAACCAGTTGCGCGGTCGTTCGGGACGCCAGGGTGACCCCGGAGAAACACAGTTCTTTGTGTCCATGGAGGATGACCTCATGCGCTTATTTGGCGGCGACCGCCTGAAAACGATGATGGAGCGTTTAAATGTTCCGGAAGATGTGCCCCTTCAAAATGGTATGGTGTCGCGCTCCATTGAAGGTGCGCAGAAGCGCGTGGAAGGACATCACTTCGACACGCGCAAACACGTGCTGCAGTACGATGATGTGATGAACAAGCATAGGGATATTATTTACAAGAGGAGACAGAAGATATTGGATAAGCTTCAGGAGGATCAGGAGATAGGAAGTCAGGAGGATAGAGAGAGCAAAGGTTCTCTGCATCAGGATGTGATGGATGCGATCACGAGAGAGGCACGCGACATCGTTGTCATGCACGCAACCGGTCACGACAGTGACGAGTGGAATGTGAAGGAGATGAACGAGACGTTGGCTGCGCTGCATCCGCAGTTCCGCACGATGTTCGACGATCAGATGCACCCATTCTTGGGTGCAGCAAGTGATGCAGACATGCTGGCACAAAAGGTCAGTGACAAGATCGTCGCGTTCTACGAGCAGAAATTCGCCGAACATGATGCGGCGGTGTCCGCGACCGCAGAACGCGTCATCACCCTGCGCTCCATTGATACGCACTGGATGGATCACATCGACGAGATGTCCCACCTGCGCGAACAAGTCGCCTTCGCAGGCTATGCACAGCGCGACCCGCTCATTGAATATCAGGACCGCGCGTTCCAGAAATTCCGCACGCTTCTGAAAAACATCGACAGCGTCATTGTTCGCACGCTCCTCCAAATCGACTTTACGCAGTTCGCGCCGCGCCAGGTTCTGCTGCAGGCGGAGGAAGGACTGCAGAACCTGCAGACCAACGAGGATGAGATTTCGGGAGAGTTGGAACAGACGGGAGTGAACGCGCGCGGGATGGCGAATTCCGGTTCAGCCCTCCAGCAAGCGATGAATAGACAGTCCGAAGGAAATCCCTTGCTCAATCCTCTTGCTGCACGCATGCCCGGAACGGCGCATATGGTGCCTCGCCCTCCCCTCCCTCAACAGCAAAAATCGATGTCGAAAGTGGGACGAAATGACCCTTGTCCATGTGGGAGTGGGAAGAAGTACAAGAAGTGTCACGGGGTGAATGAATAATATTAGGCATTGCCGAGTGTGAACTTCTGCAAGATCCTTTTGCACGTTCCCCACGCCCCCGTTTCAACAAGATGCAAAGCGGGTACCATAGTCTTTACCTGAAAATGCTGCGGCAATATCGCAAGCGCCCCTTCGGCTTCACCTTCTGTTGAGGTGTGGGCAACCGTGACATGCGGCTGAAAATCTTCGCGTGAGAGTCTCATGCCTACTTCGCGGATATTTGCTGCCTGCCGTTCAGAAAGACCCGGTACATCCAGAGCACCCGGGTACATCTCTCCTTCACGCAGATCGTTCAACGTGGTGATTAATCTTTCGTGTAATCCGCGAAGCATGTCATCAATCTCAGCATCGACGAAGACGTATTCCGACACGCGACTCGTGTGGCGGAATTGGAGATTAAACGGAGTCAGTTCTGCGGCGAATGCTTCAAGTCGCTGTTCCATCTCCGGAAGATTTTTTGCCGGAAGGCGCACGTTGTAGAGTGATACATGGGCAAACATGTCTTCCCGGTTCAGCTCTATGTCCGAACCGATACGTTCGCCAATGGCTCTGCTCCATACAATAAACCTTTTTTCTTTGGGCGCATCGTGCCCAAGCAGCAGCGCGATATTGCGGGAGACGATGGGTTCTTGGTTCATATTCATAAGGATAATGGAGTTTGTTATTTTGACAGGTCCACTAATGAATGTAAACTCTATTTAACGTACTTCTTATCCATATTTTCATGAACCATTTCGTCTTCCTGCGTGCCTTTTTCCTTGTTGTAGGCTTGGCAGCCGCCGTACTGGCATTTGCTGCAACCAATGAGCCTGTTGCCTGCACCATGGAAGCAAAAATCTGTCCTGACGGGGCCACCTTTGTCGGTCGAGAAGGTCCGAATTGCGAGTTCGCCGTATGCCCACCCAGTTCCTGTCCTCCCTACATGTGCGCAGACGGAACACAGATTTCCCGCTGCACTGCAGACGGTACGGTTATCAATTATTTTGCTGCGCCGTGTCTGACTCATGGAGGAGAAGTGACAGCAGATTCATTTACGGATGTTTCAAGCAGTCATCCCAATGCCGACGCGATTGCCTATGTGAAAGCAGAGGGAATCGTGGAGGGATATTCCGATGGAACATACCGGCCCGACCGGCAGATTAACCGCGCGGAGTTCGTGAAGATTCTGATCGGAAGCGAGTTTGGAAATATCCAAGTTAGGGGTACGGGGCCAGATCCTTTTCCAGATGTCCCTGCGGATGCTTGGTATACGGTGTACGTAAATTTTGCCTATAGCCCCGGATATATAAGTGGCTACCCTGATGGAACCTTTCGCCCTGCGGCAAATATCAACTTTGTTGAGGCTGCGAAGATCATCTCAAAGGTACTCAACCTCAAGGGGGATGGAACATCGGTATGGTACGAGGGCTATGTCCGCGGTCTAGCCGATAATGGTGCTATTCCCCTTTCAATCACCTCCTTCGACCAGCCCATCACCCGCGGTGAAATGGCGGAGATGATTTGGCGGTTGAAGGCAGGGGTTGCGGACCGGACGTCACAAACCTACGACACTCTTGCGAATGCGACTGCACCATCCAGCGGCGTTGAATACCTTGTGCGTTACAACCTCGATACGGGAACTGATGTTCCATTGGAGGATCAGTATGACGGGCCTATTATCGCGCGTGACCTCAAAACGGGAAAAGAAACGGTAGTGGTCAAAAGTGTGAAGGACGCCATTCCTGCACTTCGGGAAAGATGGAATCTGACTATCGGGGTTTTTGTTCAACCCACAGGCGCAAAGCCCGTGTTCAAAACTATCTTGAAGGAGACCGATAATTCCGGCGGAGATTTTTACCAATTCGATCCTGCCACGCGCACATTTACCCCCATGCAGCTGAGTTCCGTCTATTCCGGTTTCTACGATGGGTCAGTGGTTGCCCCCGACGAGCGATATGTAGCGTGGGCGCGAGAAGCGAACGAAGACAAGTATGCTGCGGGTCTCGTGCAGAGCCTGTATCTCGCATCTTTTGCAAATGACTCGTACGCCGCTCTTGTTGTGCTCAGCGGCAATGAAACCCTGAATGGCGGGCCGTCTGATGCGATGGGTGTTTGGTATGACATTACGTGGGTCGACAGCCAGACTGTCCGTTATGCCGTGTTTGATCAGAAAAAGAAGGAAGCGGGGTTATATATGGAAGATGCGTTGATCGGCTACCGCACGGTCTCAATCGACTGATCATCGACCACAAGAAACAGGGTTGATAGGTGTTTCTTGCATTGCATAGATTCAAAAAATACATTATACTTACTTTCGTACTTTCTTATTTTTACCCATGACCAGAAAAATCGCGAAGAGCACTGAGCGCGGGCAGATCACGCTGCCGAAAGAGTGGAGAGATCACTTCCCTACCAATAATTTCATCGTGGAAATGCACGAAGATAAAATCATTATCACCCCCCTCAATTTGCAGACGCCGGATACCGAAGAAATTCTTTTTGATGCTGATCGAGATAATAATGGGAAGGGAATAAGCCCAGATACTATTATTCGCATGATCAAGAAGATACAACATGAACGAAATTGACAAAATACTCCGGTCACTCTCTGCAAAAGAGGGGGAAGCTATGATCTTTCTCATGCAGCAAATCAAATTAGATTATCGAAAAGTGCCGGGGATACAGCCTCTTACAGGAATGAAGGGTTGGTTCCGAGCTCGGATGGGGAATTATAGGATTATTTTCACTGTTGATCCTAAGACCAAGAAAGTCGCTATCGAACGCATCGGTCGGAGGAACGAAAAGACGTATGGGGGGCTGCAATAGAGCATCGTACATGCGCTATACTTCTTTCCCATGCCCTCGTCCGCCATCATCGGCCACAAGAAACAGCTGCTGCAGCTGGCGCAAGACCTTGAAACAGACAACCTGTCACATGCATACCTGTTTACGGGTGCCGCGCACATCGGCAAGACGACCGTGGCCAAGTGGTTCGCGCGGCAGATTCTCGTTGCCGATACGCCACTCGAACAAGCAGAGCAGGCGGCCAATGCCATCGAGCGACTTATCCACCCCGATTTCCTCATGCTTGACCAATTGTGGATGGAAGAGCGAATGGAAGATTGGAATATCATCGCAAAGTCATCCAATATTCCCCAGCAACATCGCGCAGAAAAAAAACTGAAAACGGACAGTATTTCTATCGATGATATGCGGCTGATTCAAGGCCGACTCTATGAAACGGGCGACCTTCCCCATCGTGTCTGTCTTATTCATGGCATCGAACGAATGCAGGGCCCGGCTGTCAGCGCTTTTCTGAAAATTCTCGAAGAACCGCCGCCCGGCCGCGTCTTTCTTCTTACGACCGACGCCGCATCATCCATCCTCCCCACGATCGTTTCCCGTAGTCGTGTGCTTGGGTTTGAACGCGTGGGTGCTAGAGATATCAAAACAATCCTCGCAGAGCTTGAACCTGCAGATGTCTCGTTCATCACCCATATCAGTCGTGGTGCACCGGGTCTTGCCATGCAACTGCGCGATGATCCCGATTTGCTCCGCGATGAACGATTGCTGCACACGCATGCTGTCGCCTACTGGGAAGCATCCAATTTGCATGAGCGCCTTATACTCCTGAAACCACTCCTCGAACGTGGCAATGAATCGGAACGCCTTCTGTTTCATCTCGCGCTCGCATTGCGCAGTAACCCAAATGCCGTCCGCTCGCACGAACGCGCATTGCAACAACTCAGCGAAGCACTGGAAACAAACGCCATGAGGGGGCTGCAGGTGCAGGAGTTTGCTTTGAGTGCTTAAGCGACAGTTGTCACATTCTCAATCACCTGCCGCTCGATTTTCGCCCCGACACTGCGCAGTTTTTCATCCAGCTTCTCATAGCCGCGCTCGATGTAGCGCACGTCCGTAATCGTAGTGGTTCCTTCCGCGCAGAGTCCCGCCAGCACCATCGCCGCACCTGCGCGGATATCGTTGGATGCGACCAGTCGGCCTTTGAGCGGTGTCGGTCCGATGACCAATGCCTCGTGTGAGTTCAAAATTTCGACCTGCGCTCCCATCTTCTCCAATTCGTAGAGATATGCGAGACGTCCTTCAAACAATGTCTCGAACACACGGCTCACACCCTTTGCCTGTGTCATCAACACACCCATCGGAGCCTGTAAATCTGTCGGGAAACCGGGGAAGATATTCGTCTGCAGTTTTAGCGCGTTGAGGAACGACAGTTCGCCGTCGACGAGGAGTACTTTCTGCGCTTTGTCATATTTCCAGATGCCTCCGGCGCGCCGGATGGTGTCGAGGAATGAAATGAGATGCACGTCATCCACGTCATGCAGACGGAGCTTGCCGCGTGTCACCAAGGCAGCAATCACGAAACATCCCGCTTCGAGGTAATCAAATGGCACGCGGTGCGTGACGGCTTGCAGATCTTTCGTACCGGTAATCGACAAGGTGTGCGTGCCGATACCTGTCACTGTCGCGCCCATGGCCTGCGCCATCAATGCACACTCTTGCACATGCGGTTCGGCTGCGGCGATATCAATCGTGGTTGTTCCAGTCGTCAGAGCTGCTGCCCAAATAGCATTCTCGGTCGCGGTGACGGAGAACTCGGGGAGGATTACGTGTGATGGTTGCAACGTTCCCTGCAGGTGCAACACCTCAGGAGTGGACATGTTCAGCGCTCCCATTTGTTCCAGTGCCAAGACATGTGCTTCTACCGGACGCTTGCCCAGCACACATCCACCTGGGTAACTCATTTCTACCACACCAAAGCGTGCGAGTAGCGGGCCCAGCAGCACGATGGCGCCGCGCAGTTTGTTCACCAGTTCGGCAGGGATGGGTTTGCTCTGCAGCTTATCGGTGCGGATACGCACTGTGCCCTCAATAAATGACGTTTCGGCACCCAAAAATTCAAGGATACTCAGCATGATCTCGGTGTCGCGCAAACGCGGAACATTCTTCAAAACCGTTTCACCCGATACCAGCACAGCGCCCGCGATCATCGGCAATGCGGCATTTTTAGAGCCGCCGATGGTTACGTCGCCCTGGAGCGGTGTACCGCCGGTGATTTGGTAGCGGATGTCCATGAGAGGCCCAGTGTACCGTACAAAAGATGGGCAATACAGCCGCAATAGACCAAATTCTAAGAACCAAGATACAAGGTAAAAACAAGCTCTAAGGATCAAAATTCAAGGTTGAAGCCTTGTTACTTTTGATTTGTTTGTATCTTGCGTCTTGCATCTTGTATCTTTCCTTTCCAACCCTAGTCAGAGGATCTTTTTTGCCTTACCATCACACTAATGCTGACCTTCACACATCTCGCCGGCTCATCTATTCGCATTATCGGCGGCGGTATCCCCATTGTCTCATTCCCCGCAAAGCCCGTCGACGGATCGATGAACTTGATTGCCTCTCCGCAGGAATTCCCCAGCCGTGAGCAACTCTCATGGCCCGGTGAGTATGACATTGCAGGTGTGACGGTGCGCGGCATTGGACAGCAGGAAGGACAGAAGATTTCGTATGTTGCCGAGGCAGACGGTTTGCGTATCGCATTCCCCGCGACACCCTTGGAATCATGGAGCGATGCGGACATTGAGCGCATGGGTGAAGTACAGGTGTTGGTGCTCCCCGCCGAAGATCCGAAGTTGTGTCAGGCCCTGCTCGACGAACTCGATCCACGCGTGCTGATTATCGTCCCCGCCGCTGACGGCAACCTTAACCCTGATGTGCTGAAAGCATGCGGTGCGGTGGATAAAGAGCACGTCAGCGAATACAAGCTGAAAGGGGCACTGCCGCAGGAGGGAAGAGAAGTTATTGTATTTGGGTAAAAATGAAGAATTCCTATCAAAGGGAACCTGCTTTATGCTTTAGTCGTATTATTCATTGTTCTTTTATCATTTTTCATTACGTGGCCTTGTAGTTCAACGGATAGAACAACCCCGTCCTAAGGGGTAAATATTGGTTCAATTCCAATCAAGGCTACCATCACCATATGTGGGTTTAGCAAGTTCCTTCTGCACGGTCTTCGGCACTCGCAATTCGATCTTGATGTCCTCGCCATGCAGGGTCACGCGACGCACTAACGCCTGAAGAATCGTGTACTTGTCCTCGTACGTGAGGTTCTTTAGATTTTGCTGATATTTCTTCCGCATCTGACGAAGTGCCTCAATCTTGTCCTCTTTGTCGGCGTGCATCGTGAGCTGTGACTCGACAGCGGCTAGGTCGTCGGTGACCTGCTGTATCTTCAAATCGTTCTTCTGGAGGTCGGTCTTGGCCTCGTCTTTTGTGAGTATTCCTTCGCGCAGCAAATCCCGCGTGTCCTGTCTTGCTTTCAATCCACGGTCTTTCTGAAGCAGGAGATCGGCCTTCTGCTTCTGCAAGCTGGCATGAAGGACTGTCTGGCGCATTTCCCGTTCGATCTGCCTGAAAACACTTTCAGGTTTCAATAGGCACGTTTGCACAAGCTCCCATACTGGCGCACTCACTTTTAATTCCGACGTACCGCCAGCCAAACAATGGAAGGAAGATTTGGTCTTATTATTTTTGATGCAGCGATAGTTCTTGGTCTTCTTCATGGATACATACCCCGTAAGCGATGAGCCGCAGCCGCCGCACCGAATCCGCCCTGATAACAGATACAAATTCTTGGCACCGTTTGCATGGCGGTTCGACGCTTTCAGGCGCTTCTGAGCTTTGGCATAGAGCGCAACTTCGTTTGGTTTTTCAAAGAGAGCTGCACACTTGCCAGCGATCCAATCTCCTTGCGGTGTTTCGACGCGTTCGCCATTCTTGTTCCGTGTATGGGAGCCGAAATTGTAATAGCCGATATAGTTCGTGGCTTGCAGGATGTTGCGGATTGAATTGCCGTTCCAGTAACAGGGCGGGTTCGTTTTGCGTGACGGTTTGCCAGATTTGGATTTCTTCCCGTCTTTTTCCCTGGGACACCACGCTTTGTAAGTTCTGCAGCAATGTCTTCGGGTGTCCATCGGCTGATCACAAACCAATCAAAAATCTTCCTCACCCACTTAGCTTCTGCTGGGAGTAAAACGAGCTTGCGCCTTTTCGGCTCTCCTACGACCTGATAGCCGTAGGGGATGTTCGTACCGACGTAGTAACCGTCTCGCACGGCGCTCATCTTGCCTTCCATCGTCCTCAGGCGAATGAGGTTACGCTCAAATTCGGCTAAGGCACCGAAAATCTGAAAGATGAACTGTCCAACTGCACTGGTATCGAATGGCTCCGTGACCGATTTGAAGTCCACGCCGAGCGTACCCATTAGCTCAACGGTTGCCAGCAAGTGCTTCATGTCTCTGAACAGGCGATCTATCTTCCAGACGACCACCATGTCGAATTTGCCCTTCTTCGCGTCCTCCATGAGCCTGTCGAGAGCAGGCCGATTGAGCAGCGACCCCGATACACCATCGTCTTGATAGACTTCGATCAGCTCCCAGTCCTGATACGCATTGGCGTTGATAAGAGCTTCGATGTGATGCCGCTGGGTCTTCAGTCCAAAACCTTCCTTGGCCTGCTCCAACGTGCTGACTCTCAAATAAGCAGCGATGCGTTTTTTGCCTTTAATAGATGTTTCCATAATCTTTTAGTATAAGGAAAAGAAGTAGATGGCTCTACTTTCTTGGCTTATGGGTGCGGTTTACATCCGTTATTATTTAAGAATAATCCCCGATGCCAACGAATACATGCCTTTAGAACTCACACACTGCCAATTGGCGCGGTTTGATTCTTACTGGTAATGCTAAGCATATGAAAAAGCCCGTCTTAGCCTCAAACGATTTAAACAGCAACATTCACCGATAATTCCAATAGCACTTTTTTCAGCTTGGGGATGACAAATTATCGGTTGTTCTTGAGTTATAAACAGGTATAATATCTAGGAAATGACCTCTCATCACTTCGGTTGGCGCAGCTATTACTTCCGCATTGCGGAAGAGAATGCTCGCGCCTAAAAGTGATCTGATCTAAACAGAATCATGGCGCATAAAGCACCCTTCCGTCCGAAGGGTTTTCTTTTTGCTCCATGACTTCCATTTTCTTCTCTAACGGCTACTGGTGGTACTCCCTCGGCGACGGGAAGGGGTTGTATTATCTGCGCTGCTAGAAGGAACTGACGCAGAACCAACGCCTTCCTGATCGCCGATTAGGAGGGCGTTTTTTGTATTTATTCATCCCCCAACCATGCAAACCCTTACTCTCCACCAACGAACCGATGAGCGCCCAAAACGGGCGCACCACGGTCATACCCTGATGTTAGGAACCTCCGCTGGCATCCGCGATGTCCATAATCCTCGCACATTGCCCTTTGATGCGGTCACCTACCTCCTCCGCGCTAACGCTGCGCGAGAACGCATTGGCGATGCCACTGGCCTCTTCTTTGCTTTCGACAGGCGATTGAACGGTGACACGACTGACCAAGCAGCGATTCAGCAGCGCACGGAGCGCCTACGACAGCTTCTCGGCGTTCTTCTGCCTCACTTCGGAATGACGACGCATAGTGAACTGGAAGCACGAGGGCTTGCTTCCACCGTCGAACGTGTCCAGCCCTGCGCTGAAATCGAGAATGAAGAACTGCGGCAGTACACCCGCATTCAGACAGCCCAAGTACTCCACATGCACGAGGAGGCTCGCAACGGTTCCGTACATCGCTTTGCAAAGTTCGGTTGGATTCTCTCTCGTCGCGGCAATGGCACACCTGTCGGCGGCGAAGTGAACTTCGATCAATTGCTGCCAAGCGATACAGCCATCGAACGTATCTACACAGCACCAGCGTTCCCGCTGGATTCCACGAACGGCAAAGCGCCGTACTTGCTCAACGAATCCGACAGAGCCGTGCGTGTTTGCCTTCCTGACCACGAAGCCGATGTTGGCGGGGAAGTGCTGAAAGTCCAAAGCGGCATCAGTCGCGTAATGCACGGCACATTGCGGGTAACCGCCGAGGCCGTGCTTGGTCTTCGGTCAGAGGTGCATTCACCAGACGATGAACTTGTAACGCTGCCCCTCACCAAGACGATGAAACAGCGAATCAGCGATGAGAATGCACTCGCTGATCTGCGCGAACTTCTATCTGCCTCCCTTCGCAAACTTCTCCCATGAGTACCAATCCTCCCATCATCGGCATCATTGGCGGCTTTGGCGCGGATACGAGCGCGACATTCTGCGTTCGCCTCGTCGAACATGCTCACACGATCAAGCCGTTGCATCCACCAGCTTTCGCCGTGGATTTCGTATCAGTACCTCCCGAGCTGTCGGGCAAGGCCATCAACGGTTCGCGCGAAGCAGGAGTTTTTCTTGCGGGTGAAGTGAGTGACAGCATTGCTCGCTTGCATAGCATCGGCGTGAAGACCGTTGCCTTGCCCTGCAACACGCTGCACCTATTCGCAGACTCATTCGCAATTCCTCCACCGCTGCGCTTGCTGCACATTGTTGATGCAGTGCTGCAAGAACTGAAAAGTGAGGACATTACTAGCGTTGGGCTTTTGGCAACCCAGCTTACTGTTTCGTCTCGGCTCTACGCTGATCGCTTGGCCGCATCGGGTGTCCACTGCGTCACGCCTTCGGCATCGTTGCAACAAAAATTGAGCGAGGACATCGGACACTTCGTCGAGACAGGCGGCATTTCTGCCCGTACCGCGCAGACGTTCAGAGAAGCATTCGATGAGTTCAGACGAGAGGGCGTTACGGCGGTTGTCCTCGGATGCACTGATTTGAGCGGTATGCTGGAACGCTCTGGATTCAAAGCACCGATCAAGTGCATTGATTCCATGGACGTTCTCGCCAAAGCGTGCGCTCAGCTTTGTGTGTGAGCTACTGCAAGTACAGGGGCAGGAAACTGCTCCTGTTTTGTATACATGTTGATTTTTTCATTGCTGGGTCAGAAGTTGCTTCACCATAGTAATGACTTCATCAGGGGTGCTTGCGGTTCGCACAAGATCGCCGCCTATCTTTTTGAAGAAGGTCTGGCTTTCATTACTGTCATTGAGCAGAATAACCTGTTTCCTAGATTTGAGGGCTAGAGCGACTTCTGAAGCGGTTCCAGCCCCACCAACACCGCAGGCAATAACTACATCACTGGTAAGGACATTAATATTATTTCGGGCGCTTCCCATGTCTGTAATTACAGGGATGTCTACAGCATCGGAAATCATGCTTTTGTCCTTTGTAGGCATGATACCGATGGTCAAACCACCTGCTGCTTTTGCGCCTTGATTCACGCTATCCATAACACCCGCATTACGTCCGCCACTCAAAAGAACCCATCCTTCCTCTGCGATCAGTTTGCCCAGTTCATAAGCGCATTTCACATCTATCTCACTTGCCTTCTCGCCTCCACCCATTACGCCGACAATTATTCGCCTTGGCATGTGCAACAGTGTAGGGCAGCGCCGTTGGATTGTCTCTATCAAATATGCACTTGGGACTGTATAGTATGCCGCTCTATGGCAATCGAGAATTTTAATTCTGGCAAAACGGCTCATGGCAATGATCAAAGTCTAAGGGATGGAATCGTGTCTGCTGTACATCGAAGTCCAACGCATACTTTGGCAAAAACGAGCCAAGATCGTATTCGGCTTCTGACAGGATTAGGCGTTGAAGATGACGCACATCTCGGTAAAACCGTGCAACACCTTTCACGAATTGCAAAAGATGCAAACCAACCTAACTTGCGCCAAGTGCATCTCATTCATGCAGAGATTCACGATGCATTACGCGCTATAGGCTTTGATATATCAGCAGGGCAGATGGGCGAAAATATCACTACTCGTGGTATTGATTTACTCGGACTTCCTACTGGAACCCGTCTGCACATCGGTGAATCTGCCATAGTTGAAATCAAAGGTCATCGTAATCCTTGTCACCAACTGGATACCATTCAAAAGGGATTGATGGCAGCTACATTAGACCGTGATGCAGGCAACAATCTTATACGCAAGGCAGGAGTTATGGGCATCATTGTTGCAGAGGGCAATGTCGAACCACTAAACCCCGTTCGCGTGGAATTGCCTCCCGAACCGCATAACTCGCTTGGCCCTGTTTAGTAAACATTAAAGCCTAAAGAAGAAATTGCCATACTTGAACTTTGCCAAGGTGACTCCTATGTTACCAAGCTTTCGTATGGCGTTAATTTTAATTAACACCATGAATATTGATTGCGGGGTTCAACACGCACACCGAGCCGTAATGCTGAAAACCTTTATAGAAATCGTTACTGGCGATGTACTGCACCGTCCTGCTGTGCCATCGCTTGCCTGAGGGCGCAGGGATGCCGTCTGCATTGAGCTGCTTTGCGATCCCGTCATAACTCGTGCGCTTACCCAGCTTCACCTTGCGCCGTAGCTTCAAAATCTTCTTCACCACCTCCAGCTCATCAGCCACAGGAACGTATTCGTCACCCTTGGCGCAGAAACCATACGCCACACGGCCTCCTGCATAGCCCCCACCCGATTCCACTTTCTTCAAACGTCCTGCGCTCATGCGGGCGGTGACCATTGCCTTCTCATACTCGGCCAACATCCCCTTCATCTGTCGAAACAGCTTTCTCGTTGGGTCGGTGCTGCATAGGTCTTCTTCCTCGATGGAGAACACCTGTAGGCCGTGCTTGTGAAAATCAGCGATTAATCCTTCCTGAATCAAAAGGTCGCGAGCGAGACGGTCGAGCCGCAAGAACACTAATCCAAGGCTGAGATGTTTGTTGGCTTCCGCGTAGCTCATCAGCTCGACCATCGCTGGCCTCACCGCGAGCGCGCCTGACACACCTTCATCTCTGAAGATACGAACAAACGGTAAGCCTTTTTCATCCGAATACTGCTTGATTCTGTCCTCTTGGATTTTTATTCCGTACCCTTGGCCGTCACGCTGGCCGTCCGTTGATACTCTCGAATAGCCAATGAAATGTTGAACTTTTTCCATGGGGCTATAGTGCAATATATGGCTTTCTTCTGCGGAATTTCGTGCGATGTTTAGCGCATAATATGTTCAGGTAGCGTCGCGCTTCCTTGACTGCTCTGCGCTTCTTTGCGAACTCATTCAGTCGGCCACCGCGATGGAGAACGATGCACTCTGCTTCCAAGCGATGCCTTTCGTCATTGACCTTGCGAATCTGTTCCAGCAATTGCATCTCTTCAGTGGATTTTTTTCCACGTTCAAGTCCGCCTCCAGTTTTTTCTTTGGGCGTCTCCATTAACTTTTATTGTAACGTCGGCCCTTGTTGATACAAGGGTATCTCGGCTTTCTGAAGCAGAAATATGGACTATGAAGACTTTGAACTCTTGTTTGATCGAAGCCCTATGTTTGCGACAAAAGATCCATTTTTAGTTATGTACAGAATATTTGTCTATTTCTGTACACGTCAGACTCGACGAAGCCTTACATCGCAGATCGAGACGATCTTTGTTCCGTCTGGTGCATGTGAGCATCGTCAGTCGGTCACAGCCACATTGCAATGCCCCTTGGCCGCGTTTGAATCTTGGTTGGGTGCCTTGGGTGCTTCTAAAAAAACAGACGCGGCTGCGGGCATATTTTGGCTCTGCATAGAATAAAAGTTAATTAGTGAGAAATAAAATATGGCTTAAAATTTTCGGCTTCCGTAGAGCTTGCTATAGAACATTTTTCTTAATATGCATACTGCACCATAGTCTGACATATAGTATAGTTCCCAGGATAACTTTTAAGTAAGGTTAGTAACAGATGAGTATGTATAAGAATGCGTTCATTTTGCAGTTCTTTTGTAGCTGATCTGACGTTTACCGCTCTCAACTCAAAATAAGTCAGACCAATTTTTATCGCTTATTTCAGACAAATACCGCAACATCCGCTGGTGCAAGCGCGGATCGTTCGTTTTCGCCTCGTGCAGTAATTTATCAACAAAATTCTCGATCGTGATGCCGCCCGTGTGGTCCAAAAATTCCGCAGCAGGGTCGAGGCGCAGGAAGTTATCTATGCGCTTCTTGTACTCCCTCATGGCTGCCAGCTTGTGCAATGGGTTACGCAAGCCACGGATGCTTCTCGGTCCCAGTCGGCTCTCTTCGAGGTAGGTCATTTCCAGTTTCATGTTCTCGGTATTCACCGACACGCACTCGTAGCCTCGCAGCAGGAGGGTGCAGTCGTCGCTGCGATGCCGCATCACCTCGGCGTAGAGCGTGATGTAGCTGTAGTCACTGGCCTTTGGCGGCTCCAGTTTGGAGTTCAGTACCTTGCCCTTGGCCGCGAGGATGATATTGAACAGATTGGGAAAATTCTTGGTTTCCGTGATGCGCTGAAAAGGCTTCGTTCGAAGGTGCCGTTCGAGTTGCGGCCAACAAGTCTTGGGCAGATAGCGGTACTGTTCGACTTTGGTCACCCGCTTGGAGCTTTCGTCAAAGTTCTGTTTATGAACGCGCCAGCCCCTGATCCACTCGCCAGGCTTTTGGGGCAGATCGGAGTACCAATTAAAATCAGGTGGTATGGCTGTGACGGACATAGGAAAATTGGAAATAAATATTAGTGGTCTGCTCCCTCCGACCGAGGCGCGTCCTCGCGAAAGAGGACTGCCTTCACAGCCCGCGCAAAAGCCTCCTGCGATTCTTCATCGTCGTCGCAGAATTCAATCGTGACCCGATACTTTGGCTGGGGAGTGATGCGTGCCATTGCGGGCATCATTCCCAATCAGACCCGTCCAGAACCTCCGAGATTTTTTATAAAAAATGTCTGATGAAACTTTAAGCCGTAATCACCTCACCAAAATAATTCTCAAACTCATCAACAATTTTGCGAAGCCCATCGTTCGTGAAGGCGGCTTTGATATGTAGTTTTACTTTGGTCTCCTCCACCAAATCGACAAGAAGCTTTTTGCGTTCTGCTGGGGCTGTTTCCGTGTTGAGCATCAGCTTCCTATACCGCATCGCTATGTCGTATTTCTCATCAAAGAAGCGGAGAGTTTTAACCTGCGTGTACGACTTGTCGCTTGTCTGTAAGCCCTTTGTGTTTTTAGTCTTAAAAAATCCCTCCAACAACCGCAGACTTTCTTCAAGCTCTGCGGCAATTTCTTTACGGGCATCCGCATTCGGCTGTTCAAAAAATTCAAAGGTTGCTTCAAAATTTCCCGCTTTGTTTACTCGGATGCGGCAATGGAATGATTGCGGGATATAGGCACGTTTCCAAAAGATAGCGTCCTGAACGGTCTTGGCATCCAGCTCCAGTCCAAAGTACTCGATAATTTCTTTTTGGATATAGGGCGCGATATGGTCATGCATGTACCTCAAATCACTTACACCTGAGCTTACCTTTCTCCCCTCTGGCCCGTTCGCTTTCGTCGTCCTTGTCTGTTTGTTTACAAACGTGATGATGTACTCGTCTTTTGCTACGCCAAATAACGCTCGCGCCTTTCGGACGCGATCACTGTTTTTAATGATTCTGTATAAGCGCAACAGCTCTGGAGAGGTCTTCATGCCTATATTCTAGCTGGTCTGGCCTGATGCATGAGAACCTTGGCACGATGGGACTTTTTTGGCTTCTGCTCCAAAAGATCAGCGAATAATTAACCGAAATATTGTGATCACCACGAAGTATGCGATGCACATCTGAATTGCGTTCTTACATTCTCAATAACGTCGCAAACGCGTCTTTCTGTTCGGCGGTACCGAGTAATGTAATGACCGTCGCATAAATCGCATCATGGGCAATAACCTCTTTCGCTTTTGCTGCGCCCCCTGTTTTGTCGGGGCGTGTTTGCACATAAGTTGTCAGATACTCGAGCATTGCTTGCACAGATTTTTTTACCATCAAATCATTTGTCGCCGACATCGCAAGCCCCGCTAACATGCATGCTTCCCATTCTGCCCGTTTCCATGAGTCCAGTTGATTCTCGATTTGCAGTCTATCCATAGAATCTTCAAGTGCGCGTGATGTGTCCAATTGAGATACCCAGGTATATTCCACATCTGCTTCGTTGTATGACCACTGCAGTGTTTGTTGTAGATGTGAAGCAAGGCCTCTTGAGGCAAATAGAGCGAGTGAGATATTTGCATTGCTAAAGGCAGTGTCATTCCATGAGAAATCGTCGAGGTGTTCTTGTAATGCAGCCATGGATACGCGCAGCGGTTCAACGGCATCTTGTGGCCGTTGTCTCAGCATTTGTAGTGCGGCCACAGCTTCAAGGACGGTTCCAATTAGGCGCCGTGGTGGGACAATCGTTGTTACCGGGAATTCCACACCAATTGGCAACGTACCCTCGTATTGCATATACAACGTGCCTGCTGGCAGATCGGCACGGCCGGACAGTTGAATGGGTTCACCAGGCACGACTGTCGTTTGCACTGCGTTGTAATGTCTGCAGCCTTTTAATCGCAGTTGAATATTACTATCGACTTCATGGGGGTCGATGGTTTCAAGATTCGGGAGACCTGCGGCGAGTACGAGCATTTTACCCAGTAGGTGATGAGCCGCTGCTGAGATATATGCATGCTCCGAGCATGTAAGTCGTTCGAGTTGGCTTGAGATTTCCAGTGCGGTGTCAGGATCTACGTTGCATGTCAGCGCGGCATATCCGCGCATGAGCGTGAGTCGACATGCCTGTTCAATGTTCGCAGGAAGAGTGAGTGAAGCAGTTTCATCTAACACCTTCTGCCATCGTGCGCTCCATGGAGTCTCTGATTGTTCATAGACGGCACTGCGCAAAGAAGTCAGTAGTGCGCCATGATCGGCGGAAGCAGCCAGCACCTCTTCGGCTGTTGCAGAAGCAAGGTCAGTGACGGTTGTAAGCTGTGGAACGACTTAGGATACAGAGCCATTCTCTTGAGGTGTTTCGTTGAACATAGTTATATTATGCAACTAATATTTAAATATTGCAAATACTCTCATACTATCCATTTTGATTACTTTTAAAGCATTTAATTAGTTCAAATCGTCTTCTTGATTCTCCATTGCTTCCGTCAACAGTATTCTCGCCATATTTTGCATAGATTGTAGTGTTTTTGCTGCATCATCGGGTTCGTTCTCATCTAGGTCGATGCTTCTTTCAAGATCTGCCAATTGTATAGGATCAACAGTAGAAAGATCTGGATGTTCACTGGCAAGCACAGTCAGAAATTCGGTCGAAAAACGCTTGCGGTGGCTTCCCAGTAATCTATTTACGGGCATCCGAGGTGCCTCGGACAATGTATCATCCCCGAGTTCGAGCGCGCGTGGCACATCCCTACTCTATCCCCCTTACCTCGTCTGTCCATACCCGTGATCAACTCCGGTATTCTGGCAAGATTCTTTTCGGCAGCGCGTCGCACGATTGCTATACTCCCATCACTATGCGCCGCACACTTCTCGCCACCCTCCTTGTCATCGTTCCGTCGATCGCCTTCGCGCTCGAGTACGATGACCTTACCGATCGCTATACCGATGCGCCGTTCTCGAAAGCAGAAACGGCGGGCGTCAGTGTTCTCACAGAGGTCGGTGCGATATCGGGAAACCCCGATGGATCGTTTGCGCCGCAGCGCACATTGAACCGCGCAGAGTTCGTCAAAATCGCATTGTTGGCGGCCAACCGCAATCCGCAAGATACCACCGGCTGTTTCCCCGACACACCCGCCGCTGCGTGGTTTTCATCGTATGTCTGCACTGCCAAAAGCCTTGGGGTAGTGCAGGGGAACCCCGATGGCTTCTTTCACCCCGAACGTCCGGTGAACTACGCCGAAGCGCTCAAAATCCTTGCCGAGCTCTACGACTATGAGTTGCCCGAACCTCCGTCCAATGAGCGCTGGGCATGGTACAGGCAGTATCTGAAGGCCGCGCAGGACAGAGAAGTGGCATTGCCCGCATCCGTCGACCCCGCACACGAGCTGTCGCGTGGAGAGATGGCTCGGCTAGCCGCCGCTTTTGTAGCGGAGGAAGAGGGTGAGCTTCAGCTCTATCGCGCATTCGAGGCTGGTCAGAGTTTTTCGTCCTTGTCCTCGTCCACGTCCTCGTCCATGTCATCCTCTTCTTCCTCTCAATCCTCTACATCCTCTCTCTCCTCCTCTTTATCCTCTTCATCCACCATCTCTCTCATCTTCCCCGCGCAGAGCAGCTTCTTGCTCGCTGGCATGACCACCCCCGTGCTCTACGACGGTCTGGTGCAGGCAACCGAAGAAGTGAAAATGCAATCGGTGGAAATCGAACTGTTCCGCGAAATCCGCTCGCTGGAGGCATTGTTCCTGTTCGATCAAAACGGTAAGCAGATCGCGCAGTTGTCGTTGCAGAGCTACAACAACACAAGCAAGACGAAATGGCGCGCCGATTTCTCCACCGGCTCTTACATCTTCCCCGGCAACACTCCCCTGCGTGTCGGAGTGGTTGCGCGTATGAAATCGAGAAGTAACGGGGCTTCGTCCAATGAATTGATGGAAATCAAGATTCTGCAGCTTTTTACAGTGGGCACCCAGAATAATATTTCGCAGCAGATCGTTCCCACAGACATTCACCGGCCGAGCCACCAGACTGCATTCGGGCGCATGACATCGGTGAAGAATACTTTGGCCAGCGCCATCTCGGTACAGCAGGGTACTCAGCGTGAGATCGGGAAATTTACGCTGACTGCACAGCTCGCATCTGGTTCATCGCTGCGCGCGCAGAGTGTGCTGTTTGAATTGCAGAGCACGGATGTATCCGTCTCCAACCTGAAAATCGGCATGGAGTCTGCGATACTGCAATCCGACTGCGCAACCGAACAGATCGATGGCCGCGCATTCATTACCTGTCTGATTCCCGAATCATTGCAGGGGATGTCCCCTACGCCTGTGACGCTTTCGGTCTTTGCGAACTTCACCGTTGCCGCAGCCAAGCAGAGCGGTACGGTGCGCTTGGTGTCACCGGGAACAGGCGCCATCGGCACACCGAGCGTCGTCTATTGGACCGATGGCTCCGGAAACTTCAACTGGATGGAAACGGGGCTACCGGCAGACAGCGGGCCGTTGGTGACGGTGACGAAGTGAAGTTAGGAGGTTAGATTTTAGCTGCTATACTGAAAGCTGCCCGACCGTCCGTAGCTCCGCAGAATAAAGGTGGGTCTCTTTTGATGTTACTGTAACGCCTTCGCCATCTGCTTTGCTGCCTTCTCAGCTGCTTCTGCAAAATCTTTCCCCGATGATGCGTAGATGATGGCGCGGCTGGAGTTCACGATTGCTCCTGTGCCATCGGGCAAGAATCCAAACTTTACATCGTCTGCTGTTCCACCTTGTGCGCCATACCCGGGAATCAAAAACGGGACATGGGGCATAAGCGTGCGCAGGTATTTCAGTTCTTCAGGATACGTTGCACCCACAACAGCGCCGACACAACTTAAATTGGTTTCCGGCCCTAAAAGGGAGCTTTGCCCTGAGCTTGTCGAAGAGTGTGCTGCCCAGCCTTCCGTCATCTGCGCGAGATACTCATGCACCACTTCATCGCCGATAGGCAGATCTTGCAGGTCGCCTGAACTGTTGTTGCTGGTCTTCACGAGGATAAACACTCCTTTGTCATGTTTCACCGCACGATCGATAAACGGCATCACACCGTCTGAGCCC
>Ga0163150_10002904_pt1 | contig 25154 bp, 20 predicted proteins | sample OliLakLV19P2IB_FD_148628 | JGI IMG/M metagenome (GOLD analysis project Ga0163150, IMG submission 148628) | Freshwater microbial mat bacterial communities from Lake Vanda, McMurdo Dry Valleys, Antarctica - Oligotrophic Lake LV.19.P2.IB | ecosystem: Environmental > Aquatic > Freshwater > Lake >...
GGTCATCATCACCGCCTGCATGAGAAAGCTCTTGGTGATTCTTAACACCATGATCAGGAACAATACTCCCTGGAGAGACCTCCATGCCTGCTAAAAAATCATTGACAAACAACACAGCCGCTGGGCTGTGCTCTTTCGCTCAGCGGTTGGTGGTTTGCCGGGCAACGCTGGCCCTCGGCGCATGAAGCACAATTCGTTTTCGCGGTGATGGCAGTCGCCATCTTGGAAGGATTCGCGTGGGGTCTGTTGTTCTCACTTTGGTGGAAACAACCGCTCATGGCCGCCGTGGCGGCGATTGCCTGCGCCTCGTTGGGAACACAACTCGCGATTGCCAGCACAACCGACGCCTACGACGCTTTTTCGCTGGACGCCTATCACAACGCGATCCCCGGGCGACTACTGATTTGCGTGGCCGTGTTGGCTGTGGATCTGTTGCTGGGCAAATATTGGCTCTATCCCTCACCCCATTGTGTCAATCCATTCCGTACTTTGGAGCAACCTCGTACGACCAAGAGTACGGTGAGACGCACTCCCTGGCCGGTCCAGAAAATGTTCACACGGTTGTTGTGGCAAACCTGCCGGGAATCTTGGAAATCGATCTTGAAGGTCTTGTCACTCTCTTTCGGCTTGATCGCCGTACTTATGATTCCTGCTTACATTCAGTCCACACACGATTTCCTCAGAGCCTTGCCGTTTGTCGCGTTGATTCCTCCCGCCCTGCTGGGAGCCATGGCTTTCCGTGCCGACCAACAGCGCGATCATCGCCTGTTTCTCGCGACCCACGCCGTGAAGCCCCGTTATGTATGGTTCGCACGCCATGCGATTTGGTTGACAGTAGTGATAATCATGGGCTTATCCATACAATTAGTGGCACGATGGGTATTGCAGGCAAATCTAAGTAACGCTCTGAACCACTTTCTTGGCGGTGGCAGGGGGCGATCTATTTTTGATCTTTTAGGAGTAAGACACTATCGATTCGGTCCTTCGCAATGGACTCTTGTTTGGCAATTTCAAAACGTGGAGCTGACTGCCCGTGCCGCAATCCTGACGGCTTGGTCAGCCTTCATAGCTGCCTACGGCATCGGACAACTCGGCTCGATGCTGCTCAAGCAATCGCTCCTCTCCGGTTTTTTGGCGATTCTCTTTGGCCTAATCATCGCCACTTGGTCGGTTCTCATGTTTATGTGGGAAATGAATCCGCTCTGGTTTGTGCTACCCATCGGCTTATCCGCCATGTTGGCTACCTGGTTGCGAGTTCCCGCGTGGATACTTGGCAAGAACCATTTGCAGCGTTGGCTGGCTCCCGCCGCGACTTTGTTGTTACCGCTGATCGCCATCGTCAGTATGGTGCCCGCGACACGCATGACCCAAGTCAATCAGCCAACACCAAATTATCCGTTCCTGCGAGAACCGCTGGATATCTCCGTGCGAGCATTCCAAGATTTGGAGAAAAGACAAAAGGAAACTCAACTCAAGCTGGAACGATTGGGAATCTCTCTCTTGCATACATCCCTCTTGCATAATATTGATGAAGTAGCCGTCGATGGAAAATCACTGGAAGACTTTGGGGTTGAGGACAGAGCCCTCGAATTGTTTAGCTCAGGCAATAAAGACAAACTCGAACCAGAGGATCTCAAGATTCTCAACCGCTTTGAGCTTGCGCAACAAGAATTATTCTACGAACAGAACAAAGCTGTCATCCCCGCAGCCCTCGAAATACTAAATCATCCTCAAGTCGCCATTCCTCGCCGCCCTCCTTACTTTTCGACAACTTTTTTTGATTTAACACACAATCTTGCCACTCTGCTGGATGATGATGCCCAGAAACTTACCGCCCAGGGCCAACTTGACGAAGCTTGGCAACGCTTAAAAGCCATTATCCCGCTCAAAGCCGACTTTCTCTTCGACAGCGATCGCATCGATAACTACAGCAACATTATTGAATGGGCGCAAAATCCAAACCAAACAAGCGAACGGCTCAAGCGATCCATCGTGGAATTGCAAGCACTCTTCGACGCCCTACCGCTGCCACGCGACACAATTCTTGTGCAACGCGAATACGCCCGCAAAGTCTTGCTTGGCAAAGAACCCCCTCGCGACTATGGCAATCCCTTACCACTTCTGCTTCACAATCTCCTCGGAGAACAAGCCCGCTCGCTCAGCGCCCTCGATCAGCTTACGGTTCAAGCGCTCAACTATGCTGATGCCGTGGTGGCACTCTCTCAGGGAGCCTACTCAGACCTTGGCTTTCATTCGGGGCTAACCGACAATCCTCGTGAGCTTCTGCGGATCGCACCATCCTCAAATCTTGATGCCAACAACGAGATTGTCTTTCGAGGTGATAAGAATACAGCTACTCTCGCCAACAATTTGGCTCAAACCTACGCCACGAGTTTTCTGGCGGCTGAGCAATTTGGAAACAGTGCCGAACTCAATTACTTGCTGTACTCTTGGATGACAGGGGAAACTTACCGTCGAGCGCTGTTAGTTCAACTCGCACTGATGGCTTATCAACTCGACCATGGCCACTATCCAGAGACTTTAGCTGAGCTAACCCCAAACTACTTGCCCGAGTACATTCAAGACCCGTTTTCTGATAACGGGTTCGAATATCGCCCACAAGGGTTGGAATACAAACTCATTGGCATAGGTCCGAAGGAAATTTCCGCGGATACACCCATGATTTGGAGCGTTGGACAGGGTAATGTGCAACTTAAACAAAACACTCCGGAGGAAATGTTTTTACGCTTCAGACATCCATCCTCTCCCGCAACGGATGCGGTCAGTATCCCAGATGATCAATTCAGCCCTAATTACGAATTGCGCAATACCGAGATTGGCACAAACGCTAGATACGTCTTTCCCCTTCCAAAAATCGAAACGCCAACAGCAGAGGAATCTTCCGTCGAAGAAGTCGACAACACCAACACTGGCCAAGAATAGCTTCTCGCAATTTTTTGCTAGGCTCGTATAATGCGTAGGCTTATTTGTATGCACTCACCCGATACATCACTGCCTGTAACCACGCCGTGCTACTTTGCGGAACGCTCTTTGACAACTTACAAGAAAAGTATTGGCCCGCGAACCGTTTCGCTGGGGACATAATTCAACCTATTTCGTCCCGCGGTAGGTGACCTATGACCTGCAATTGCCGTACGAACCGAAAATCGCGGAGACAAAAACAATGAATTTTGCCAAACAAGTTAAGTTCCCGCTATTGCGGACAGAATTGCGGTCTTTGCCGGATTGCAACGTACTCACGAGATAGCTTGGGAGCCATGCCCCCGGCCAAAACCGACCATTGACATCCGCCCACGAAAACCGGTACGCTGGGTGGTTTCCCAAACAGGGATTCACGTCAGTAAAGTACCGACTCATTGGAAGCCTCAGCCATGGCCGTTCCCAAACGCAAACATTCGAATTCCCGTACCGGCAAGCGTCGCTCGCACGATTTCCTGACCGCGCGTCAGTTGCAGGCCTGCCCGAAGTGCAGCACCCCTGCCCCGTCGCACGCCGTCTGCCCCAATTGTGGCCACTACCAAGGCCGGGCGATGGTGGAAACCGAGGAGTAAAAGGAATCCCCCTCCCTTGCGGGAGGGGCTAGGGGAGGTTTTTTCAGACAATGTCATTCGAGTCTGCCCCTCCGCAAACCGTGACCAAAACTGCCTTCCTATTTCCTGGTCAAGGTGCTCAGTCGGTCGGAATGGGTGCGGCACTAGCTGCCGCGCAACCTCGCGCTCGAGAGCTTTTCGCCCGCGCTGCCGACACTCTTGGGTACGATCTGTTGGACCTCTGCACCAACGGACCGGCGGAGAAACTCAATTCGACCGTCTACAGCCAGCCCGCGCTGTTTGTGTGTAGCTTGGCGGCGCTGGAGCAACTCAAACAAGATGCGCCCGACGTGGTGGCATCATGCGCCGCCACCGCCGGGCTGAGCCTCGGCGAATACACCGCCTTGGTGTTTGCCGGGGCAATGAACTTTGACGCGGGGCTGCGCGTGGTGCAAGTTCGCGGCCAAGCGATGCAAGACGCTGCCGACGCCGCGCCGAGTGGCATGGTCAGCGTCTTGGGAATGGAACGCGAGCCGCTCGAAAAGTTGGTCGATGAAGCCCGTGGCAACGACGTGCTGCAACTCGCCAATTTTCTCTGCCCAGGCAACATCGTTGTCTCCGGCAGCAAAGCCGCATGTGAACGAATCGCTGCCAGCGCCGAAGCTGCCGGGGCGATGAAAGTCATTCCTCTTGCGGTAGCGGGTGCGTTTCACACTTCGCTCATGCAATCGGCGGTCGAACGGTTGAGCGCGGCGCTGGCGGATGTGGAAATCAAGAAACCTCGCATTCCCGTGGTGTCGAACGTCGATGCCCGCCCGCACGACGACCCCGCGGAAATTCGTGCGCTGCTGCAACGGCAAGTCGTGCAGCCGGTGCTGTGGGAAGATTCGCTACAATGGCTGCTCAAAGACTTTGGCATCGAGCAATGTTACGAAATCGGCCCTGGCCGAGTCTTGAAAGGGCTGCTCAAGCGCATTGATCGCAAGTTCCCGTGTGAAAGCGTTGAGGCGTAATTTTAATAACCACCAAGACACAAAGGGCACAAAGTTTTGGAAAGCAATTTTCGCGATCGATTATTCTTTGTGATCTTCGTGCCTTCGTGGTTAATAATGAAAAGGTAATGATATGTCAGAAAACTCATCACGCAGAATTCAAGTTGATCTCTCTGGCAAGACCGCCCTGGTGACCGGGGCATCGCGGGGGATTGGTAAGTCGATCGCGATAGCGCTCGCCGCGGCGGGGGCCAAGGTGGCGATTGTTGCTCGGAGTGCAGCGAAGCTCGACGAAGTCGCGGCCGAGATTACCGCCGCCGGTGGCACGGCCGCAGTCTATCCCTGCGACGTGGCCAATTCAGCCGCCGCCAGTCAGGTTGTGGAAGCGGTTGCCACGGAATGGGGTCGGCTTGATATCCTGGTGAACAATGCTGGCATCACGCGGGACACACTTTTGCCGCGAATGAGCGACGAGGAATGGGACGAAGTGATCGCCACCAACTTACGAAGCGTATTCTTGTTTTCGCGGGCGGCGGCAGGCGTCATGATGCGGTCCAAGTGGGGGCGAATTATCAATATCTCCAGCACCTCGGGAATCATGGGCAATCCCGCACAGGGCAATTATTCAGCCTCGAAGGCGGGTGTGATTGGCTTTACGCAAACGATCGCGCGGGAACTGGCTAGCAAGCGGCGACAAATCACCGTCAACGCCATTTGCCCGGGATTTATCGCAACTGATATGACGGCCGCCTTGATGGAAGCTGCCGGCGAGGACGCCGTAATGGAGCGAATCAAGGCAGCGGTGCCGTTGCAGCGCCAGGGGCAGCCCGAGGAAGTCGCCGATGGGGTGCTCTATCTGGCAAGTGACTCGGCGGCCTATATCACGGGACAGATTTTGGTGATCGACGGTGGCCTAACTGCTTAGCAGATCACGGTTTGCCGATGAGCAGAGCCTCTGAGACGACCTAGACATTCCTCCGGAGAAACGCTATATCTTGACCACCTTCGCGAGAACGGTCTATTGTGAAATGCTGGCAAAGTTTATCTTCACAAAATGATTGTGACACTTGGCTACGGTTTACGCTTATTTAGTGGCCGCGCTTAGGCAAATCGAGTTCGCAAATTAACACTGTTGAAGTCGCAAGTGGGTTTTGGGCGGTAACCTACCCATAAACTGGCGGCTCATTGTCATATTTTTCCTATTGGGTTAAAGGGGGACCATCCAAGTGGCCTCAACATTGGAACGTGTTACAGACATCGTGGCAGAGCAATTGGGCGTCGATAAAGACAAGATTTCGCCGGAAACCTCGTTCGTGAACGACCTGGGTGCCGACTCTCTCGACACGGTCGAGTTGGTCATGGAACTTGAGGAAGAATTCGACATCAACATCCCCGATGACGCCGCGGAAAAGATTCAAACCGTCGGCCAAGCGGTGGATTTCATTGAGAATAATAAGTAGGCGCTCAGCAGAGCACTCTCCCGCGCGGCTCAGCTTTTTGTGATGCCGTGACGTGATTGACCAAAAACGCATCCGCGACGTGGATTTAGCCCACGTCGCGTTTTGCTGTTGGTTGCACTCATTTTTTCTTGATGCCTCGTCCCCCGCATAGTTATCCGATGAATCGCCGCGTAGTCATCACCGGTCTTGGAGTTGTTACTCCTCTTTCCTGCCAGGTTCCCGACCTGTGGCGGAAGACGCTGGCGTGCGAAAGTGGTGTCCATGACATTCGCCTGTTTGACCCGACGGACTTCAAAGTCCGGTTCGCCGGTGAGATCAGCGATTGGTCGGTCGTTGGTTACATGGACACCAAGGAAGAAAAGCGCATTGACCGTTTCACGCAATTCGCTTTGGTCGCTGGTATCGACGCCGTCAAGGACGCGGGCATCGACTTTACGAAGTACGATCCGTTCCGCATTGGTGCGATCATTGGCTCCGGTATTGGTGGGTTGACTGAAATCGTCACGCAACAGGAGCGTTTCCTCACCAAGGGCCCCGACAAAGTCTCGGCGTTCTTGGTTCCCAAGATGATGCTCAACGCGGCGAGTGGGCAACTCTCGATCCATTTTGGCGTGCGCGGCCCGAACTTTGCCGTGGCGACGGCTTGTGCCAGCGCGACCAATGCGATGGGGGAAGCCTTCAAGGCGATCCGCTATGGCGATGCCGACGTGATGATGACCGGAGGAACCGAAGCCGCGATTGCGGGCATCAGCCTAGCCGGTTTCTGCAATATGAAGGCGCTCTCGACGCGTAACGACGACCCCGTCGGTGCCAGTCGTCCGTTTGACGCCGACCGCGACGGCTTCGTGATGTCCGAGGGCGCCGGCATCTTAATTTTCGAGGAACTGGAATTCGCTCGCGCTCGGGGTGCCCATATTTATGGCGAAGTGCTCGGCTTTGGGGCGAGTGCCGACGCGGGCCACATCACTCAGCCCGACGTCGAAGGCACCGGCGCGGCGCGGGCGATGATGAACGCGCTCGTCGACGCCCAACTCGACCCCACCGACATCGACTACATCAACGCCCACGGCACGAGCACACCGCTAGGTGACAAAGCCGAAACGATTGCCATGAAGCGGGTGTTCGAGGATCAAGCCTACAAACTCAATGTTTCGAGCACAAAAAGCCAACTAGGCCATTCCCTGGGAGCGAGCGGCGGTATTGAGCTGGTGATGTGCTTGCTAGCAATCCGCGACCAAACCGTTCCCCCCACGATCAATCTCGACACGCCCGATCCCGACTGCGATCTCAATTACACGCCCAACGCACCGCAAGAACGCAAGATTCGCCGCGCGATGAGCAATAGTTTTGGCTTCGGCGGGCACAATGCGTCAATCATCGTCGGGCAGATTTAAGGATTCGCGTCATTCCCGCGAAATTCAAGTCCCTAATCCCTTGGGAACATAATTGCTCGAACCGGAACGCTCGGGGCAAGCTCGCAAGTAGTCGAGTAACTCTGTCACTTGCGCCGTCGCCAACGCGATACAAGAATCGGCTCCGCCGTAGTAGATGCGGATTTCACCAGACGCCTTGTCCGACACCCAGCCGCAGGGAAACACCACGCCATTGACGTCGCCCTGACGTTCGTAAGGTTCCTCAGGCGCGAAAATCCAATCGTCGCTACGCCGCAAAACTTTACTCGGGTTTTCCAAGTCCAATAATGCCAAGCCCAGGCGATACAGACAACCACCAGGAGTGTGCCGCACGCCGTGATAAAGCATCAACCACCCCTCGGCGGTTTCGAGCGGCGGCGGGCTGAGGCCGATTTTATTAGCGTCCCACCAAGCTCCCTTGCGGGCGTGCATCAGGACATGATGGTCGCCCCAATGTTTTAAGTCGGGTGAGAAGGAAAGCCAGATATGGGCACCGGAACTTCCTGCCGAGACGGGCCGATGCAACATGGCATACCGACCTCCAAACCGCCGCGGAAAGACCGCCGCGTCTTTATCGTCGGGAGGCATGACCGGTCCGAGTCGTTTGAATGTCGAGAAATCCTTGGTGGATGCCAACGACACGAGAGGGCCACTGTTGGAAAAGGCCGTGTAGGCAATCAGCCACTCATCACGGTCCTCGACCCAGGTGAGTCGCGGGTCTTCAACGCCCCAGGCTTCTTCGGGAAACTGATCGGGACTAGGGGCAAAACTCGGTTTCTCATCGATCCGCCAATTGGAAATGCCGTCGTTGCTGCGGGCGACGGTCAAATGCGAATGGCCACGGCGATCTTCCACGCGGACCAGCAAGATAGTCTCGGCACCAACCTGACACGCGCCCGCGTTAAACACGGTATGCGCGGGATAAGGCCAATCGCAGGCCGTCAAAATGGGATTGTCAGCGTGGCGATGAAAAAGCTCGGGGAAAGGTTGGGGGAGTTTACGTTCTCGGGGCATCTTTGATAGTCCTTCCATCCATGGTCGTTATGAAGATTGGTTCGTTCAATATTTGTCAGCCCCATTTTGTCAGTGCCGACCACTCTTGAACAGGTCAAGCACCTTTTAACTGGCGCTTCTTGATCGGCATTGCTTCGCTTGCAGAGTCCAAAATGGCAACTAGCAAATAAGCGAGTGTCGACTCGGCACCTTGATTGCGATTCACGCCTTTGGCCGAGAGACCGTCAAAGCAGGAATGGCTCACCGAATCCACCAGCGGTTGACTCATGCTATTCTGTCCGAAAAACCAGTCTCGCGCATGGTTAAAAGTGGCAAGATGCTTAATGTCGCCGGTCAGTTCGTGGGCAGCTAGCGCGGCTTCGGCCATGGTCGCGGCTTCCACGGGCTGCTGGTCGTAAACGGCTTTTTCTTCGCCGTATTCGTACCAACCGTCGTTGCCAATCGGTTGGAACATGTTTTCAACGGTCGTTACTTCCTCAAGAAAATCAAAGGAAGATGTTGCAACAGACAGAAACTTTTCTTGCGGCCAGCGCTGGGCAGCAATCATCATCGAGTGTGGCAAGACAGCATTGGCGTAAGTCATCCGCGACTCAAACCAGAACCAATCGTGTCGCAAGCTGCGCTCATAACATTCCGTGAGTCGATTGGCTGCCGACCAAGCGACGCTTTCGAGGATTTCAATGTCTTTCACCCCGGCATTGCGCAAATGGCCCCAAGCCAGAATGATATAGGCTTGAGCGCGTAGGCTGCGCAAGTCGGCCAGGGCTGGCAGAACCGCTTTGATCAATTCACGGGCTAACAGCCGATATCCGTCAGGTAAATCGCTGCCCAACACTTCGGCCAGCGCCAGTACAGCTTGACCCTGGCAATCGCCGCAGCCTTCCGCGTCAAGCCAACTACGGTCGTAACCCATGAAGTTATGAAAGCCACGGCCCGAACATTGAGCGTGCTCCAGGAAACTCAAGTACGTCGTGACTCGATTCAACATCGCCTCGGAAGCCTCTTGCTGCCACAGGCGTGTGCAAACCCGTAAGGCCCGGGCATTGTCATCGGTGCAGTAGCCGCTCTCGCGCCGCGGGATGCTGTAGATCGCGTGCTGAATTAGACCGGTGGAATCAGTCATGCGATCGAGGTGTTCCAAACAGAGTTCGATGCGACTATTCATGCTCGGCCTCCCTGCTTGGGTGCAACAAAATGGCTCATCGCGGGCGGCGTGATTGGCGCATACTCCACGCGCTTGACCTGCTGCTTGCTGGTCTGCACGAACTGGTTGAAGCATTCCAAATAACGCTTCCCCACAACCGGCCAGAACATTGATTTTGCATAATCATAAGCACGACGGCGTGTTTCCAATTGGAATTGCGGATCATTGAGAAACCGCAATGTCGCCGTGGCGAATTGCTCGCTGCCGCCAAAAGGAACCAACTGTCCGCGTCCCTGGGACAACACTTCTTTAGCATATAGGTACGGAGTGCTGATCACGGAGCCGACCGCTCCCAACGCATAGGCCAAGGTACCACTGGCAATCTGATCCGCGCCCTGATACGGCGTGACAAAAACGTCGCAAGCTTGTAAGTGTTTGAGCAGTCCTGGCAGATCGAGATACTTGTTCACGAATCGTACATTGTCGGCGACACCGAGCCTTTCGGCCAAGTCGGTCAAACTTTCGCGGTACTGCTCTCCCGAATGCCGTTTCACCTGGGGATGCGTCGCACCCACGATCAAATAGAGTGCCTCGGGACATTCTTTGACGATGCGTGGCATTGCTTCGATCATATACTCCAACCCCTTGCCGGGATTGATGAGACCAAAACTGCAAATGATTCGTCGACCCGTGAGACCGAGTCGCTCTTTGCATGAAACATTACGCTCAAAAGGAACCGTCGGCACGCCGTGAGGGATCACTTCGACGTTGGCCGTTGGCACGCGGTAGACGCTCCAGAGCAATTCCGCCGCGATCTCCGTCATGACAACGATACCCTTGCTGTGGGCTGCAATCTCTTGAATGATGCGGCGCGGCAACGGTTGTGGTTTGGTCAGCAATGTGTGAAAGGTCGTCACAACCGGCTTGCGGCAATCGTGCATGAATTCGATCACGCGCTTGCCCCATTCGTCGGGATAAAGCCCGAATTCGTGCTGCAGACTCACGACATCGCAGGGACCGTCGTTGGCTACCTCAGCGGCATGGCGGTAGGCATTTGCACGATTGTTGTCGATCACATGGACAACGCGGGGATCGTCGGTCGGCAGTTCCTCTAGCTTCTGAATCGCCATCACCGAAGAGACGGGCCAATCAGCGACCCCGTCCACCGCGTCAGCGGAGTCTTTAGTAAACGTGGCAAGGCCACATTCTTCGGGCGGGTAGGTGGAGACATAGAGAGGTCGAATATTACGCATGGATATCCCCTATTCGTGTTCTGCTAGAAGTTGGAGCCAGTATTCGATATGTACTAGCTGGCCAACATGACTATGCAAGGCTTGGGCCAAAAATGCCGTCGCCAGGGAACAGAATTTCAACACATGGCTTAAAATCAAGCAGGCTGAATCAATCAGAATCTGGGAGGGTCGCTTGTTTCCAATGGCCGCCGAGAGAGGCCCATCAAGTAAGCGAAGTGCTACCGCCTGGTCGGTAAAATCATTATTCGGCATACCAACCCTACGTCTGCGAGAACACTTTTACAAGGGATCGTTAACCTCATTGACAGTAATACAGGGGTTATAGGTTTGATTTATTTATTTATATTTTCGAGTTTTATTTCCTGGGAATGGCAATTGACTCACTTTCGACCATGTTGAGAGAAACGCCGTCAGGTTAGCTTGTCAGTGTAAACGACGTGCCTCATTGTGATTGAATGACAAATCCACACATTAAAGAATCAGATTCTTGCTGAAAATTCGGTAGGTCTTGTAACGCTTGCCACCCACGCGTTCGATCATGCGATTCACGAGCGTGTTGTCTTCAAGAGTCCAACTCAATTCCGCTCCTTGATAGTTGAATTTATCCATGCCGGTGCGCATGGTTTGCTGAATCAGCGATTCGGCCACGCCGCGCTTGCGGTAGCCGGGCACCACACCGAGCACAGCCAAGCGGCCGGTGCGAATTTTGCGCATCCGGCAGGCGAGCCGCACGAGCCCAATCGGCAAACCGCCGTTCATCAGCCGGCCGCCGAGCGGTTGAATCGCTTCATTAATGTTGGGAAGTGTGATCGAAACGCCCACGGGCTTGCCATCGACTTCGGCCAATTGCACAAGCTCCGGCACGGCGAGGCGCTTGAGATCGTGTGCTAAGTGGTCGAACTCGGCGTCGCTCATTTTGACGAATCCCCAATTCTGTTCGAGCGATTGATGGTAAATCTGTTTGCAGCGGGCGATCTCCGCCTCGAAATCATGGAAGTTCATCGGGCGGACTTTGACGTGATAGCGCTCGGCGAGTTTCGTAACGCGCTGGCTCCAGGCGGCGTCCATGTTGTTGTCGCGGCTGAACCACCAAGCGTACATGTCCTTGGCTTTTTCCAAACCGTTGCGCTTGAACAATCGTTCGTAGTAGCGCGGCTGGTGATTCATCATCACGGCGGGGGGCGTGTCGAAACCATCGACTAACAACCCGCACGGATAATTCGTCGAATAGTCAATCGGGCCCATCACCTGCGTCCGGCCACGTGCGCGGAGCCAGGCGCTGGCGCGATCGATGAGGGCCCGCGCGGTGCGGATGTCGTCGATGCTCTCGAACATGCCGAAGCAGCCGAGGTTCGTGCCGTGGACTTGGTTGTACGTGGGATCATCGCTCACAACGATGCGACCGATGGTTTGGCCATCGCGCTTGGCGAGAAACGCCTGGGCGGTGCCGTGGCGATAAAAGGGATGCTTTTTCGGATCGAGAAACTCGCGGACCTGCATGTCGAGCGGGGCGACCCACTGGGCGTTATTTTGGTGAATCCGCTTGGGAAGCTCGATGAATTCAGACACATCGCGGCGGGAGGTGACGGCATGAATACTCGCCGGGGCGACGGCCGTGCTGAGCTCCGACCAATCGCAACGCGGGTAGGCAACGGGCAAAAATGGCGAATACAGGACGGTGGCAAGACTCATGACAGGTCTCCATACGCAAAATGGGGAGTGGGGAAAGCAACTTAAAGGTTCAAGCGTTGGAGGTGACGAGTTGTTACGGGGGAAAGGGATGCGGATGCGGTAAAGACTTAGGATTTGGTTTGCGCACGTACGATCGTCGATAGGTAGGTGGTTTCAGTTGGCGATGACCCTAGATGTTGTGGTTTCGCTGTGAAAAACTCTCGTTTTTAACAACTTCAACCGCGATTTTTATTTGAGTGATGGCCAAGAACGGTCGTTGACTTTTTCCTCTTTTGCCCCGTCGGCCATCTCCGAAATTTTCGGCGCACGATTATAGAACAACTTGCTGATCGATTCAGCTATGATTTTTGGCCACTTGGAGATTGGGGGCTGGGGGCTGGAGAAGAATTGGGCCAGGGATGGGTACGGATTGAACACGGCTAAGAAAAACATTTGGTTGACCGGTCCCCGCATCCTAGTCCCCGTATCCTAGTCCCCAGCCCCCATCCTCATCCGTGGCTCAATATGGTTGTTGAATGGCGGGGAAAGATATGCAGGGGACTTATACTGCGATCGGGCAAATTCAAGTGGTTCTTTCGCCCGGAGGACGCTCGAAAGTTGCCAGGGATTTCAATCCCTGGAATTGAAGCTCCCCGCTGTTTCCTCGCCCGGAGGGGGAACGAAAACAGCGCCGAATGCCCGAGCTTCGTCCGCCCTCCGGGCGGGGAACACGGCCGGTAACGCTTTCCAGGGGCTCGAAGCCCCTGGCAACGGACGTGCGTCCTCCGGGCGAGGACATTCAAGGAATATCTCAAAGACAACCTCGCAAGTTATATGTCCCCAGCTCGCCGGGGAAATTCATTTTGAAGTGCCGGCAATCGCGGTTATGATATGGGGGCTGTTTCTCCAGGCGTTTTTTATCGTTGCATTTGCGGATCAACACCATGGGCAAGCGACAATTGTGGCGTCGAAATATTCAGTGCTCTCGTCGAAGGCGGTTGCAAGTTGAACCGCTGGAAGATCGGCGGATGCTGGCCGCGTTTACGGTCACGAATCTGCTTGATGGACCGGTAGCTGCGGCGGGACAACTCCCAGGCAGTTTGCGGCAGGCGATCTTTGATTCGAACGCCTCAGCGGGGGCCGATGAGATCGATTTCTCGGTCAACGGGACGATCGCGATTGGTTCGCAACTCCCCACGATCAGCGACTCGCTCACCATCACTGGCCCTGGCGCGAATCTTATGACGATCAACGCGGGCAATGGTATGAATGGAATCTTTGGTGACCGGGATGGGTGGCGCATTTTCAGGGTTGACGACGCTGATGATAACAATCAGATCAGCGTGGCGATTAGCGCATTGACACTTACCGGCGGCGATCTAGCGTTTAATGCCGATTCAATATTTAGTGGCGGGGCCATCGCTAACAATCGCGAGAACTTGACCGTCACCAACTGCATAATCAGCGGCAACACCGCCTCATTTTCTGGCGGGGCGATTCTTAACATCAACGGGACAACCAGCGTCATCGGTAGCACGATCAGTGGCAACCTGGCCTATTTCAGCAGCGGCGGCGGAATTGCTAATTCCTATGATGGCACCCTCAACATCACCAATAGCACGATTAGCAACAATTCGTCCCAAAACGGTGGCGGCGGAATTGTCAATTACGCTAATGGCACCCTCAACATCACCAACAGCACGATTAGCAACAATTCGTCTCTCGGCAACGGCGGCGGCATCTCCAACTTCAATTACGCCGCACTGAACATCGAGGGCAGCACAATCAGTGGCAATTCGGCCGTCGAATCTGGTGGCGGCATCTACAGCCAAAACAACAGTACGCTTACCGTCTTCGACAGCACGATTTCTGGCAATTCGGTTGAGGGAAGCAATGTTTTCAGCAACAGCGGTGGTGGCATTTATAGCAAGGACAGTCTGCTCGCGATCACCGACAGCACGATCAGTGGCAATTCGGCCACTGGCTCTGGCGGCGGCATCTTTAATGATGACAGTGATTCCACAGTCAACGGCAGCACAATCAGTGGCAATACAGCCGCAGAGTTTGGCGGCGGTATCGGCGATGAAGACAGTGTGACCACCGTCATCGACAGCACAATTAGCGGGAATTCGGCCGGCTTTGAGGGGGGCGGAATCGATATCCTGTACAGCACAGCCACCGTGACCAATACCACTATCAGCGGCAACTCGGCGACATACTCCGGCGGCGGCATCCGATTTCGTTACGGCATAGCCACCGTTGCGTATAGCACGATTAGTGGAAATTCGGCTGGCAGCAGCGGCGGTGGTATCTACAGTAATTTCGGCACAGTCACGTTGGACAACACGATCGTTGCGAATTCCGTCACTGGTGGCGACATTTCTGGGTCAGTGAGCGGGTCATTTAACTTGATCGAGGATGGCAGTGGCGGGCTGGGATTGCTGAACACTATCAGCGGCGATCCTCTGCTCGGTCAGTTGCAGGACAACGGCGGGCCAACTTTCACGCATGCCCTACTTGTCGGCAGTCCGGCGATTGATGCGGGCGATCCGGGTTTCGTGCCACCGCCTGATTACGATCAGCGCGGTGTTGGATTTGACCGCGTCGTGAATGGCCGAATCGACATCGGGGCGTTTGAGGTGCAGGCGGACTCTCCATCCGCCGACTACGACACCGATGGCGACATCGATGGCCGCGACTTCTTGGCTTGGCAGCGGGGGGAATCGCCGGATGCGTTTAGTGGTGATGATCTGGCGTTGTGGCAGGGAGAGTATGGGGGGGGAGGGCTGTCGGCTGTTAGCTCTCAGCTATTAGCCAGAGAAGAGAACCCAGAACGGGGTGCCACTGCTGGCTTGTCCAGCAGTATCGTCAACGCCCCACTTCTCACTGCCAGGCAAGCTGGCAGTGGCACACTCGCTTTCGAGGATTTCTATGTCGAGGAAGTAGATCGGGCGCTGGAGGAATTGAGTTCGTCGTCGGCATTGTTGGGCAAGACAGTAGTGGCACCCTTTGGGGAGATGGTGGCACGGCGGGGGGTGAGGCGCGCAGGTGCGAAATAGCGAGAGAGTAATTAAGCCCCTGGGGATCTTGACTTGTTGGCTGAAAGCCACTTGTCACCGTAGCCTGTGGCAAACGGAGTGCCGCCCCAGGTATCTAAAACCCAACGAGCCGCTTTGGCTGTAGGCCATGTTCACCGTGACCTGATGAAATGCAAGGGTGAATATGGCCGTTGGCCAAACGATATGATTGAATCTTTTCACCTGTGGCGTTGCCACAGGCTACGTTGAGTAAGGCCTTCGGCCAAAAAAATGCGGGCCGACGCTTGCCCGGTTGCAAGTGGGGGTGAAACAAATTCGGAATGTGGAGTTCGGATTGCGGAATTGAAGAAGAGTTAAGATCTACCACGAATCTAACGAATCACACGAATGAATTTATTCGTGGTGTGGAGGGCGGAATTGAGTTGCTGGCGCTTTCAGTGTGCAGACCGCTCCACGATACAGAGCGCTCCACTGCGCTGGCGCTTCGTGTCGCGGCTAACGGGATTGTTTGCTAGCTTTGCTGGCGGAAGCGGGGTTGTGACGCTTGGTGGGGATTTCTATACTTCCCGCCCCTATTAACCGCTTAACCGCGTCCTCTTGCTGAGGAATTTCTGATGCTTGTGCGTCTTGTGCTGATTTGTTGTGTACTCGCCAACGCTTCGTTTGCTGTTGCGCAGGGGGCGAGTAGTTGGCAGTCGCCACCGGTGGTAGGATCTCCCCCTGCTAACGCAGGAGGCTCGCCTGACGCAGGGGGCTCGCCGGTGACGCCGACGCCGAATGTTCCGCAGGTGACGCATGCGCAGGTGACCAAGGGGAGCGGGGCGTTGCCTTGCGATCATGGGCAGGTGTGGCGGGAATATGATATTTCGCCTTACACCCTGCGCGTGCAAAATACCACCGCGCCCGAGCAAGCTATTGTTGATTGGATTTTGCGCGAGACGGGTTACGAAGCTTGGCATTCGACGCCCGTGGGGTTGTTGAGCGCCGATAAGAAAACTTTGCGTGTCTATCACACGCCCGAGATGCAGACCATCGTCGCCGACATCGTGGACCGCTTTGTCAGCAGCATTGCCGAGAGTCAGGGGTTTGGGCTGCGGATCGTGACGATTGATAGCCCCAACTGGCGCACACGGGCGTTGCCACTCATGAAATCAATTCCCGTGCAATCGCCGGGGGTGCAGGGTTGGATTTTGGCCAAGGAAGATGCGGCGCTCTTGATTTCGGAGCTCAAGCGGCGGACCGATTATCAAGAACATAATGCGCCGCATCAGTTGGTGCAGAATGGTTCGTCGCTGGTGATCTCGACAATGCGGCCGCTCAATTACACGAAGGGGATCATTCGCACCGACCAAACCTGGCCCGGTTATCAACCCGAGATGGGGCAGCTCGACGAAGGGTTCAGCATGGAATTCAGTCCGCTGTTGTCGCTCGATACGCGCACGGTGGATGCAGTGCTCAAGTTAAAACTGACCCAGGTGGAAAAGATGGTGCCGGTGCAGTTGGATGTGCCGAGCCCCGTCGCACAGAATCAACGGACCGAGTGCCAGGTGCCGCAGATGACGATGATTCAGTTGCACGAGCGGTTCCGCTGGCCAACGGATCAGGTGTTGATGCTGAGCATGGGGGTGGTGGCCTCGCCGGGGCCGGCCAAGCCGAACATCATTACGGACAACATTCCGATGCTGAAATCGCCGCCGCGGGCGGATGCGCTGTTGTTTGTGGAAAGCCGGGGCGCGAGTTCGGGTTTGGCGATTGATACGGCCCCCGCCCCGCAGTCGGCGAGTCGGCCGAATCAGACTTATCACGGGCGGTATTAGGAAATTGTCAACCGTCATTCCCGCGCAGGCGGGAATCCAGGGCAGAGCGAACCGTCTAGGTTCCCGCCTGCGCGGGAATGACGAAGAGGGCGTGGCTAGCCCTGGAACGTGCCTGGAGATATGCTAGAGGGCTTGATTTCTTGCCCCCTGGATTCCCGCCTGCTCGGGAATGACGGAATAAGTTCGATGAATTCGTCTGCCTCCCCACGTCGTGTCGTGATTACTGGACTTGGCGTGATTAGCCCGTTGGGTAATTCGGTCGCCGCCTTGTGGGACGCGCTGTGCGCGGGTCGTAGTGGCGTGACGCCGCTGACGGTGATTCCGCCGGTCGCCGATTTGGTGACCTTTGGCGGGCAGTGCCTGAGCTTCACGGGCGAGATCGATGACTTCGGCGACTTGGACAAGGAAGTGAAGAAGTCGATTCGCAAGGCGCTCAAGGTGATGTGCCGCGAAACGATGATGGCGGTGGCGGCGGCGCAGCAAGCGATGGCCGACGCCAAGGTCACCAGCACGGAGATTTCGCCCGAGCGGTGCGGCATCGTTTACGGCAGCGACTACATGCTGAGCCCGCCGGATGATTTTGAATCGGCGATGATCAAATGCGGCGCGAGCGCGGGGAAGTTTTCGTACGCCGATTGGGGGCAAACGGGTATCGGGGATATGAACCCGCTGTGGATGCTCAAGTTTCTGCCGAACATGCCCGCGAGTCACATTGCGATTCTCAATGACCTGCGCGGTCCGAATAATTCGCTCACCTTGCGCGAGGTGTCGAGCATGATGGCGGTTCGGGAAGCGATGCAAACGATCGAGCGTGGCCACGCCGACTTGATGCTTGCCGGTTCGACGGGCACCAGGGTTCACTCCTTTAAGACGGTGCATGCCTTGCAGAACGAGCAGTTGGCGAACCCCGGCAGCGTACCCGCCGAGGCGTCGCGACCGTTTGATGCCAATCGCACGGGGATGGTGGTCGGCGAAGGGGCGGGGGCAATTGTGCTCGAAGAATATGAATCGGCGAAAAAGCGCGGGGCGACGATTTACGGCGAGTTAGTCGGCTCGGGAAGCAGCATTGTTACGAATTCGCACCTCGAAGGAAATCGGACCAAGGCGTTTGCGAATGCCGCGCGGACCGCGCTTGCCGAAGCGGGAATCGCGCCCGCTGAGTGTGGTCACGTGAACGCGCATGGTTTGGGTACAATGCAAGGGGACGCCGAGGAAGCGGCAGCGCTTGGGGAAGTGCTGGGCGATGCCGCGCGGACGGTGCCCGTTGCCGCGGCGAAAAGTTACTTCGGCAATCTGGGCGCGGGGAGCGGGGTGGTCGAATTGGTGGCCAGCACGCTCGCCTTGCATCACGATAAGCTGTTCCGCACTCTTAACTATCAGATGCCCGATTCGGAATGCCCGCTAAATGTGACGAAAGAGGGCGGTCCCGCGGGGGGCAGCTTCTTGAAGCTGAGCATCACACCGCAAGCGCAAGCGGCAGCGGTGGTGGTGAAGCGGGTTTAAGGCTTTATCCAGCTTTTCCGTGGATCGTCGACCACTGCTGCGCAGCGGTGCCCGCGATCCGGCTGAGGACCAAATCTGGCCGGTTGACACCCATTTTGGGTGGGTTATCATTACTGGATTACGAACTGCTAAGTGCTGTTCGCAAAAGGGGTTTGGTGATCTGCACGCTTTTTGAGTGGGCGGAGGCGTTCGGGGTACATTCTCAGCAAGCTGTTGCCTGAATTCAGCACTGCTGGGCAAGCCAGTCCGCCGCGGCGGAGCACCCCATGAACCCCCAACAATTTGAAAAACCTGACAATCCGAACAACCTGGTTGCCGCGCGGCGGGCGAAATACGCCGCGGAGAGAAACATTATGAACGCTGGCGAAGTCCTCCGCATTGTTGACGCGATCCACCGCGACAAGAACATCAATAAAGAAATTGTGTTCGAGGGCATCGAAGCCGCGCTTGTTTCGGCAGCTAAGAAATATTACGGCGAAGAGTCGGACGTGACCGTCGCGATCGACCGTCAGAACGGCGCGATCACGGCCATGTGCAACGGCGAGGTGCTCGACTCCGAGGAAACCGTCGGCCGCATTGGCGCTCAAACCGCCAAGCAGGTGATGATTCAAAAGATTCGCGAAGCGGAGCGCGACGCGCTGTACGACGAGTACACCGATCTGGTGGGCGAGATGGTCAGCGGCGTTGTGCAGCGCTACGAAGGTGGAGCAGCGACGGTTACGCTTCCCAACGTCGAAGCGATTCTGCCCCGTAGCGAACAAATTCCCGGCGAGACGCACCATGTGAACGAACGCGTGCGGGCCACGGTGTTTGAAGTCCGCAAGAGCGGCAGTCGGATCAAAGTGATTCTCAGCCGTGCCCGGCCCCAGTTGGTGCAGCGGCTGTTCGAGCAAGAGATTCCCGAGATTATCGACAGCGTGATTGAAATCCGCGCGATTGCCCGCGAGCCGGGATACCGCTCGAAAGTGGCCGTCAGCAGCAGCGATCAACGGGTCGATTGCGTGGGGGCCTGCGTCGGGGTGCGCGGCAACCGGATTAAGAACATCGTCGACGAGCTCGGCGGCGAGCGGATCGACATCGTCCGTTGGGACGACAACCTCGAAGTGCTGATTCCCAACGCGCTGCAACCGGCGGAAGTCGAGCAGGTGATTTTGTGCCGGATGCTGGGCCGGGCGATTGTGCTGGTGCGCGAGGATCAACTTTCGCTGGCGATTGGCCGGCGGGGTCAGAACGTACGGCTGGCGAGCAAGCTCTCGGGCTGGGACATCGAGATCATGACCCAGGATGAGCTGGCCGAGTCGATTGACCGTGCGGTCCAAGGCTTTAGCTCGATCGAAGGCGTGCAGCAAGAACTGGCGGAGCGTTTGGTTGAGGAAGGCTTCCTGAGCTACGACGATCTGTCGATCATTGAGCCGGATGCCTTGATGGAAATGGGCGGGTTGTCGGAAGAGCAAGTCAACGAAATCGTCGAACAAGCCGAAGGTCGCGCGGAAGAGGCCGAAGCGGCTGCGGCTGCGGCACGTCGGCAGAAACGGGAAGACGACCGGGTGGCCGCCGCGACAATCGCCGAAGAACCCGCGCCGGATTATGAAACCGTGGTGCCGGCCGAAGAGCCTGCACCGATCGCGGATGCCGCACCGGCAGCACCGCAAGCGGAGGGTATGCCCGAATAGTTTTGTGGATATTGATCGTCGTATTTTTGAGGAGGATGATCGTTATGGTTTCCTAGGTTTTTGACACTAACAGTGGGCCGGGCATTTGAGCCTTGGATCACACGGAGAATTTGATTTTGGCGTCCCGTATTTATTCATTGGCGAAAGAACTGAAGTTAGACAGCAAGGAGCTGGTCGATGTCTGCGCAAAGCTCGGCATTCGAGGCAAAGGCTCCGCGCTGGCAAGTCTGACGGACGAGGAAGATCTCAAACTCCGCGAACATTTCAAAAACCCGGGGGCCACGGCGGCGCCCAAATCCAAGCAAGCGCCTGCGGCCCCTGAGCGGCCCAAGGAACCGACGAAGAGCGGCAAACTGCCGGTGCTCGCCGCGCCGAAGCCGCATTCTCCTCTGGCAGGTATTCGCAAGAAACGCCCCGAGGATGAAAACGGCGAAGAAGAACAAGGAGAAACGGCAGCGCCCGAGGCCGAGGAGGCTCCCACCCCTCCGCCCGTGACTCCGACGCGGCAAGTGGCGGCGCGCGGACCGTTGTCGGGCGTGATGCGCCGCGACGATTACATTGGTCCCGGCCACGTGGGCGCAAAGCTTCCCAATATCGGTCCCAACGGCGGAAGGGAAAAGGAGCGCGAAGCGCGACCCCCCGGTCCAGGCGTCACGCGCACTCGGCCTTCGATCAAGTTGGCTCCGATTCCCAAGGTCGACACGCCGCCTCCCTCCAAGACCGAAGTCCCCACGCAGAAGCCTGACTTGCGGTTGTCGGCTGATGCCTTGCGCCCCAGCAAGACCAGTGGCAAGCCGTTGGCCGCGCACCTGCGTCGACACGAAGAAACGCTCGACGCCAAGAAGCGCGGTAAACTTGCCGAGGTTCCTCCCGTGGAAACCGAAGGCACCGGTCATGGCAAGGGCCGCAAGCCGATTAAAGGCAAAGCTGGCGAGAAGGAAGGCGATGCCCCCATCCTCGGCGGGCGGGAACAACGCCAATTGAGCCGCCAACGTCAAACCGTCAAAGAGCGCGAAGGGGCCAGCGACGAATATCGTCCGCGCAAGGCCCTCCGCCGACCTCGTCGTGGCGGCGTGAGCACGACCGCCCCGCGTAAAGAAAAAGTATCGCTCCAATTGCCCTGCACGGTCCGCGAGTTTTCCGAAGCCGCCGGCGTGCCAGCGAGCCAAATCTTGCGCATCCTGATGGAAGCGGGCGTGATGGCCAAGATCAACGCGGTGATCGATACCGAGCTCACCGAACTGATCGCCGCGGAGATGGGGGTCGATATCGAACTCAAGGAAGCGATCAGCTTGGAAGATGAACTGCTGGGCCAAATTCGCGACCGCGAAGACGACGAAGCCGATCTCGTGCCGCGTCCGCCGGTGATTACGTTCCTGGGTCACGTCGACCACGGCAAAACGTCGCTCTTGGATCGCATCATCGGCATTAACGTGGTGAGCGGCGAAAGCGGCGGCATCACGCAACACATTCGGGCTTACACAATCAACAAAGATGGCCGACAGCTTTCGTTCGTTGACACGCCGGGCCACGAAGCGTTCACCGAGATGCGGGCCCGCGGTGCGAACGTCACCGATATTGCCGTGCTGGTGGTGGCCGCCGACGACGGCGTGATGCCTCAGACCGAGGAAGCGATTAGCCACGTGCGCGCCGCCGAGGTGCCAATTGTCGTGGCGCTCAACAAAACCGACCTGCCGGGCGTGGACATCAATCGCGCGATGCAGGGTCTCTCGACGAATGGCCTCTTGCCGAGCGAATGGGGCGGTGACGTGGAAGTGGTGAAAACAAGCGCGACGACCGGTACCGGCATCGACGCGCTGCTCGATACACTGCTCACCGTGGCGGAACTGAACGAATACAAGGCCAATCCCAACCGCCCCGCCGTGGGAACCTGTCTGGAAGCTCAACAGGAAACCGGACGCGGCGTGGTGGCGAAGCTGATCGTGCAGAACGGCACGCTCCGAGTGGGGGACGTGTTGGTCTGCGGTCAAACCTTTGCCCGCGTGAAGGCGATGTACGATACGCTCAATTCTAAAGTGCGGATCGATGAAGCCACCCCCAGCATTCCGGTGAACGTCACTGGCTTTGATGAGGCCCCCGGCGCGGGGGACCACTTCTATGTGCTCGACGATATCGCCGATGCCCGCGCGATTGCCGCGGCCCGTGGTGAAGAGCAACGCGTGGTTTCCCTGGGGGACGTGGCACAGCATGTGACACTCGAAACCTTGTTCGAACGACTTGACGGCGAGAGCGAGATTCAAACGCTCAACCTCATCTTGCGGGCCGACGTGCGGGGGTCGATCGAAGCGATTCTGAAAGAACTCAGCAAGCTGGAGCATCCGGAAGTCAAAGTCAAGCTGCTGCAAACGTCGGTGGGTGGCATCAGCGCGGCCGACGTGACGCTGGCCGATGCGTCGGACGCGATCATCGTCGGCTTCAATGTGATCGCGGATGAAAATGCCCGTTCCCTGGCCGAGCAACGGGGCGTGCAGATTCGGCGTTACGACATCATTTACAAGATCACCGAAGACATCAAAGCGGCGCTCGAAGGCTTGCTCAAGCCGGAAGAACGCGAAGTCGAATTGGGCCGAGCGCTGGTGCAGCAGGTTTACAAGATCAGCCGCGTGGGCGCGATTGCCGGTTGCCGGGTGCTGTCGGGGACAATTGCCCGCAATGGCCGAGCCCGCGTGATTCGCGACAGCACGATCATCGGCGACTACGCGATCGACACGCTGCGGCGCGAGAAGGACGACGCCAAGGAAGTGCGCGAAGGCCTGGAGTGCGGCATCAAACTCTCGGGCTTCAACGACATCAAGGAAGGCGACATGTTTGAAGTGTACAAAGTGGAAGAAGTGGGGCGGACCTTCGACGAGTCGATGGACGGTTAAGGCAGTCGCAGTTTAACCACGACGGCACAACCGACACGACGCAGAGTGTCATTCCCGCGCGGGCGGGAACCCAGTTCTGCGGCTTCCACCCCTGGTTTCCCGCCTGCGCGGGAATGACGAAATCGCCTGCCGACAATCGACATATTGAAATCATGACATCCAGACGAGTTCTCAAAGCCGCCGAAGCGATTCGCGAAGTGGTCAGCATGGCCATTCTCACCGATCTGCGTGATCCGCGGATTCAGGGTGTGACGGTGACGTTCGTCGAGGTTTCTCCGGATATGCGGGTTGCCAAGGTCCATGTGTCGATCATGGGGAGCGACACGGCCCAAAAGCTATGCTTGAAGGGCCTGCAAAGCTCGGCGGGTTTTTTGCAATTGAAAATCGCCAAGCGGATCGACACCCGTTACACGCCGGTGATTCGCTTTGAACTCGACATGGGCGTGAAAAAGTCAATCGCCATCGCTAAGATGCTCACCGACATGCTGCCCGAAGAAGAGGCTGCCGTGGCGGAGGACGACGAGAACTTTGACCACTCGGAGTTCGACGACATTGCGGACGAGTGGACGGAAACAGAGGACGATGAGGACGACTCCTCGTCGGCAGACGACGATAATTCCCGCTAAGCCGCCAGCGGCGGTTTTTTTATTTTTGATTCCCCAGTGTTTGAGAAACGTATTCGATGGCAAGCAATAATCGCGCAGCTCTGATTAACAAAGTTATTAAGGTCGTCAAAAAGCACTACAAGCCGGTGGAAGCCCCGCGCGAGCGCAACGTGCTGGAGCATTTGGTGTTTGCCAGTTGCGTGGAAAACTCGCTGCACGAAGATGCCGACAAGGTCGTCGCCGCGCTCACCACCGATTACTTCGATTGGAACGAAGTGCGGGTCTCTTCGCTCCGCGAGTTGGCCGAGGTGATGAAGTCGCTCAACGACGCCGAAGAGGCTGCGATGCGGCTCAAGCGCGTGTTGCAGAGCGTGTTTGAAACTCAGTACTCGTTTGACCTGGAATTGTTCAAGAAGCAAAACCTCGGCGCGACGATCAAGCAGATGGAAAAGTTTCACGGCACGACGCCGTTCACGATTGCTTACGTGACGCAACACGGCTTGGGGGGGCACTCGATCCCCATCAATCAAGGGCTGCTCGAAGCGATGCGCGTGGTGGGGGTGGTTTCCGATGCCGAAGCCGCCAAGGGGAGCGTGCCCGGTTTGGAGCGGGCCGTGCCCAAAACCAAGGGTGCCGAGATCGGCGGACTGCTCCATCAATTGGGCGTGGAGCTACACCGCAGTCCGCAGGGTCCGACCATTCGCAAGATTTTGCTCGAGATCGATCCGAGTTGCAAAGATCGCCTGCCGAAACGGCAAGTCAAAAAAGATGAGCCCGTGGTGAAGAAAGCTCCCGCGCCGCAACCGACCGCTACTAAAAAGGGAGATGAGAAAAAGGGGGACGGCAAGAAGACAGAAGCCAAGAAACCCGATCCGAAAAAGCCCGAGGCCAAGAAGCCTGAGCCAAAGAAGGTTGTGACTCCCCCTGCCCCGCCGGTTAAGAAAAAGACCGATGCCAAAGCAGCGCAGGTGAAGAAGGTGGTGAAGAAACCGACGCCCGCGAAGAATTCGCAACCCGCCAAGAAATCGCCGACGAAGAAACTGGCGAAGAAGAAGCCGAAGTAAGAGTGAGTAAGTGCGTAGGTGAGTAGGTGGTTTGCTCACCCTCCAGTCCCCGACCCCTGACCCCTATCC
>Ga0163150_10002909_pt1 | contig 25141 bp, 26 predicted proteins | sample OliLakLV19P2IB_FD_148628 | JGI IMG/M metagenome (GOLD analysis project Ga0163150, IMG submission 148628) | Freshwater microbial mat bacterial communities from Lake Vanda, McMurdo Dry Valleys, Antarctica - Oligotrophic Lake LV.19.P2.IB | ecosystem: Environmental > Aquatic > Freshwater > Lake >...
ACAAGCACTCCCGATGGTCGTCTTGTATACCGGCTCCGGTTTTCGATTCTTCCATCCCAGCTACAAATGCAAAGGCCCCAAGGCTTTCGCCTATGGGGTCTGCATTTTGTGCGGGATGGGAGAATCGGTCACAAGTCACTAAGTTTTGTTTAGCATCGCTAAAAACACTAAGTGCTCTCGACCCCACCTCGCCGACAAGCACTCCCGATGGTCGTCTTGTATACCGGCTCCGGTTTTCGATTCTTCCATCCCAGCTACAAATGCAAAGGCCCCAAGGCTTTCGCCTATGGGGTCTGCATTTTGTGCGGGATGGGAGAATCGAACTCCCGATATCAGTTTGGAAAACTGAAGTTATACCATTTAACTAATCCCGCGATAGGTGTGCACGCCATTCTAGCGTATGACGGCCTAAAACAAAAGCCCCAAAGGGGCTTTTGCGTAATTGCAAAGAATACTACTCCGCGTCCTCCTCCTCTTCTACGACCGGTGTTTCTTCCTCTTTTTCTTCTTCATCGTCGAGGATAAAGTCCACAGAAAGTTCTGTGATCATAGCTATTTGGATTATGCCAGCATGTGCATTCCACACCTGCCAACTGAGTAATTGAGGACGGCATATGCCAACCCTCAGCTGTAAGTATATTAGAAAATACACAAAAAATACAATAGAGATCAAAAAGAAGGGCGTGTCAACAAAATGGTATACTGTCTGTCTATGAATTTCGGCGCGTTTGCACTTAATTTTTTCACCGCAGTACTTGCTGGATACCTTTCGTTTGCAAGCTATGTCGGCGACGTCCTCTCCGATGGGCTGACTCGTGTCGGTGTTCTCACTGAAATATCTATCCCCGCACCGATAGCAATGGATGCTTCGGTCGGGAGCGAGGACATGTCCACAAACGAACCTGTCCCAATCAGTATCACTGCCGAGTATGAGTATGGTGGTGAAATACCGAAGATACTACTCGAGAACTCTGCCACACAACCAGCAACGGTTATAACAGCTACCACTTCAGTGACAACGCAAACGAACGATATTGGGAACGCACTTGTAAACATTTTTTGTACGCTGAAAACGAGTAAATATAACCGCGCAGCGACAGGGAGCGGTGTATTTATAAGTGAGCGAGGCGTGATTCTCACAAATGCGCACGTCGCGCAATTTCTCTTACTTGATAATATAGACAGTAGTATCAAAACCTCATGTGTTGTCCGCACAGGTTCTCCTGCAAAAACAGAGTACACTGCAAAGTTGCTGTATATACCGCCACTGTGGGTCAGCGCAAATGCAAAAGAGTTGCAAAATGAACGACCACAAGGCACAGGAGAACGAGACTATGCATTGCTCTATGTAACTGAAAGTACAACAGCAATACCGTTGCCAACTTCTTTTCCTTTTATTACTCCTGAAACAAAATTGTTGACTGACCGCGCAAAGGAACAAGTGTTGCTCATCGGCGGGTATCCGGCAGAAAAACTTTTGGTTGAAGGTGTACGCGCAAAACTCCCTCAGGTGGTTGCAACCACCAGCATTCTTGATTTCTATACATACGGAGGAAAAAATGCAGATTTAATGTCCCTCGCTCCTTCTACAGTCGGTGAACATGGTTCATCCGGTGGGCCTGTCGTCTCAGAGCGTGGCACATTAATTGGACTTGTCTCAACAAAGGGCAGTGTGGCGCGCGACGGCGAGAGAAGCCTGCGTGCGATCACACTCGCGTATATCAACAGCACAATTCTCGAAGAAACCACAGTTGATCTGAGTACGACTCTCAAGAGCGACCTCCCTGCTCGCGCAAAGCTTTTTAAAGAATCACTTGGCGGTGTGTTGAGCTGGTTTATTACTGAAGAGCTAATACCATAGTGCACATTACAAAACACCTCACTCCATTGGAGTGAGGTGTTTTGTAATGTGCGAGTTATTGAGCTGTGCTCGTTGTAGCTGTTGTAGTGCTAGTTGTTGAAGGCGTAATGACAGGAGGCGTTGTTGTTGGAGCTTCTCCGTCGAGAATGCTTAATTTCTTGATATCTTCTGCAAGAGCTAGTGCGTCATGAATACCAACTTCTGCTCCATCAAGGTTGTTGCGTTCTCTCTGCTCTTCGATTGTGGCAAACATCTTCGGCAACAGTTCCATACCAACAGCAATTTTCTGTGTAAATGCAGACTGTGCTTGTACAGGCAGTTGAGAGAGTTCATTATGAGTTCGCTTCAATGCTTCGAGAGACTGGTTAATATTTGCTAGTCGTTCGTCTGCCGTCAATTTCTTTGGAACCAAGGCCTCTACTGTCACTGTACTACGCACATCGATGTCAGTCATAAAAGTAACCAGCTTTTGAATATCACTCAGAATCTTCTTGAGTGAATCTATAGCTTCAGATTCTTGGCCCTCGTCTTTCTGTCCCCTCGCGCTTACAATCGCACGGTCGATGTCCTCAAATCTGCGATCAATCTCACCCTTTTCTTTTGTTGAAACTATTTCTGATACAGCTGTAAGGAGTTCGCGCGCGCGCGTTGTCTGGCTCTCAATCTGGGCATTCATGCGTTCATATGAAAGCGGTGAATCAGCGAGGGCAGCATCTGCTGCGTTCCCCACATCTTCTTTTGCCACCTTCACGACAGCGGCAATATCTGCAATGGATGTACCCGTCGCATACGTAGTTGATGTTGAAGTCTCAAGCATTGCAGTCTGCACATCAAGCGCGCTCTCAAATGTGACTTGCGCTACTGCAGCACCATCAGCATCTGTAGTTCGGAGGAGTGCAATATTTTCTGCCGCACTGTCTGTGTGCTCTTTCAATGTTACAGCGAGCTGTGTTTCAGCTTCTGTAGTCAATTTCCCTTCTTTTGCCAAGAGACGCGCTTCTGCAACACGGCGCTCCACGCGAGTAACGTCCCATGCAACTTTCTCGTATGGCGACAGTGCGAGGCGGGCCTGCACTTCTTCGTTTACGCGAACCTTCATCATATAGAGCACATCGCCAGGTTGCGCTGACTCAGCAGCAAGCGGAAGGCCGACGATAAGGACAACGGCAACGATTCCTGCGATAGGACGTAGAAACCAAGCGTTGAGACGCACTTGCACGAAAGATTCAAACGACGCAACCACCGGCTGTACAGGCTTCATAGTGCTCATCATAGGGTGATAGTCCATGTACGACACAATACGCGCCTTTAAATCGCGTTTTTCACCCGCACTAAGGCGGATTGTTTCAGCATAGATTTCGATTTTTGTTTTCTTAGTCTTCATGGTGTTCTATCAGTTGTTCTCAACAGCGTCTTTCAGTAACTTAATTCCGCGATGCAATCGTACCGAGACCACGTTTTCTGTTTCTTCTATCAGTACTGCAATCTCCTTTGGTCCGAGTCCATCCACAAACCGAAGTGTTAGTACCTCTCGAAATCCGACTGGCAGTTGGCTGATGAGCTCAACAGCTCTCTGCGCATCAAGCGCATCCATAGATTCTTCGAGTGAACCAGTCTGTAAATCCGCAAAACTACCCTCACTGACGCCATCTTTCTCAAGAAGTGCATCGAGTGATTCTTCTCGCTTTTTTCGGTACTCATCAATGATGAGGTTTCCGAGGATTTTGTAGAGGAATGGACGATATGAGTCAATCTCATTGCCGTCGCGGACGTAGCTCCAGGCCTTTGTGAATGCATCCTGTACGAGCTCCACAGCTCGTTCTCTATCCCGCATACGCACTGAGGCGTGGCGGTAGAGTGCATCCGCATATTCATCAAACGCTTTCAAAAAACGCTCTTCGTGGCTCCCTTTTTGTGGCAGATCTCCCATGTGGAAACCATTATAGTATGAGACGTCCGAACTGCCGAACCCTTTCATTTTAGACCTCCCTTAGCGCTATATTGACAAATAGTCATACAGTAGGTACAATCATAATAATTCCTATCGTATGATAGGTCGTTTGGACAACACCGAATCTGGGGGTCTCGTTACTGCCCCATTCAAGTGACAAACATTAACGGAGGGTCGTATGACCAACTATAAAACTGAGTCTCTCTCGATTGTGGCAGGCCCATCTAAGTGGGACCTCGCTACCACGTTCTTCAACAGAAAACCGATGAGTACTCCGAAAATAACGTTTTCTGCACAACCCTTGGCAGGGGGCAAAAAGACGCCACTTCTTGCCATGATCGATTCGATTGGTGCAGAAGACAGTTCGGGAGAATCATGGAACCTAACGGGCAGATGTTACGTTGGCATTGATAAGCTCGACAGCCACGTACCACCTCCTCCAAGGAAATTTACTGCGTACTTCCGAACTGACGCGCGAGCTGGTTATATCGAGTTTGTCGATTGACCAAAGGCCCTGTTGCATTTGCAACAGGGCCATTTTCTATTTCACAAATTTTTGAATGCGCGACCAGTAGTAAGGTGTCATTGCAGTTGAGAGTCCCATGTGTCCTCCGCTCTTTCGCAAAACTAGTTTTGCATTCACATTCTTAGAAAATTTTTCTACTGATTCCGCGCCCACCACATAGTCGTCAGAATTATGAAATACAAATATTTTTGACCCATCAATTTTTTCCAGTGCGGTCGCCGGGTTGTAAAAATTTCCCTTCTTTAATTTTTTCCAGGCGTTTGGCGCAAGTCTATACCCTTCTCCGTACATTTCTTTTGTCATTGCGTCCAATTTCCCGAGAGGTTCCACCTTACTATCCTCACGCCAGTCGCACACAGGTGAAAAAGCAATTATTTTTGCAATTCTTTTATCTTTTGAAAGAAAGAAACCAGCAGGTCCTCCAAAACTTGAAGCGAAGATATAGATATTTGGATTTTTTGGAAACAAATACTTGTTTCCTTCATATAGACTCAAAACTGGTCGTGCCATTGCATCAATCGTTTCCTTGATATCTATGGTTGGGTCTTTTGCTAAAAATTTTCCCGCGCTTTCCCAGCTTCCCCTGTATCGCGGGCATAGTACATAGAGACCATTGGTTGCAAGAAAACTAATGAGCATGCTTTTCCCGGGCATCGTCGGAGCACCGCCGGCAAGCACTACAACGTTCCCCTCTCTTTGATGTTTTTTGGAAAACGGAACTGCAAACTCAGCGATAATTTCTTTGCCAATGCGCGTACGATGAATCACTATTTTATTCTTATTTAAAGCCATATTTTAATTTCATATGTTAAGGTTTAACCTTGACATAGAGGTGGATTACAACCAGCGATTGCGCGTGAAATAAAATAGAACTGCTGACATAAACGCGATGATTAAGACCACTACGAACCAAAATGCGTGCGGGTTCTCCGCGAGCGGAATTTTTACGTTCATACCGAAAAGCGACGCGATAGTTGTCGGGATAGTAAGTACTACCGTGAGCGCTGCGAGCATGCGGATTGTGTTATTTAGACTTCCTGTGAGAAGTGATTCGTACGCACTGCGAATATTTTGAATTGTCTTCAAAAGTGTCTTCGCTGAATCAACGAGCTGGTTGTTCGTGATGGTTAGGTCTTCGCCGAGCGCCACATCTTCTTTAAAAAACTGGAGATGATTGCCAGAGAGTACTTGCGCGAGCCACGCATTTGTTGGGACGAGTGCAGAAATCATGTCATTCAACGCATTCTCGTACCACACCAATTGCTCAATGGTGCGCGTGCGGATTGTCCGCAACTTTGTTTTGTTCTTGTTCACTTCCCTATTCATCTTCAAAAGTTCGCGACTATATGAATCAAGCAAGCTCGACATTAGTTCAAGAAAGAGTTTTGTTTTTTGTGTCGTGAAAATATTTTTTGTTCCAGAAAGAAAATCGATAAGGAAAGGCGCATCGCGCAAAACGATAGTCACTACGAACGATTCCCCCACTGCTATCATGACCGGTGCTGTATCAATCTCTTTGCCATCATCTTCTTCATATGGATATCGAGTAAAGAAATAGGCAACAGAACCAGATCGTTCGAAACGTGGCACTTCAAAAAAATCTTTTGCATCGTGCAGAATGCTTGGGTCAAGTGCAAACTGTGTTGCAAGCACTGCCATGTCAGAGTCTGTTGGCTCAGCAACGTGCACCCATACCCCTGTGCGAGGTTCAGCAAAGGTCTGAAGTTTTTCATCTTTTACAGTACGGAAGTAATAGGTAATCATTCTGAGGTGTTAATTTCCCACACAATAGCACAGCATCAGAAAAAGTTTGTAAAAACCTGCATTGTGGATAGAAAAGTAGTGCTAGGTATGGTATTGTTCTCTCTGTTCTGACTCGAAAAAGGTTTGAGAGCCGTGGGCGGTAAGCAAAGCTTGCGCCTTGGCAGGAGAAAGTAGCGAGATAGAGTCGCGAGGGCGTTAAGCAAAGCTTGCGCCCCATCGGCTCGGACAAACTGAGAGTACAAACACTCTCGCTTCGTCACTCGCCTCGGGGCGTAGTATACCGGTAGTACGTCTGGTTTGGGACCAGATAGACCGAGTTCGATTCTCGGCGCCCCGACAAAATACTAAAGACCGCCTCAAGAGGCGGTCTTTAGTATTTTGTAAGAGGGCGCTGAAAATCGAAAGCCGGACGGAACAGTCTTGGAGACAGTCCGTGAGGCGTGCTCAAGAACACTTGGCAAAAAACCTATAAAATAAGGATTTTGGTTAGTGATTCGTGAGCGATTCTAGTCCTACAATTAGAAAACCGCCCTTGTGGCGGTTTTAAATTAAACGCAGAGAATCGAAGGCCACAGTCATATGCTGGGAGCATATGACTGAATGCTTTGGGAAACCCTCCTCGAGCTTTGACCGAGAGTACTTAGTATTCATTGCGCAGCATAAAAAATACTAAGTAACTCGTGGTCGATTGAGCCGCAATGTTAAATATCCTTAATTTAAGCCCTATAATTCATAAAGGACACGTGTCCTTTATATAATATTCTCGATGTATCGAATAGTTGCCTTCTTATGCTCTGTATCCAGCATTGCAATTGCAACATCAATCTGATATTCCCCTTCATATCGATTCTCCTTAAGCCACGATTCTATGGTTTTCTGCAGTCTTTCAAGCTTTTTAGGGTGAACATTCTCCTCTGGACGCCATGTTTCATGTGAAACTGATGTTGTGTTAGTTGCACGTGAAACCGTCTTTACTTCTACAAAATGCAGTATTTTGTTCGTTCCACGTGCAACAATATCAATTTCTCCCCATTTCTTTAAGTAGTTTCTAGCAACAACCTCAAACCCTTCAGAAATAAGGTTTTTTATCACAATATCTTCTCCAAGGTTCCCAAACTGACGTTTTTTGCTGTACATATCTATTGCTTACAGTCGTTTCATATGAAACATGTGCCACGTGAAACAATTTTATTCATTATCTATATTTTAAGCCATATTTTAAGGACATATTTTTGTCCTTTATCCACATATCAACTGAGTTGTCCACAGGTGCCTATGGTTATATATGTGAATATCATGTGCTTTCTTCTTGTCTATTCTATCAAAAACAGCCGGTTTCCCAAGTGGGACCGGCTGTTTCGACTTGTCACATTGTTGCTGTAACCGCTACATTTGAGTAGTGGTCAGCGAGAGGGGCTCGTATCGAGAATTCCGAAAGTCCTAAGAGCAGAAGTATCACTGCAAGAGCCAGAACGATTATAACTTTGTTTTCTGACTCTCTCTTTTTCCTTTCCCCCGAATCGCTTCGAAGGCCTCCGTGTGTACGCACTTTACGCATGTTCAACTACCTTTCATCCCAAGCTCCTATGACTATTAAACGCTAGCGGGAGGGAAGTGGCAAGGGTGCCATGTGAAACTGAGCAGGGTGAGAAAGCGTGGGACGCTTTCGCAAGACCTTGCCAGATATTTTGAGAATGCTTGGACAAAAATATCCCCAAGGTATACAGCTTCTGTAAGAAGAATCGCAAAGTTTTTGATTCTGCAAATCGTCCTGAGGAAAAGCTCTCGTAGTCCAGTTTCTTACTGTTTTAGAGGGAGAATCGGTAGCGAATCACTAGTATTTTGCTCCTAGAATTCACAATATACTAAGTGTCTTTACCACGGCCCTAGAAAGGTTTCCCGAACCTTTCAAAGATATGCTCCCAACATATCTTTGTGTCATTCGATTCTCCACGCAATGTGCATTAGCACAATAATCTGCCCACAACCGGCGTTTCCATATGAAAAGCCCCCTAGAGTGGGCTTTTCGGGAAACGTTTTTGGGGTCAAGTTGCTAAACATAATATTTCGCACGCTCATATTCTATTAAGCACTTCCTCCCCGGACTCGCGGTCGCTAGCGCGGCATAGCTCCGTCCCACAAAAGCTAAAAACCACCCACAGGGGTGGTTATTAACGCTTTTGTGCGGGCAGGGAGAATCGAACCTTACAGGTTCAGTACCCGTTGTGGATATTTTTGTTGTTACACACAAAAGTATCTCGCAACAGCTTCGAATCCTGGCGGGATTCGAACCTTACAGGTTCAGTACCCGTTGTGGATATTTTTGTTGTTACACACAAAAGTATCTCGCAACAGCTTCGAATCCTGGCGGGATTCGAACCTTACAGGTTCAGTACCCGTTGTGGATATTTTTGTTGTTACACACAAAAGTATCTCGCAACAGCTTCGAATCCTGGCGGGATTCGAACCTTACAGGTTCAGTACCCGTTGTGGATATTTTTGTTGTTACACACAAAAGTATCTCGCAACAGCTTCGAATCCTGGCGGGAGCACAAAAATTGCTCCGCTATTTTTGTGCTCCCGCCAGGATTCGAACCCGGAAAATCAGTTCCGAAGACTGATGTGATATCCATTTCACCACAGGAGCGAGTGAGGACGAATGGGAATGCTCTGCATTCACAGTTTGTCCGAACTAAGCTCCAGCAAGACGAGGTTTTGGAAATTTTTTAATTTACCAAGCCTCGTCTTACAGGAGCGATAATGTAACTCGACTCCGTCATAGTACCCACTTACTAGGAGAAAAGCAAAAAAGATACTATCATTTTGATACTACAGTTATGTTTTCTCTCAACAGACGAGATATACCGGACGAGGTAGCGAAAGTCGCTGAAACCATCGAAGCTGCTGGCTATGAGGCTTTTCTTGTCGGAGGTTGTGTTCGCGACCTCCTCATCGGACGCGCACCAAAAGATTGGGATATCACAACAAACGCACTTCCAGACCAAATCGTCTCGCTATTCCCAGAAACATTTCAAAATAACGTCTTTGGAACTGTTGGTGTTGTATCTGAGACTGAAAATCCAACTCTGAAGGTTGTAGAAGTGACGCCATACCGCGTAGAGAGTGGCTATTCTGACGCTAGACGCCCGGACGAGGTTACATTCACTCAGAACCTCGATGAAGACCTCATGCGCCGTGATTTTACAGTAAATGCCATTGCATACAGCATTTCAAAAGACTTGGTTGTTGACCATTTTGAAGGGGAAATTGATTTAAAAGCAAAGCGCATCCGAGCTGTAGGGAATGCGAGTGAGCGCTTTGCTGAAGATGCACTTCGCATGATGAGGGCAATTCGTCTTGCTGTGGAACTCAATTTCACAATTGAGGGGGGTACTTTGGCTGCCATTGCCGATAATAGCCTTAATTTAAGCCGTATTTCGAAAGAGCGCATCCGTGACGAGTTCTCTCGCATTATTGCCTCGCCACAGCCGATGCAGGGGATACTATTCCTTGAAAAGCTCGCGATGCTCAAGTACATTGCCCCAGATTTACTCGATTCTATAGGAGTAGAGCAGAATGGCGCGCATGCATTTCACGTCTATGAGCACCTCTTGCGCACACTTCAGCATGGAGCTGATAAGGATTTTCCGTTTGAAGTGCGTCTTGCTGGACTTTTTCATGATATAGGGAAACCTGCTTCTCGCAGGTGGTCAGACGAGAAAAAAGACTGGACGTTCCATGGACATGAAGTCATCGGTTCTCGGATGACGGAAAAAGCTCTTCAGGAACTCAAGTTTCCACGTGAAACTATCGAAACTGTCGTCCGACTCGTGCGCTGGCACATGTTTTTCTCTGACCCTGCTCAAATCACGCTTTCTGCAGTGCGTCGTACCATCAACAATGTTGGGGAGGACCAGATTGTGAACCTCCTTTCTCTCCGCATGTGCGACCGCATTGGAACAGGCAGACCTAAAGAACAGCCATTTCGCTTCCGCCAGTACAAATCCATGGTTGATGAGGCACTCCGTGACCCTATTTCCGTAAAAATGTTGAAAATAGATGGCGTCCGTATTATGGAAGTGGCGAGTGAGAAGCCGGGACCAAAGCTCGGGTACACACTTCACGCACTCCTAGAAGAAGTTATTGAAGACCCTACCAAAAATACTGCCGAGTACCTTGAAAAGAGAGCCGTTGAACTTATAAAAATGGAAGAGATGGAATTAAAGAAGCTGGGAGAACAGGGGAAAGATGCAAAGGATGCTGAAGAGGAGGCCGAAATCGCCAAACTGAAGAAAAAGCATAACGTCACATAAAAATCCCGAGCAAGACTCGGGATTTTATACTCTTCTTTCCCCTTAAGCGTTTATGGGAGCACCAGATACGCGAAGCAGTTGTCTTTTGTTAGGAGGTGTACTAAACGTACAGTGACGAAGCAAAAGACAATTGCGACAAAGTAGGTGGTGCTCCCATAAACGCTTAGGAAAAGATAAAGCCCCGCGATCGAAAACTAGGGGTGTAGTTTTCGATATACGGGGCTTTGATAGCGGTTAAGGGCCGCTTTTTTTGTGAGCCTGCTCCGAGTGGAGCATTGGTGGAGTAAACACTCCACTCGTGTGGCTCGTGATTTACTGGATCTCGTCCAGTGAGTCGAAGAGAATTTCTGAATTGTTCAGATGCTCTCTACGACTCATTGGCCAATATTCCGTAAATCTTTGGGTGGGAATATGAAGAACAAAAAGTAATTTTTTGGAGGTATTACTTTTTTCTTTTTGAATGAACATTTTGGGGGAATTTCTTCCGCCCGCCCTTTCTGGGCCTACACATACAATATGTCCTTTAGAATGTAGTGTAAAGGACATTCATGTGGATAAGTGTCCTTTATAAAGGACACAGTTGCACGAGGCATATATATCAACGCACTTCGACGGAGATGGGGCAGTGGTCACTCCCAAAAATTGTGGGGTGTATCTCTGCTTTTTTTATTCTTTTTATCATTTCGGAAGTTGCAAAAAAGTAATCTATTCTCCAGCCAACATTCCGTTCGCGTGCACGCGTGATTTGATCCCAGTAACTATATGCACCGATTGCACGCGGATTAAAATGTCTGAACGTATCGACGTACCCGCTTCGTGTCACGACGTCGAGCCATTCGCGTTCGATTGGCAAGAATCCGGTTGTTTCACTGTTTTCTTTTGGGCGCGCGAGGTCAATCTCTGCGTGCGCGGTGTTGATGTCTCCGCAAAAAAGTATGTTCGGCTGTTTCTTACGCAACTTTTCACAATATTCGAGAAATGCATCGTAATAGCGAAGTTTGTAGTCTATACGTTCTTGTCCGCGGCCGCCATTAGGGAAATAACAGTTAATCAGAATGAAATCGTCATAGAACGCTGTGATTTGCCGGCCCTCAACATCAAACTCATCAATTTCGAGACCATATTCAACTTTGCTCGGCTCAATTTTTGAGTAGATTGCGACTCCACTATAGCCTTTGCGCCCCTTTGAGGAATTAAAGTAGCTCTTGTAGCCGGGTGTGTCACGGAGTTCGAGCGCCAACTGTTCAGCTTCAGCCTTTGTCTCTTGCAAACAGAAGATATCTGGTTTCATTGCCACAAATTTGTTCCAAAACCCGTTCCTATGGACGGCACGGATGCCATTAACGTTCCATGACACAATTTTCATTCCTCAATAATAGCATTTTCAACCACTAAAACTGGGGTGTCCTGAATAATGTGCGGAGTACATCCATCAGGCGCAGATTCTGCTTCACTTGAATAGACGCCGGTACTGCCTTTGACGTAGTATCTTGCCCAGTTCCTCTTTTCATGATCGGATAGGTTCTGATATTCGCCCGCTCTGAGCGTGGCGCAATCAGCACTTGAAAACTCACCGAAAATGATAGGCTCGGACAGAAACAAATCGAGGGCAATGGCCAGTACTGTGAGTAAGACAATCATCCTGACATAACCCGACTCGCAGAAAAAAGTGTCGTCAATATAAAAAGCCACGCGGATATGCCGCATGGCTTATTTACTCGTCACTGGCTGAATCTATGCTCGAAACGTGGTACAGGCTTACCTTTAGTCATTGGACATATAGGCAAGTGCCCGACGCAACGTGCTCCCATTTTTTCATAGAACTTTTGTGCATGCCAATCGGCATTGAACCAAAGGTGGGTACGCTGCTCAGCACTTACTATCCTGCAAGTCGCCCGATAGAGGAGGCTACCAACACCGCAACCCATCAACCCTGTCTCAACAAAAAAGTACTCGAGCTCCGCACTGACACAATTTACGTGTTTAAGCGCGGAAACGGCGATTGGTACCTCGGACCCAGTATGTACAACGACCAACACCTGTTTAAGAGCGATGGATGAGGGCGATATGCAAAAGCACTTTTTGCAATCTTTTATATATTGCTTCGGGTACCTCCACACTGACTTTGAGCGGACACAGAGATCAGTGAGTCGGACTGCTTCTTCGAGGTACGCACAGCGTACAGTGAATGGAATATTCATTGTGTTCCCCTGTAAAGAGCTGAATCAGGTGGATAGTAGCAAGAACGGGAGAAAACTAAAAGGGTTACCCTCGTTTTGTGTGAAATCGTTTATGCACGTCACGAAGGTGTTTGTCAGTGATGTGTGTGTAAATTTGAGTCGTAGCAATATTCGCGTGACCAAGGAGCGTTTGTACAGAGCGGATATCAGCTCCGTTTGATAGCAGATCGGTCGCAAAGCTGTGTCTGATGACGTGCGGGGTGACTTTTCTAGTGATGCCTGCCTTCACTGCGTAGTGTTTTACCAAACGCTGGACAGCACGCGGTGTGAGACGCAGTTCTTTAGCCTTTTTTGCATTTTTCCCATATTGAATAAACATGGCGTCATCCATATCTTTCCTCGAGGCGAGATAGTCTTTGATGGCGTTGCGGGCAGCGTCTGAGAGAAATACCACACGAATCTTATCTCCTTTGCCTCTGATGGAAAATTCGTCTCTTGTGAGGTCAACATCATCTATCGAGAGGGAACAGAGCTCCGAAACACGTAGACCAGTAGAAAAAAGAAGTTCCAGAAGTGCGCGGTCACGACGGCCCTGAGGAGTTTTGAGGTCTGGAGCATTGAGCAGACGGTCGAGTTCTGCAGAGGTAATCAAATCGAGCGAGCGCTCGGGCACTTTTGCGAGTTCTATGCGCTCCGGCGACATGCTTTCAACTCCTCGCTTCCGCAAATATTTAAGGAACGCACGAAGTGCGATGAGATAGTAGTTTTGCGTACGGCGTTTCAACGGGTCCACACCACGTCCGACTTTTGTGCCTGGTTGGCGATTGAGCCACAGGCGGTATTCGCGAATGAGCTCATCGGTGACCTCATTTGGTTTCTTAGCTTTTGAGTATGTGAGAAATCGGTCGATGTATCGACTGTAGTTGTCGATTGTTTTTATACTGCGCCCTTTCTCTATTTCGAGGTGTTCGAGAAACTGACGTTTTAAATCCATCAAATCCATATGGTTCTATTATATAGCGTCATTGTAAAAAAGCGTCGCACAATATTAACTCAATTGGGATAATAAAAAACAGCGGCCCGAGGGTCGCTGTTGTTTTTTGCGCTCTAAATGCTTGATACCTCTTGTTCAGATGGAAAAAAGCGAGACGCAACTTCATGCAAGAGATGCTTTGCAGCATGCCGTGTCACTCGGTAACTTGAACGTGTATCAATCAACGTTTCAGTAACCGAGCTGAGATTCCCGAGATTGAAACCTTCGCTGTGCTCAGAGATGAGCTTCCGAATTATCCGACGCCCTCCAGAAATTGGTTTGGGAGCCTTAATCGGTTTCTTAGACATGACACTACTCCATTAATTCAGTTCTGACGGACTCAAGTACTTCGGGGCAGAAAATGAATCTAGCAAACAAAAGCTACTACAGAACCAGATTCTCACAAACGGAACACTATTATATTCTCCGAATGCTCCCAGCTCCTTTGTTGTGTACTCTCTTGGTACGGTAAACGAAACTCCGTTTTCCACCAACGTATGAGATTCACATTCTAGATTCTGGCACATACCATCTTTACGAAGAGTGTTAGGGTTTTCCCATACCCGAGGGTCAATAGCCCATGGAATGTTTCTAATATTCAACTCCGCATTGTGCTCTTCCACGGGTTTTGTTTGACTACCCACACAATCTAGAGCAGTAGAATTCAAAAGAGGCTGACTAGCCATGGCTTACTCCTTCCATTTTTCTAATTCTTGTTGATTTCGAAGAACGGCCTCAGATAAGAACGAATTTAATTTAATAATGTCATGTTTCTCATGGTATGCAAGAGATTTGGGTGTGCAGATGAAGGTGCTGTGAATGCATCAGACACCACTTGCAAATATTGTCAATATATGGTATACTCTTTAAACCTTCGCTAGGTAAAAACACATCTAACATATTACTGGGAATTACTGGCACTTTTATTTATGCTCACAAAACGACAGAAAACGAACACTACGAAAGAAATCAAGCGTCACGACAGCGATACCGGATCGCCTGAAGTTCAGGTTGCCCTCCTTTCTAAGCAAATTGATGAGCTTTCAACACATCTCCGCAAGCACAAGAAGGATTTTCACTCTCGTCGCGGACTTCTCCAGATGGTAGCCGACCGTCGCAAACACCTCAAATACCTTGAGAGAAGCGACAAGAAAGCTTACTCATCGGTCGTGAAGAAACTCGGACTCAAGAAATAGTGTTCACCCGCCCTTCAGGCGGGTTTATGCTATAGTTGAATTTGGTCGCTCTCTGGATTCGCTCTCGCGAGCATTCTTTTACTTTTAATAAATTATTTAAGACACATTTTTATGTCTATCATTAAACATGCTGACCAGCGTGTCGCAGTCTTTATTGACACGCAGAACCTCTATCACAGTGCAAAGAACATTTATAAGGCAAAGGTAAACTTTGCTGCAGTCGTGCAGGAAACCGTCGAATCAAGACACTTGGTTCGTGCTGTTGCGTACGTCGTAACCACAGAAAGTGGTGAAGAACAAGCCTTTTTTGATGCTCTCCGCAAGGTGGGCATCGAAGCAAAGACAAAAGACCTTCAAATCTTCTATGGGGGCGCAAAGAAAGCTGACTGGGACGTCGGGCTTGCAATTGACGCTGTGAAAATGGCTTCGAAAGTCGACGCGATAGTCCTTGCGACAGGAGACGGTGACTTCGTACCGCTCGCAGAGTACCTAAAAGGTCTCGGCTGTCAGGTAGAAGTCATCACATTTGGCCGTTCATGCTCTGCACGCCTCAGGGAAGTGGCAGACGACTTCATCGATATGGACGAACACGTAAGCACATTCCTTATTGGCGCTCGAAATCAAGGTCTCAAGCATCATTTGAAGACGCTTGTATCGGGAGCAGACACAGACGACGAGGGAAAATAATTCATTTGTAATCATCACTTATGGCGGATATCAGACAACTTGAACGAGAAGTGACATGGCATACGGACGAAATCCGTGCGCGCGAACAAGATTTGCGCAATACTGAGCAGAAGGTTACTGATCTCAAGCGACAGATTGAGGATAACAAACGTAAACTCGAAGGGTATAAGCGTGACTTAGAAACCGCGCGAAGAACAGAACAAACAGCGAAAAATAAGTGAGTGTAATCGTCACATCAAACAGAGGCGCAGGCCTTGCCTGCGCCTCTGTTGCGTAATACGAAATATGTGGTATAACACACTCAGATTGGAGGTGGATCATGGGAAATTACATAATTTATAGTATGTTTCTTGCCGTAGTATTGGTACTTATCGAAAATTATCTAATGTGGACGTGGCTGTTAAAAACAGCTTCTGTAGGTTTATTGAAGACAGAAATGCAATCACTGCATGCACGGCCAGCAATATGGAAGGGGATGGACAACTTATTGGCTTTGCCTAACTTAGAGGGTTGGGAAAAAGTTGCAAATGACAATATTCCATCGTATATCAGAAAAATAGAAAAACTGAGGTGGTGAAGCACATGAATGAAGCCGATGACGAATCGCCTCGTTCACAAGCAAGTGTCGATGCAGAGAGAAACTTCGAGATTGGTCTTTCAGAATCGAGGCAAGGAACGGAACATATCGAGAGTGCTTGGCGGTCCATTGCAGAAGCCTTTCCATGTAACAATGTAAAACACTAGTGAAGGGTCTCCGAACAGAGGCCCTTTTCTTTTGTTCACCTCCTTTTTCTGCTATGCTCGATACATTAATAAGCCTGAGGTCTCTAGGTCAGAGACTTGAAGTGGGCGTACAGCTCACGCATTCAAATCTGAAACTTGGAGATCTCATAATTTTGGGATTTATGCAGAAAAAAACATATACGACGACTGTCGGAGGAAAGGAATTGAGTGCGGAGTTCACAGACCTCGCCGAAAATGCACACGGTTCAGTGCTTGTGCGCTATGGTGAGACTGCACTTTTTGCGACTGCAGTTATGGGAAGGGTGAAAGACGGTGTCGATTATTTTCCGCTCTCTGTTGAGTTTGAGGAGCGCTTTTATGCTGCAGGACAAATTCTCGGTAGCCGTTTTGTGCGGCGTGAAGGAAGACCATCTGAGGACGCAATTCTTTCAGCACGCATCGTAGACCGCACGATTCGTCCGCTCTTCCCAGATTTTATCCGAAACGAAATACAAATCATCATTACTGTACTGGCGATGGGTGAAGATGCTCCAGACGTTGCAGCAGTTATAGGCGCATCACTCGCACTCGCTGTTTCAAATATTCCATGGAACGGACCAATCGCCGCAGCGCGTATCGGTGTTGATGCAAGTGGCGCTTTTACTGTGAATCCTACAAACACTCAGCGTGAAACACTTGCCGGAGAAATACTTGCCTGTGGTCGTGACAACACAATCAACATGATTGAAGTTGGTGCGAACGAACTTTCTGAAGATGCGATTGAAGGTGCGCTAAAGGAAGCGTCGATTGCACACAATGAAATAATCCGCTTCGAAGAAATGATTGTGAAAGAACGCGGACTTCCAAAAACGCATCTCGAAGCGCCGCACATTCCAGAAGACATTCGCGCTGTATTTACAGAAACCATTTCTCCCAAACTCCATAACGCAGTATTTGGGTTTGGTGCGGGGAAGGTTGGCATCTATGCACTCAAGGACGAATGGAAAGCAATCGCTAAAGAACAGTTGCCGCTCGCAGGGAAGGGAGATGTCGAACGCATTTTTGAAAACGAAATTGAAGAAACAATGGACCGAGGTATTTTGAGTGGCACGCGTCCCGATGGCCGAAAGATGGACGAAGTTCGTTCGCTCTACGCACAAGCAGGCGGGGTTTCGCCAGTGCTCCACGGGTCTGGGATTTTCTATCGCGGAGGTACACATATGTTTTCTGCACTCACGCTCGGCGGACCAGAAGATTCACAGCTCATCGATTCGATGGAAGAGCGCGATGTGAAAAAGAGATTCATGCACCACTACAATTTCGCGCCATTTTCTGTGGGCGAGGCAGGACGCGTCGGCGGATTTAACCGCCGCATGATTGGACATGGAGCACTAGCAGAAAAAGCACTTGAGGCAGTTATTCCTTCAAAGGATGTATTCCCCTACACTATTCGTCTCGTTTCTGAAACAATGTCTTCAAACGGCTCGAGCTCGATGGGCTCTGTGTGCGCATCCATTCTTGCGCTGATGGACGGCGGTGTACCAATCACGAAACCAGTTGCAGGTATTGCGTCAGGCGTTATCTATAGAAGCGATGCTGAATATGCGCTCATCACTGACATCCAAGGACCAGAAGACCAGTATGGCGATATGGATTTCAAAGTCGCAGGAACACGCGACGGCATCACTGCAATTCAAATGGATGTGAAGACGCTTGGCGTGCCAGTAAAAATTCTTCGCGAAGCGCTTGAGAAAGCAAAAACTGCCCGCCTTCAGATTCTTGACGTCATGACAAAAGAAATTGCTGCGCCTCGTCCAGAGATTTCGCCACGCGCGCCGAAAATCATCACGCTCAAAATTGATCCAAAAAAAATTGGTATGGTTATTGGCTCTGGCGGAAAGACAATCAACAAACTCAAAGAGGACACTGGTGTCGATGAAATCTCGATTGAAGACGACGGTACTATTTTCATTATGGGCAAAATCGAAGGAGCGACAGATGCTGCAAAACGCATCGAGGCAATGACGCATGAGTTTAAGACTGGTGACAAAATCACTGGCAAGGTGACACGTCTGGCGACATTCGGCGCCTTTGTGTCACTGAACGAATTTACCGACGGACTTCTCCATATTTCTGAAATCGCTCCTTTCAGGCTCGACCGCGTGGAACAAGTACTTGCTCTGGGGGAAGAAGTGACTGTGATTGTGAAAGGCACGGAGGAAGACAAAGTCTCACTCTCAATAAAACAAATCGATCCAGAATTTGCGGCGCGCAAAGGTGTTGCGCCTAGCACAAGCACTCCTCGACCGCCGTACAAACCACGCGCATAAGAAGAAATGTAACTCGAATCCCACAGCGTGCGCCCACACTGGGCGTCTCATGTGAGATACTGGTATGTAATGGGACCAACTCAAAACCCCGTACAAAAGGTACGCACATTTGCTGACGATGTGAGACGGGCGCAAGGTAGTGCTTTGCCGTTGCCAACTGACGCCAGAGCCACGAATAAACCAGCGGAGAAAAATCCTCACGCTACTATGACTCCGCTAGAAGGCGAGGTTTTTGACGTGGGCCAAGCAGTGACTGGAGTCGCGCCCGCATCTATTGTGCGAGAGGGGCGCGGCGACCATTGGTCACTCGGTGATGCACTTAAAAACTCTTTGAATTCTTGGTGGGGAAATAAGGTTGAAACATTTGCATCCAAAAAAGCATCGCCGCAGGTTGCGCCGTCAATCGAGCGCGCATCTATCATCAAGGTTGCGAGCAAGGAAAACGCAATCGCTCCGCAGGACGACCACACAGCGCTCGTAACAAAACTTCGGTCCTACAAAACAAACCCAGACGAAGAACTGTCGCTCAAGATTGCACCGCTCCTCGCTCCGCCAGAGCCGAGCTGGTCTCACGTTGAACAACCAGAAACTGTTCAGACACCACCGCCTCCTACACCGCAAGCAACCCCACTAGTGCCACGCCCAGTGGTACGAAATGCGATGCCGCTTCCATCTGTGCCACGCGTACCAGCTCGCAGTGAGTTCGAACCACTAGCACTGATAGAACCGGAACCGCCGGTTTCTATTCCTGTCCGAAATAATGTGCCAGCTCAAATTGAAGTTGTGGAACCCGTGGAGGCACCTCCGGTCGAAGCGCCAACGTCATGGGAGACAGCTCGTAACACACGGGCTGTCGAGGAAATAATTCCACATGGTCCACCAGAAAAATCATTTACGGAACGCGCGAGAGAACGTGCAATGCTCATGCGTGAAGATGAACAACCGCGCGCATCGCTCTCTTCCTTCCTCCCCTCTAAGCTTGTGCTCTATGTTGGCGCAGCAGTGCTCGTGTTATTCACGCTCACCGGTATCGGAAGCATGGGGTACCTCGCACTCACAAGAAATTCTGGAACGCCGGTGTTTGTGACACAAAAGAATATGTCGCTCGTTGACAGCGTCACCACACGCGATCCGCTACCGCTCGGACAAAATAGAAATGCATTTTTGATTGACTTAACCCGCCGCGTCCGCGAAGTAGGAGGTGAGCTCGGCGAACTGAAAGAATTTTATTTCGTGTTTCCAAACGACAAGACAGAACAGGAATTGCCAGCTGAAGCATTTCTCACTGCAATTGAAACAACAGCGCCGGGGAGTCTCGTGCGCACTATCACGCGCATGGCGTTTGGCGTTCGCATTGCCGGCTCGAACTCGCCGTTTCTCGTGTTTCAAATTCGCGACAGGGATGAGGCACTTGGTGGCATGCTTCAGTGGGAGCAGTACCTTAACGCAGATTTTGCACCGCTCTTTGGAGAAGACCAAACACTTATTGGCATGCCGCTTCGGCCTTTTACAGATTCAACAATAGACGGAGCAGACGCCCGTATCCTGAGAGACCAGAGTGGGTCAACGCTTCTCATTTACACACTTCAGAATGACCGCATACTCATAAGTACATCCGAGGAAACCTTAAGGGCACTTATGCAATAGTGGCAGGTAATGGCTCAAACTTGCCGTCATATCTCTTGGTGCTATACTCTTCCGTATGCCAATTGATACCACAGTCTATAAAGACAAACTTGAGGAAGAACTTGAGCGCGTTACCGGCGAATTAAAAAACCTTGGCGTCCATAACCCAGACAACCCAGACGATTGGGTTGCAACGCCGGAAGACGATACGGGCGAAAGCGAAGCTGACGAAAACATTGTCGCAGACAGAATTGAGAGCCTCGATGAGAGAGTCTCAACACTCGCGCTTCTTGAAACTGAGTACAACAATATTGTGCTCGCGCTTTCAAAAATCGAAAAAGGTACGTACGGTATCTGCGAAGTGAGCGGGAAAGAAATTGAGGCAGACCGCCTCGATGCAATCCCGAGCGCGCGTACATGCATTGCGCATAAAGAAGAAGAATCCCTTCTCCCATAAATATTTTCTATGGAAATCGCGCGCGTCTTTTCAGCACAGCCAGAACTTCTCCGCGCACATACGGTGACTATTGAAGCAGACCTCTCACGAGGTCTGCATTCGTTTTCTGTTGTGGGGCTTGCGGGAAAAGCAGTCGAAGAAGCGCGCGATAGACTTTCGTCTGCGATAAAACATTCCGGATTTGATTCTCCGAAGAGTAAAAATCACAAAATAGTTATTTCGCTTGCGCCGGCCGATTTGAAAAAGGAGGGAACACTCTTTGACGTACCGATGGCGCTTGCGTACCTTGTCGCGGCAAAAGAAATAAAATTCGATGCGAAGGGAAAATTATTTGTCGGTGAGTTGGGACTCGACGGCGTCGTGCGCAGTGTGCATGGCACGCTCGCCATCGCGCAGACAGCAGTGAGTGAAGGATACTCGGAACTCTATGTGCCGTTTGAAAATGCGCGCGAAGCGGCACTCGTCCCTGGTGTTACTGTGTACGGCATTCGCACACTCCAAGAACTCATCGCCCACTTAAATACCAAATCCAATAAACAGTCGGACAAACACATTAGACTTACACCGACCCCGCAAACAGACCTGCTCCAAGAATTTATTGAGGGCGCTGTTCTCTTTGAAGATATTAAGGGTCAAGAAGTCGCAAAGCGCGGTCTGACTATTGCGGCTGCCGGCCGACACAACACGCTCATGATTGGTCCGCCCGGAACAGGGAAGACGATGCTCGCACGAGCGCTCGAAAGTATTCTCCCACCTCTTTCACTTGCCGAAGCGCTTGAAGTTACAGCTATCCACTCTGTCGCAGGGACGCTCGCACGCGACGTGATTACTTCTTCTCCATTTCGAACTCCACATCACACAGCTTCACACACATCACTTGTAGGTGGAGGAACAACTCCGCGCCCAGGCGAAGTGACGCTCGCACACCGCGGTGTGCTTTTCTTGGACGAATTTCCAGAATTCGAACGGAGGTCAATCGACGCACTTCGCCAACCGCTTGAAGACAGAGTTGTTTCGATTTCGCGCGTGCATAGTTCCGCACAATTTCCTGCAGACTTTATGCTTGTTGCTGCGATGAATCCACACCGTGGTGGAGCTGACACATCGACACCGCTCGAAGCCCAGGTGAGTGACGTCTATAAAAAGAAACTCTCGGGTCCAATTCTCGACCGCATCGACCTCTCGCTCGACGTTTCGCATATCACATACGACACACTCACAACAAAACGAACCGAGGCAACAGGAGAAACCGATAGTATCCGCGAACAAATTAAAATGGCTCGCGCTATGCAGACCGACCGCCTCAAAGGCCGCAAAGCCTCAACAAACGCCGAGATGTCAGCCCGCGACATCGAGGAACTCATTACCTTGTCGCCGAAGGTAAAAGCACTCATCACCCTCTCCGCTGAAAAGCTGAAGCTCTCCCCTAGAAGTTTCCACCGCGTCATCAAAGTCTCCCGGACGATTGCTGATTTAGAGGGTTCTAAGGACATAGAGGAGAGACATGTGCTTGAGGCGTTGCAATATAGAGTAAAGATTTAAATATATGGTTTCGTCATTAATTCTAGCAAACATCATTGTTTCATTACTAGGTATTTTAATTAAGGTGACTATCCCTTGACAGCAGGTAACCTATTTGCTAGACTGTCTGTATATGAAAAAGTATACAATAAAAGACTTCAATAGAGAATACCCCGACGATAATGCTTGTTTACAGGCTATATTTACCAACCGCTACGGCAAAGGCTTTACATGCCCTGTTTGTGCCAAAAAGAACAGCTTTCATCTCATAGAGGGTCGTAAACGATATGACTGCCAATGTGGTCATAGTGTCCACCCTGTCGCCAATACGATCTTCCATAAGTCGCCTACCTCATTACATGATTGGTTTCATGCTATCTTCCTGTTCGCTTCAAGCCGTAACGGAGTATCGGCAAAGGAGATCGAACGTCAAATTGGCGTAACGTACAAATGTGCATGGAGAATGGCAAAACAGATACGGACGCTCTTTGCACAGAATGGCAACATGTTCGGTGGTACTGTTGAAATAGACGAAACGTATGTCGGTGGAAAAGGTAGAAACAATAAGCGAGGACGTGGAGCGGAAAATAAAACACCTGTCTTCGGTATCGCAAGTCGTACAGGTAAAATCAAAGCCTCTGTCGTGCCAAACGTTAAGACATTAACGATACAGCCTATCATCAATAATTCAGTGAAGAAAAATAGCAGAGTAATCACGGACGAATACAATATCTACAATCAAGTAGCTCGACAAGGATACACCCACGAATGGGTACGTCATGCAGTTAAAGAATATGTGCGCGGAAAAATCCATACGAACACCATAGAGAGTTTTTGGAGCCTTCTTAAGCGTTCTTTGGACGGGACACATCATGTCGTTTCTCCAAAGTATCTTCAGACGTACGTTGATGAGTTTGTGTATCGCTGGAATGAGCGACACGGCGAGACTTCACTTTTTGAGTTGATGCTTGGACAGATTGTGAAGCGAGCTTAATGATTTTGTGGAATTGTTTTTTGTTCATCGAAATAATTGTGTTAATGAACCCCATATTTCTGTTTTCTTAAAGACAGCATTTAGATAATCTTCATCAATCTCTCCACCTGTATTAGTCGGTAAAAATATTTTCAATTGATCCACTTTATTTTCATAACATTTTCTACCATAAGAAAAACGCCATTTTAAACTATTTATCTGTGTAACAAAAAACAATAAGGTTGAAAACCTGTACTCTTTTAGTGGCTTACACAAGAGCACGTTATCTTTTGCCGTAAATTGGTAATAATGATAAAAACTTGTTAATGGCGATCCGTCTGACGCTATTGTTATTGCATTTTGCAGTATATGTTTTTTATTTTCTATGTTATAGAATCCTTCAAAACCACAATCTATGCTGACGCAAGACACTAAAGGGATTTCTCCTTCATCTAACTCGCTACTCTTGTGGTAATTTCCTGTTTTAATTGGTGCTTCAAATAGATCTGTCAAGAAAAATTCCTTCCATTGAATATCTTTATTATAAGTAGAATTTGAAAAAAAGTTCTCCTCTTTTTTTATCACGTTCTCTTTAAATTCATCAAGTTTATTATATTTAATCATTGAAGAAATGAAGTTTCTCATTTCAATATCAATTCTTTTATATAAAACATTATCACTTGGTTTTTTTTCATTTAAATAAACTTGCGGTAATAATTCAAGATTTTTATCTTGAAAATCAATTTTTTCTATTTTTATAAATTCCTCAACGTTTTTGATTTTTATTGATGGATCTTTTATAAAGCTTTTTACTGTATCAGCAATTTCATTTAACTGATTAGGCTCTTCTTTGTTAAACATTCTCCTTCCTTTAACCTTTAGAAAACCATCGTTATCAACCTTTATCCAAAGAACATTTTGATTGTGATTATGAGGAGTTCCTTTTTTTATATACAGACCCAGTGTGTGTGTGCCGACAGGGTAAAATAAATCTGTTGGAAAAGTAACCACTGATAGAAGTGTATTTTTATTCAACATTTCTGTCCTCCATTGAATAAATTTTGATTGTTTTACTAACGCCCCAACAGGCAAGACACAAAACAAGATACCCTGATCTTGCATTTGATTTAATGCTTGCTCAATAAATTCAAACTCTTTCTTTTCCTGACTAAACGGAGGATTTATCATAACCTTTGTTATTGGTTGTATCCTATTTTCTTCATCTCTATCAATGTAATCCGCCTTGATATTTCCGTTTTCAGTCCTTGCTACAGTAAGCCATTTATTAAAACAATTTCCCTCTATCATATTTGTTTTTCCGTCTCCTCTAAAAATCATATTTACAATTGCAAGAGAAATAATAGGATCTTGTTCCTCGATTCCGTAAATACCATTTTGCTTAAAGTTTTCAAACTCTTTTTTATCTTTTGTTTTTCTTTTTACTTCATCATAAGCAGACACAAGAAATCCACCTGTTCCACAAGCTAGATCTAAAACCAAATCATGTGCGTTAATGTCTAATGTATAAGAAGCAAATCTTGTTATGTGTCGTGGAGTTAAAACAATTCCAATTTCTTTTGCACCATTTCCATATTTCAAAAACACTTCATAAAATTCACCTAAAACATCTCTCCCAGAGTTCATTGCTGAACGTATATTAAGATCAAGTAACTTTTGGTAAGTTCTCTTTATGGCGTCTTTTACCTTTACGTGATTATCTTCACTTGATGGTTCATCTATTCTTATAAATTTTGCAAAGTCTTGTTTTTTATGATTTCGTAAAATCAATTCAACCTTTTTATTTATATTGTTTATTAAAACAAGGGCATTTTCATTTAGATTTAAGTCTTCTCTAGTAGTCATTGATAAAAGTATTGCTGACATAAATCTGGCACGATAATCTTTGTTTATTGAATTTTTATGTAAAATTTTGTTAATTTCAATTGCTGTTTTTAAAAACTCATTTTCAGAAATTTCAACATCTTCGATGAGAGCAGATT
>Ga0163150_10002912_pt1 | contig 25138 bp, 18 predicted proteins | sample OliLakLV19P2IB_FD_148628 | JGI IMG/M metagenome (GOLD analysis project Ga0163150, IMG submission 148628) | Freshwater microbial mat bacterial communities from Lake Vanda, McMurdo Dry Valleys, Antarctica - Oligotrophic Lake LV.19.P2.IB | ecosystem: Environmental > Aquatic > Freshwater > Lake >...
CTGCTGACCCGTTTCATTCATTCCGACGCGCTGTTCTCGGTGCGCGGCCTGGCGGGCAACCGGCTGGAACAGCTCGGCGAAATGCTGCTCGAAGCCGAAGCACGGCTGGGCGACTCCCGCCGCGAAGTCCACCGGCACGTCGGCGACTTCACCCTGTTCTGGACCGGCGTCTATCCCGAGGCGCTGCGCGAGGGAAGCAGCAAAGCCTATCAAGACCGCTTTGTCGACTATTGCACCCAAGGCAAGCGCGCCTACTACATCGCCAGCACGATTCCCAGCGACAAGGTCGACGTCCAATCCGAAGTGCTCGAACGCCTGAGCGAAGAGTTCGAGCTCTGTGCGTTCGGCCTCAACGAAGCCCGCAAAGAATGGGAACGCCGCGACCCGGGCGGCACTTCGCAGTTGGTCGTGTTCAATTAAGAGCAGCTAGATGACCAACCCCTTGGTCACCAGCATGAACACGTCTTCCAGCGTGGGGTCTTTCTCGTGGAAGGAGCGCATGCGGATGCCTGTTTGCATGAGCTGTTGCATCAGGGCTGCCACGTCGTCGTCCTCGGCGGCCATTTCGACGTTGACCTGGTGATCTTCGATCTGCACGTCGCGGATGTGTGGGCAACTGCGAATAATCGACAGCCCCAGGTCCATGCCTTCGACGAACTTGATTTCGATCATCCGATTGCCGCGAATGCGGCGATAAACTTCGTCGATTGGCCCGTGCATCAGCAGTTGGCCGCGCTCGATGATGCCGATCGACGTGCAGCAGTCGGCCAGCTCGGTCAGGATGTGGCTGGAAATCAGAATGGTCTTGCCCATGCGACGCAACTCTTTGAGCAGGGCTTTGACCTCGAGCCGGGCACGCGGGTCGAGACCGCTGGAGGGCTCGTCGAGGATCAGCACCGGCGGGTCGTGGACCAGCGTTTTGGCCAGGCACAGCCGCTGTTTCATGCCGCGCGACAGGCCGTTGACGAAATCGTCGCGCTTGTGCATCAGGTCGAGCAGCTCCAGCACGTCGCCGATCACCGCCTTGCGCTTGGCTCGCGGAATCTGGTAGGCCACGGCAAAGAAATCGAGAAATTCCCAAACCTTCATGCCGTCGTAGACGCCGAAGTTGTCGGGCATGTAGCCCACGCTCGAGCGGACCTTGAGCGGTTCCTTGGTGACGCTGAAGCCGTTGACAATTCCCTCGCCGTGCGTGGCCTTGAGCAGCGTCGTGAGAAAACGGATCGTCGTGCTCTTGCCGGCCCCGTTGGGGCCGATGAAGCCGAACATTTCGCCGGCCTCGATCTTCAGATTGAGCGACTCGACGGCCGTGAAATCGCCATATCGCTTCCCAAAGTTAATCAGCTCGATCATAAGCGTGGGTTATTTCTTCCGGATGGGAGGCGGCGGCGGAACGTCGTCCGAAGTTTTGTTTTCGATGCGCACGCTGAGGTCTGGGCGCGGAATCGGTCCCTCGCCAAACGCCAGGTTGGCCACGACCAACGTCGCGCGGCGCATCTGGCTGGCGACCGGCACGACACGCACGCCGGGCAAGCTTTCCTCGCGCCAGCCCACCAGTCGAACATCGTCGCGACCGAGCGTGCGATGGTCCTGGGCCAGGAGCACCAGGCTGCGCAAACTCAGGGTGTTCTCAGGCGGATCTTCGGCCGTCAGCGGCGACTCTTCGAGTTGTTTTTCCAACCCACCATCTTCGATTGAGACGAAATGAACATCGGCACGGGCACCCGGTTTCAGTTCGCCGATCCAGGCGGCTTCGTCGACCGGCTCGCCGGCGATTGGCTTGCCATCGGCGGAAGCTCGGCGCCTGACGAGTGCAATGCCCGAGAGTTTCAGCTTGGTGTTGTTCTCCAGCACTCCCGACTCGTCGTCCGTGCGATGCCAATCTAACGTGCCGCCGGTCTCAAACAACTGTTCGCTGTGAATCATGCCGGTCGAATTCGAGCGGACCGTGTAGTCGTCTAACTGGTTCTCGCCCACTTTGCGCAGCGTGACGGTCGAGCGCGCCTGGTTCTGCAACAGGTTGACATTCGGAGAGAACGGCAAGGCGACCGCGGTGGGGTTGTCGAATTGAACGTCGTAGCTTGTCGACAGCGAGCTATAGAGGGCCGTGTAGCGCGTCAGATGGGCGCGCGAATAGCCGCTTTGAAATTCGAGTACGGCAACTTCGGTTTCGGCCCGAGCGAAACCAATGTCGAGCTGCGCCAGATAAATGACCGCGATTCCCCATCCGACGGCCAGCACCGGCACCGCGATCCAGGCCCACTCGACGCGGCCCATCGCTCGAAACACCAGCCAATTGACCGGCACGATTGCCAGCAGATAGGCCCCCACCATCCACAGCACGAACTCGCGCTTGGGCACCGAAATGCCGGCCGCCCCGCGCAGGGCCTGCCGAGCGGCCGATGAGACTGCGCCAAAGTCGGTCCAGCCGCACGGGCCCGACTCGGACTTCAACCGCTCCATTTCGTCGGAAGCGACCGTTCGCGACAACTGCGGCACGCTGCCGGGCAGATTTGCGGCGAGAAGTTCGTCTTCGATTGCGGAGCCGAAGGGAGGATCTTTTTTCGCTGCCGGGTCCTGGGCATCGCGCGTGAAGAAGCGCACGTTGGTGACCAACTCGGGGTCAAAACGCTTTGGCGCGGGTTGATCGTCTTGGGACACGAAGTCAAATTGCTGGCGGCTCAAGTTGAAGTTGCGCGGCGGGCGGCGCAGCAAGCAGCCGTTGAAGAAACTGTCGAAGCAGCGCCAATTAATCAGTTCCTTCTGGTTCAGCGGGAAGGCCGTGGCCACGATCCTTCCACGTCCCACGCGGCGCTCGACGACCAGTTCGCCCGTGCCGGGCGCAAATTGCGCGTCGGCGTGTTTCGCCAGCTTGATGCCGGCCCAGGGTTCCTTGGGCTTCAGCGGCTGCACAATGGCCGACGGCCCTTGGACCATCCAGTTTTCGTTCAAAGGGGCGAGCGCTTTCTCATCCAAAGCGGCCGTTTCCAAGGAGGAACCCGGCAGGTAAGGATCGAGGAACGATCCGCGCAGCGAATCGAGCGTCTTCGGACCGCTGATGATCAACCCTCCGCCCCAGTGCAGCCAATCGAGCATCGCCACCTGTTGCTCGGGTGAGAGCATGGTCGGCAACACGTCGTCCCACACCACATAGGCGATGCTTGTCCAGCAGAGCGGCTGGGTTGGCAGCGCCAAAGGCTCGGTGATCTTGGCGGTCAAAACTCGATAGTAAAAGCCGTCTTCAACGTTGAACGTCACAAACTCGACCGGCGGCCGCACGCAATCGAGCACTTTCAGATAGCGATAGCGATTCGGATCTTTGGCGAGCACATAGAGGTAGTACTGATAGGCCGGCATGTGCTGCAGCAGCTCGGCTTCCTGATATTCCTCGCCTCCCCGGTGCCTGTTGAATAGTCGATTCGACATCCAGGTGCTGGCACGTGTGGCCGGCAGCGACGGCGGCGGGGCAAAGAATAAGGTTTCGAGCGTCTTGCCTTGCGCCTTTGGTAGGGCGGCCTGGCGCGAGGTGATCAGTTGGAACGAGTTGCGCGTGAGATCGATCGGGCTTTGGCGGTTATCATGAGCCGTCGAACTGAGCTCACCGCTGAAATCGAAGTTGTTGGCTTTCGTCTGCAACAACACTCCGGTCCAATGTCCCGGCTTGACTGCCCGGGCGACGAGCTGACTGAGGGTTTCTTCGTCCTCGGTCTCTTCCTGTTTTTCGCTCAGGGGACCGAGCTCGTCCTCCTTCGCCTTGTCTTTCTGTTTGGGCGGGACGATCACAAACTTTTCGTTCGGCTCGGTAATGACGCGCAGGCGCTCGAAAGGCGGCTTGGGCTTTTCTTTCTTTTTGAGTTTTTCGAGCTCTTGTTTGGCGTCGGCGGCTGTTTTGCTGCTACATCCGCTGGCCGACGTGAGAACAGACAGCGCCAGGACGCCCAAAAGCATCCCCGCCAGCCACCTGCCGCTCGCTGCTGCCCAAACTCCGCGCATACCCAACCCCGCTCCTGTCCTCGTTCTCGTGCCTTCCCTGAATGTAAAGGTTCCCCCCCGTGGTGGGAAGCATTTTTCGCGGAGATAACACGCAGCTTGTTGTGCGATCGCGGCACTTCGAAAACGTCAGCCGCTGTCTTGGGCTCGCAAGCGCTCGTAATCCTCCAGCGTATCGAGATCGTCGCTCGCGAGGGCTTCGAATTCGATCGTTTCGACCGGGTTTCGCAATAACAACGCGTTGATACCCTCGTTTGCGCCCAGCCGCTCGACTTGCTCGGCCAGCAGCCAGGGAAACAGCACCGGGTGCCCGCGATGGCCTGCACAGCTCGGCGCCCAGATGCTTTCTTCCGAATGCATGCCTTGAAGACTCGCAGTATAAGCGGAAATCACGCGGTCGATCGTCTCGGTTCTGATGCCCGGCAGATCGGCCGGCGCGACCAGCCAGGCGTCGGTAGCCTGCGGTTGCAGATGATCTTTCATGTAATCGAGTGCGACTTGCACCGAGGCTTTCATTTCGCTCGGCGGAATGTCTGGTTGAATTACGATCGCGCCGGCATTTCTGCCAACTTCCGCCAGTTCTTGATCGGCCGGATGAACAGTCATCACGACTTTTGAAACCTGGCTGGCGCGCCACGCGGCCACGACATGTTCGATGACGGTCGAATTGCGCCAAGGCAGCAGCAGCTTGGGCTGGCCCATGCGTCTGCTGCGGCCGGCCGCGGGAATGATGGCGAACGCTCGCATGCGAGGATCTTCGCGCCCCTAAACGCGGTCTGCCATGAGTGCCGTGCGATCGCGCGTGTTGTTTCCGGCGATGCCCAGGTTGCGATGCGCGACAAGCTCGGCGGCGATGCTGACGCCGATTTCCATCACGGTCTGCGAACCGATGTCGAGCCCAACGGGTGCGTGAACGCGCTCGAGCACTTGCGGCGAAAGGCCTTCGGCCAGCAGGTCGTCGAAAATCAGTTTGATCTTGCGCTTGCTGCCAATCATGCCCACGTAGCGAGCGCCGCGGTCGGCCAGGTGAAACAACGCTTCTTCGTCGTGGTTGTGTCCCCGCGTCACGATCAGGCAGTAGGTGCTGGACGTGACTTCCAAGCCGGGCAGCACTTCTGAAATGGTGCCAGAAATGCGTCGCTGGGCCGCGGGAAACCTCTCTTCCGAGACATACTCGGCCCGATCGTCGACGACCCAGACATCAAAATCGAGATCGGCCGCAAGCTGGCCGACAGCCTGACCGACGTGACCGCCGCCAACAATGATCAGCCGGCAACGGGGCAACATCGGCAAGTAGGCCACGCCATGAGCGGCGCTCGGTCGCGGTCGTTCCCTCAGCGGGTTCAGCGATGCCACGACCGCTGGCGGAGCCTGCCCGTCGGTGAGTGGACCGCGCAAGTGGCGGACGAGATTTCCTTCGGCATCGAACAAATAGCTAGCCGTCGATGTCAGGCCGCTGGCTTCGGCGTCGAAAACGATCGCCTCGGTTCCCCCTTCGACGCTCAGTCGATCCAACTCCGCAAAGTATTCGCGGGTCGCGTCGTCGGCCACCGGATCGATCAGCACTTGCATCCGGCCGCCGCAAATCAGGCCGTCATCCCAGCCATAGTCGTCGTCGAGTTGAAAGCGAACCACTTGCGCCTGGCCTTCGTTCAAGACGGCCAGCGACTGGCGTTTGACCTCGGCTTCGACGCAGCCGCCCCCGAGCGTGCCCGCTTGCGAGCCATCTTCGAACACCAGCATGGCGGCGCCCGGCTTTTGCGGCGTCGAGCCGCGAGTTTCGACCAAACGGCAGCAGGCGACGCGCCGGCCAGCGCGGATCGCGCTCATGATCTGTTCGAGGAGTTCGCGCATTCGAAGTGTTTGTATGACAGAGGTGAGAGAAGCCGGAAGCGTGGCGACCGCTAGCCTATCTTATCTGCCCCAAACCAGAGGGACAACTCGCCCGCTATGGCTTGCGACGTGGGAAACGTTCCTTCTCAATCTGCCGGACAGGGGATACGATTAGGTGCAGGTAGGCGGACTGTTATCAATTGTCGCTGTTTAGGTTTATGAACAAACTCGAGTCTGTGCCCGTTCGTCTGAATCCCGAGCCCTTGCCCGAGAATCTTCGCAGCGTGCAGCCGGGCGGCGGGGTCTGCTACCAGGTCGAACTGGCCTGGGGCCGCTGGCGACGCTGGTTCTTGCGCACATTTTGCACGGGCTATGTTCGCCGGATGGCCGAGCTGCGCATCGGCAGCACCGGCGATGTGAAGCACGAGATTCTCGACGTCCGCGATTTGAAGTATTGTCGCAACCAGTGCGATTGCGGCTGGGATGAGCGCTGGGACCGCTTTCGCTGGCGAGACCGGCTGCCGTTTGCTCGTTGGGGACTGGCCGAATTGCAGTTGATGGGCTACCCGCTTTTGGTCTTGGCGCTGCTCGGCGGTTGGTACCACTGGAGTTTGGCGATTGTGCCGCTGGTGCTGCTGGCCTTTGTAATTTATTTTTTCCGCGACCCGCCGCGGCAAGTGCCCCAGGAACCGGGCCTGCTGGTGTCACCGGCCGATGGCACGGTTGCTGAGGTCACGGCGCTGGACCACGACGAATTTGTCGGCGGACCGGCCGTTCGAATTGGCATCTTCCTCTCGATTTTCAACGTCCACATCAACCGAGCCCCGGCCGAATCCCGCGTAATTCGCTTGAAGTATTCGCCCGGCGCGTTCCTGAACGCGCTCAACCCGGAAAGCGCGATTCGCAATGAAAACCTGTGGATTGGCCTGGAAGAAGAGGCTCCCGGGCACCGCAGGCTGGTCGTGCGGCAGATTGCCGGGCTGATTGCACGGCGGATCGTCTGCAATCTCCGCAGCGGCGAACGGGTACCTCGGGGTCACAAATTCGGTATGATCAAGCTGGGTTCTCGCACCGAGCTAATCTTTCCCACCGAGCCCGGTCTCGAGGTTTTGGCAAAAGTGGGCCAAAAGGTCACAGGCGGCGTCACCGTGCTCGCGCGTTACGCGGAGCCGACCAGCGACAAACCGAACGAATAGCATAAAACTCTGAAGTCCCCACCAACGGCCGATGTCTCACACAGTCCTTCACGAGCTCCATGAATAGAATCCGCACCGTTGCCGTTTTTCCCACAATGTTTACGTTGGGAAATCTCGTTTGCGGCTTTTTTGCCATCGTGGTTGCCGCGCGCGTCGAGCGTCCCACGTCGATCGAGATTCCGCATGCGGCCGATATCGCGTTCCAGCGTTCGGCTCAGCCGATCAAGCTGAACCCGACCGACGACACGCACAATATCATGCTTAGCGGCTGGCTGATTTTTCTGGCGATGATTTTTGACGCGCTCGACGGCCACGTCGCCCGGCTGGCACGGTCGACGAGCGACTTTGGAGCCCAGTTGGACAGCCTGTGCGATGTGGTTTCGTTCGGCGTTGCGCCGGGGTTCCTGTTAGTGAAAATGTGTCCGTCGTTCGCGTATTTGCACAATAGCGTGTGGGTTATTGCCGCCGCGTTTGCCGCTTGCGCGGCGTTGCGCCTGGCGCGGTTCAATGTCGAGGCCAGCGACGACGACGATCACATGCACTTTAGCGGCCTCCCCTCCCCCGCCGCGGCCGCGGCGATCGCCGGGTTTGCGATTTTGTTTTACGAGCTGCGGCGCGAAGGTAGCCACCTGCTTTACGCCGACGAAATCGACAAGGTGGTGCAATCGATCCTGCCGTTTTTCGCCCTGCTGGTCGCGGTGCTGATGGTCTCGCGCATCCCCTACCCTCACGTCGTCAACCAGGCCCTTCGCGGCCAACGGAGCTTTGGCCACGTGGTGGCGCTTCTGTTTGCCGGCGTGGCGATCATGTCGATCCACGGCTATTCGGTGCCGATCATCGGGTGTGTGTTCGTGCTGGCGGCGCCGATCAAATATCTGTGGCAGCGCGCCTTCGAACGCCGCGAAACGCAAGATCCCATTTTTTAGCTGGTCGTCGAGCTCGCCTATGTTCACCGGACTGGTCCAGACATTGGCGACGGTTTGCGACGTCCAGCCGATGACGCCCGGCAAGCGGCTGTTGATCGAATCGCCCGAAATTGCCCGCAAAGCCGCCTTGGGCGACAGCATCGCCATCAACGGTTGCTGCCTGACGGTCGTTGCGAATCAACAGGGCCGCTTGAGCTTCGAGGCCGGGCCCGAGACGCTGGCGCTGACCAACCTGGGTGAGCTGGCCGCCGGCAGTCGGGTCAATCTTGAGGCTTCGCTGCGCGTGGGTGATCGACTGGGCGGGCACTTTGTCACGGGCCACGTCGAAGCCATCGGCACGCTACTGGCCCGCGAAGACGACCGCGATTGGGCCACGCTTTGGTTCGGTTTTCCTCGCGCATTGGCACGTTACATGGTGCCCAAGGGCTCGGTCGCCGTCGATGGCGTGAGCCTGACTTTGGTGGCTGTCGAAGCCGAGCGTTTCAGCGTGGCATTGATTCCCCACACGCTGGCCGCCACGACCTTGGGGCAGTTAGCCACTGGCAGTCACGTGAATCTCGAAACCGACTTGCTGGCCAAGTATGCTCAAAAACAACTGACCGATCCTGCCCGCTAAATGTTTGCCGAAGTGCAACAAGATTGAACCTCCATGCCCGCTCCTCCCAGCAATCAAACCATTTCCTATCTTGCGCGACGGTTTTCCGAAGCGGGCATTCGGCTCAACACGCGACACGGCCAGAACTTTCTGATCGATTTGAATCTCCTGCGGTTGCTGGTCGAGCGGGCGAATCTGGGGCCGAACGACGTGGTGCTGGAAGTCGGCACGGGCACCGGCGCGCTCACCGCCCTGGTTGCGCCGAGCGCCGCGGCGGTCGTAACCGTCGAGATCGACCCACAGCTCCAGCAGATTGCCAGGGAAGAGCTCTATGGACTGACCAACGTCGTATTGCTGCGGCATGACGCGTTGAAGAACAAGAGCAATCTCGACCCGCGGGTGATGTCGGCCATTCGCGAGCAACTGGCCGCGGGACCCGATCGGCAATTGAAGCTCGTGGCCAATTTGCCCTATAGCGTGGCCACGCCGATCCTGGCCAACCTGCTGGCGTCTTCGATCGTGCCGCAGTCGATGACCGTCACGATTCAAAAAGAAGTGGCCGATCGCATTGCCGCCTCGCCGGGCACGAAGGACTACGGAGCATTGAGCGTATGGATTCAAAGCCAATGCCGGGTCGAACTAGTGCGCATCCTGTCGCCGACCGTATTCTGGCCGCGCCCCAAAGTCCACTCGGCAATCATCCACATCGAGCTCGATCCCCAGTTGCGCGGTCGCATCCCGGACCTGGAGTTCTTCCACAATTTCGTGCGGTCGCTGTTCTTCCACCGCCGCAAGTTTTTGCGTAGCGTCTTGCACAGCGCTCTGAAAGATCGGCTCGACAAGCCGGCGATCGACGAAATCCTCGCCCAAACCGGCCTCAGCCCCGAGTGCCGGGCCGACCAGCTAACGGTCGAAACGATTCTGGGGCTGAGCGAAGCCGCTCGAGCGATGTTGCTCGAAAAGGAAGCGGTTGGTTGAGCGGGTGTGTGAATGCGGGGGGGCGATTCGGCGAAATGCACTCAAAGCGTTCACATTGCATTTCGATCGGCTATGATAGCGGCTTCCGGTTTGGCCCTTTTATCGCAAAAGAATCGATGAATAATCGCATGAAATTTGTTCAAATCTCAGGCGCTTCGCTCCTGCAATTGGCGGATGCTCACGAGGCGCCCAATCTTCGCGCCGCTGGCGTTCATGACGAGAGCCAGGTTCGCATCAACCCGCAGGGAGACGTCGAGATTCTCCAAGAGGGCACCTGGAGCATTATCGGGGGCCTGCTGGGAGATTATCAGGCTCGCATCAAGCGTCTGACGGGACTCGATTGGTCCTGAAAAAATCGAATCTGCTGGCAATTTTGTACTTCTCAGAAATGAATGCTTGAACTCCCAATGTTCTGCGGGAGTCGCCTTACCTTGCCAAAACCTCCCTGCGTGTCATCCTAAATTAACAGAATGTTAATTTAGGTGCTTGGTTTCACGTGCTTCATCGCGCGGATGTTTGTGTCACGTGGGTAAAGGTGGTATTTTGAGGCATCTCACCGGGGTCAACCCGGTTCTGGATAGCTAAGATTTGTCAGTGAGTTGGGATGTAGCGGGACGTGGCGAGAGTGTTCCATAGGGAGAGCTGCGTTGCATACCCCCTCAAAGAACCCGCCCGGCAATCAAAGTCGATATCCTGCTCAGCCGTTGCGCGAACCGATGTTATTAGACACACTGCGCGTGCGCCGACGACCCGCCCAATTACCCTCCGCATTCCCGAGAGAGTTAGGATAGCCGTGCACCTCGATCATTTGCCTGGCTCATTTTTCGGCCCCTCGAACCTCGTCGACCTGCTTCGCCACCGCGCTTCGCACCAGGCGCACGATCGGGCGTTTACCTACCTGGTCGACGGCGAGAATGAAGAAATCCTGTTGAGTTACCAGGCGCTTGACCGCCGGGCACGCGCCGTGGCGGCCAAGCTTCAGGCCATGAACCTGACCGGCCAGCGGGCCCTGCTGCTCTACCCCGCCGGGCTCGACTTCATTGTCGCGTTTTTCGGCTGTTTGTATGCCGGCGTGGTGGCCGTGCCCGCCTATCCGCCGCGGCGCAATCGCTCGCTGTCTCGTATTCAGGCGATTGCCGACGATGCCGAAGCCAAGATCGCGCTGACGACGTTTCCGGTCTGGGAGCGCGTCCAATCGGTGCTCGACCAAAGCCCGAATTTGAAAAAGATGGACTGGCTGTGTACCGACAAGCTGCCCGAAGGAATCGAGCAGGAATGGCAAGTGCCAGACGTTCACGGCGATACGCTGGCCTTTTTGCAATACACCTCCGGTTCGACCGGCACGCCCAAGGGCGTAATGCTCACGCACGCCAACTTGATGCACAACTCGGCATCGATTGCCTACGCGTTTGAGCACACCCGCAGCGGCAGCGGCGTGTTTTGGCTGCCCAGCTACCACGACATGGGCCTGATCGGCGGAATCTTGCAGCCGATGTACATTGGCCAGGCGAACGTGTTGCTCTCACCGATGTCGTTCCTGCAGAAGCCTTATCGTTGGCTGAAAGCCATTTCGCGCTATCGCTGTACGATCAGCGGTGGACCGAATTTTGCCTACGATCTGTGCGTTCGCAAGGTGACCCCCGAACAGCGCGACACGCTCGATCTGAGCAACTGGTGCCTGGCGTTCAACGGCGCCGAGCCGGTTCGATCGGAAACAATCGATCAGTTCACCAAGATGTTCGAGCCGTGCGGCTTTCGCCGCGAGGCGTTTTATCCCTGCTACGGAATGGCCGAAGCGACGCTCATCGTCTCCGGCGGGTTCAAGGCAGCGCCGCCCGCCATTCGGTCGTTCGATGCCGAAGCGCTGGAAAACAACCTGGTGGTCGACGCGCTGGCCGACGAAGAGGACGCCCGCGAACTTGTCGGCAGCGGCGGAACGTTGCTCGACCAGCGAATCGTCATCGCACATCCCGAAAACATGACCACGCTGCCCCCCGATCAGGTTGGCGAAATTTGGGTTTCCGGTCCCAGCGTGGCCCAAGGTTATTGGAATCGGGCTGATGAAACCGACCGAATCTTTCATGCCTATCTGAAGGACACCGGCGAGGGCCCCTTCCTGCGCACCGGCGACTTGGGATTCATTCAAGCAGGCGAACTGTTCATCACCGGCCGCCTCAAAGATTTGATCATCATCCGCGGGTTGAACCACTATCCGCAGGACATCGAGCTCACGGTCGGCAAGTGCCACGCTCGCTTGCGGCCCGGCAATGCCGCCGCGTGTGCGGTGGAAATCGACGGCACCGAGCGCCTGGTGATCGTGGCCGAAATCGAACGCCGCCAGCAACGCGACCTGGAAGGTGTTTTCGACGCCATTCGTCGCGATGTCAGTGCGGAACATGAACTGCCGGTCGACGCCGTCGTGCTGATCAAAGCGGGTAGTATTCCCAAGACCTCGAGTGGCAAGATCCAGCGGCATGCGTGCCGGCAGGGCTTTTTAGACGGCTCGCTCGACATCGTCGCCCAGTGGCGCTCTTGGGCTCCGGAAACCGCGACCACTCCGCGGCGCCGCGCGACCGACGTCAGCAGCGTCGATGCCACGGAAACGCCCACCGATCGTGAGACTGCGGCCACGGCTCGCCGTGTCGCCGGCTCAACGATCGTCGGCCAGTCCGCACTCAGCACGGCCGAAATCGTGCTCGAACACGTGCAGCGTGTTGCCAAAGAGCGAGGCGTCGGCATTACGTTGGACAGTTCGATCGTCGAGCTAGGACTCGACTCACTGGAGCGCATGGAAATCATCGCTTCGTTGGAAGACACCTACGGTGGGCGGTTTCCCGAAGACGTCTTGCCGCAGATCGAAACTTGCCGCGAAGTGGCCGCCGCCGTTGAGGCCTACTTGGGACCCGCTCCGCGCGTCGCCGGCGAACATCCGGTCATTCAGGAGATTCCACCCGAGAGCTACCGCTTCGAGTGCTTCCCGGAATACCTGAAGCTGCGACAGACCATGGACGAGACCGCCGCGGCCGGGTTCATGAACCCGTTTTTCAAGGTTCACGAGCGTGTGATTAATGACACGACGATGATCGACGGTCGCGAAATGGTCAGCTTTTCGAGCTACAACTACGTTGGCATGTCGGGCGACCCGCGCGTGGTGGCGGCCGCTAAACGGGCCATCGACCGTTTTGGCACGAGCGTGTCGGCCAGTCGGTTGGTTTCGGGCGAAAAAACGATTCACCGCGAACTGGAACAGGCCATTGCCCGTTTCGTCGGCACCGACGCGTCGATCGTCTATGTCGGCGGACACAGCACGAACGAAACCACGCTGGGCCACTTGTTTGGTCCGGGCGATTTGATTTTGCACGACGCACTGGCTCACAACAGCATCGTCCAAGGCGCGGTGCTTTCGGGCGCTCGGCGTCGAGCGTTTCCGCACAACGACTACGAAGCGCTCGACAAGTTGCTCGTCGAGTTGCGTTCCACCTATCGGCGTGTCGTGATCGCCATCGAAGGCGTCTATAGCATGGACGGCGACATTCCCGACGTGCCGCGCTTCGTGGAAGTCAAGAAGCGACACAAGGCGTTTTTGTATGTCGACGAAGCCCACTCGATTGGTGTGCTTGGCGCTCATGGCCGCGGCATTGGCGAGTATTTCGATATCTCGCCCAAAGACGTCGACATTTGGATGGGTACGCTGAGCAAGTCGTTCGGAAGTTGCGGTGGATATATTGCCGGCTCGCAAGCCCTGATTGAATATCTGAAGTACACCGCTCCTGGCTTTGTGTATGCGGCCGGAATCACGCCGGCCAACGCTGCCGCGGCTCTGGCGGCGCTTAAGTTATTGGAGACGGAGCCGGAGCGCGTCGCACGATTGCACGAGCGATCCGACCTGTTCCTGAACCTGGCTCGCGAGCGCGGCCTGAACACGGGCATGAGCGGCGGTTCGCCGGTGCTGCCGGTGATCATCGGCAACTCGATCGACTGCTTGCGGCTTTCGCAGGCCCTGTTTGATCGCGGGATCAACGTCCAGCCGATTTTGCACCCGGCGGTCGAAGAAAAAGCCGCCAGATTGCGGTTCTTTATCACTTCGAGCCACACCGAAAAGCAGATTCGCGAAACTGTGGATGCCGTGGCGGATGAGCTGGAAAAGATCGATCCCCGCTACTTGACGCCCCAGGCGCACAGGAACGGCTGCCACGCCGCGACGGCCTCGGCCGGCCAGACGATCTGATTCGAGAGTTTCACAGAACCCTCGCTCGCGCGTCTTGTTGGTGCGGAGCGGGCGAGTTCTTGAATTCACAGTGTTGCTGAAGTGCGACGCGCGTCCAATGTCGTTCAAATGCCAACCTGAATACGCACGCCGGCGGCGTGCAGCATGTCAGACCAGGGCAACGCCCTGGTTAACGTGTCGCCCATAAGTTGAACTAAGCCCTGCAAGGGCGACACACGCCGTTCGACCGAATTGTCACGCCCTTACAGGGCTTGCCTTATTACAAGGCCCCGGTGTTCACAGGGCGTTGCCCTGTGCTGGCATGTTCGACGCCTCCGGCGTCGTAAGCAACACACCTTGGTTGCGGTACGGACGATTCGCGCGCCATTCCAACCCCAAGCGAGAGGACTTCGTTGGTATTCTTGTAGTCGTTGAGGCTCCGCTCGTCGAATGCAAATTTTGATCGTAATGTAGCGCTAAGCCACTAGACGTATCCATTCTGATGAAACCAGATCCAGGCGTCGGTGGCCGCTTCGCGCAAGGGACGAGCGCGGTAGCCTAATTCTGCTTCGGCTCGGGCACTGGTGAAGTTGCGGTTCTGGCCAGATACCGAGGTTGCGGCTGAGTTGACGTCGCCCTCGCGGCCCGTGAGTCTCGTCAGCAAGTCTCCGACAAACCCGGTGACGCCGCGGGCCATGGGACCGAGCGGATAGACCGGTGGCGTGCCGCCTGTGACTTCGGCAAAAATTCGCCAGGCTTGAAAGTACGAAAGTCGCTCTCCGCCAAGAATGTAGCGGCGGCCCGGTTTTCCGAGTTCGGCGGCCGAGAGTATGCCGGCGGCAACGTCGCGCACGTCGCAATAGTTGTTCATGCCTAATGGCGCAAACACCCCCCAGCCGCGAGCCACGCTTAAGAGCATTCGACCCGACGAGGGCTTCCAATCGTTGGGTCCGATCATGAACGCCGGATTCACAATCCGTGCGTCGAGGCCTTTGGCCACGAATTCCAAAACGACCTGCTCCGACTGCCGCTTGGTCACGACGTAAGGGCAGAGCACTCCGCCCTTCATTTCGGTTTCTTCGTCAGCCAGATATCCCAGACGGCCATCTCCCAATGCGTCCACGCTGGACACGTGGACGAGCTTGGCACCCTCGGCATGCGCCGCCGCGGCGATGTTACGGGTTCCTTCGACATTGATAGCGCGTGCCGTTTCCAGTCCGGTCCAGCCAATCCGCACGTGGGCAGCCGCGTGGACCACGCAACTGCTCCCACGCATGGCCAGGCCGACCGCTTCACGATCGCGCACATCGCCGCGGAAGACTTCGACATCGAGGCCGGAGAGTGGTCGAGCATCGGCGTGGTCACGAGCTAACACGCGAACCCTGACGCCGCGCTCGAGCAAGCATCGCACGGTGTTATTGCCGACTAATCCGGTCGCGCCGGTTACTAAGGTGACCATGGTCCGCTCTCGCTTACCATTTCTCGCCAAGCGCGGCTGGCAACTGGCCCAAACACAGGCATTCTCTCGGAGGAGCGCAGGCCTTCAGCCGTACTGCGCTAGGCAAGCACGACGGCGCCAAATAGAATGAGGATGTTCCGCGGGCATTCTGTTCACATCGCCAAGAGGTTGAGCGTGCTTACCGAGCAAGAAGTTGTACGAAGCTGGTCGCGTCTGTTCAAGGGCGAGGTCACCAGCGAAAATATCGCCAAAGCCGAAGTCCTGCTCGACGAATTGCGCCCCGAAAGCCCGTTGCGCCATCGCCTCGGCAATGAATTGGAGCATCTCCGCGAGTTGCAATGCTAGCGATCCCGCGCGGCTAACCAGCAAGCAAAAACCCGACCGCCAAAACGGCCGATCCAGCACGTCCGTCCCGTCCCAGTCATACCCGTTGCGCTCCGATTCCACTTGGCCAGGTTGATCTCTGATTGAGTCTCGTGAGGATTCCATCCGCCGAAGCTTAGCGGTTGACTTCAATTCCAAAGTTCAGACCGTTGCTGAAGAAGGTCTGATGGATCCCGCCGGGCAGAATACTGATCAACTGAGGTCCAGAGTAGTCGATGCGGTTCGATGCCCGCGTCACATTGCCCACGATGATGCCGGTATAACCAAACTTCAAGCCCACGCTCTTGGTTGCCTGATAGGTGGTTTGGACGCGAATTTCACCGAGCGGGGCGAAAGTCGTCGCAAACGCGTGGGTATCGGTTCCAAAGCCGCTCAAGAGGTTGAGCGGCACGCCTGGATTGACAACGCCCGTGGACGGATTCAATGTGGGATTGATCAGCGCGGATTGGTCAGCCATGGACGTCTTCTGATGCACGTTTTGCAGGTTTGCGGCCGCCAGGAATCGTAACTCGCACGAGAAGATCCAATGTTCCTGCTGGCGGAACCAGCGCCCGCCGATTTGCGGGCCGATCAGGTTGCTTTGGGCCCGCGTATACCAGGAGCTATTGGATAGGGGATTGGAGAGATTGACGCCCGTGCCGGTGACTCCGCTGCCCGAGGACAATCCCTGCACGCCAAAGGCATCATCAAGCTGGAAATACCGGACACCATACAACAATTCAAAGTATCCGCCGTTGTGGAGCTTCGGCGCGCGATACATCCGCATGAGCTCCACGCCGTTGAGCCGCGTCACTTGTTTGACATTCATGGTCCTAAACGTCACCGGAAACTGCACGACGTCGCCGAAGTCGGTTGGGGCCGGTGTGTCCGGATGCCCGTCCGGCGGCGGCACGAATTCTGGCGGCGGCTGATTGGGATTCGGACGACCAACGTCCTCACCATCGCGACCGTAAATGTTATTGCCATTGGTGTCGGCATCGATGATGGCGCCAGTTACCGGATCGATGAAGGGCAGAAATCCCGACAGCAGATTGGCCGGATCGTTGAACTGCACCTGGGCGTTTTGAATGATGTGGTACTGCCCCTGCGAGACGTGGTCGAGGACACTCACCATCCAACCGTAGTTGTTGGTGTCCATGTAACCCAGCTCGATGCGATTTCCCCAAGCGGGGTTCGCCAGCAGGAAGCCGGTATCGGCCGAGTTGTCGAGGATCGTGGGCGAGCCCAAGGGGGAAATCGCCGGACCCGTAGCCGTTGGGCTGCCGATCTCCGCGGTCGTGGGCTTCGAGAGCAACCATAAGACCCGCTCGAAACTCCCGAACCAGCCAATTTTTGGTCGCGGGCCATTGCCGTATCCGCTCGTTTCCGCTGGGCCAAAGGCATCGAGCTTCGGCTCGACGCCCCCGGGCTTAAACGGCCATAGCGAGTGACCTGACGATGGGTTCGAGTTCGAGTACGGTGCGCTGGCATTCGAGTACGAAGGTGTCGGCGACTGGTAATCCAGGTTGGCGCTAGCCGGCTGGGCCAGGGCCCGGGCCGACAGCAGCACCAGAATTGCCCACGCGAACAGCCCGCTTGCCGTGCGTTTAATCAACATGTTTCGCATCCCACCTTGGCTCGCACTTAAATAGTCCTGCGCAGTCCGTCCACCACGGAACGCCCGCGCTTTGGGTGTGACGGTAATATCGGCCGTGCGTGTCACGCGAATTAAGTAAGAAAGGCAAGGCTTACCGAAAAAACCGGTTATCGGGCGCGAAATATAGCGGCATTTGATAAGATGCGCTGATTGGCGACTCGCTCAGTCCGAAATTACGCGCTGGATGGAGGCAATACTGCCAGTGCCGCTAGCGAATTAGGAGGAGGAAAGACCGCTCGGTGACCTCATTAATTCTGCGGATCTCCAAAAGGGGAAACCCCGCTGAGGATGGTATTGGTGAATAAGCCAGCTGGACGACCCCGGGGGTTGCGAGTTTGTCGGCTCGATGGGCGAGGCGTATACTTCGGTGGCTTGCTCCGTTCCCCGGTTTCGCGGGGGATTGCATTTACCAGAAGAGGATAAACTGTCATGCAACGACGCATTTCCGCTGGCATCGTCACGGTCATCTGCCTGCTAGCGTCCGGGGCAGTTTCGCGCGTGTTGGCCGCCGAGCCGGCGCCCGCGGTCGAAAGCAAGGGCAAGTTCATCCGACTCGAGCGCAACAAAGCGGGCGAGCCCACTTCGTTGCAAACCGCCGTGGTCCACTACACTTCGCCGGATCCAAAACAAGCAGAACTGGCGGTCGATCTGATCGGCGCGGTCCATGTGGGCGAGAAGTCCTATTACGAGGCACTCAACAAGCTCTTCGATCAATACGACGTGGTTCTCTATGAATTAGTGGCTCCCGAGGGCACGCGCGTTCCGAAAGGGGCCAAGCCAGGCGGGCATCCGGTCGCCATGATGCAAAACGGCCTCAAAGATATGTTGTCGCTCGAACATCAATTGGAATTCATCGACTACTCGAAGAAGAACATGGTCCACGCCGACATGTCGCCCGATGATTTCGCGAAGAGCATGGACGAGCGGGGCGAAAGCGTCGTGGGCATGGTATTTCGCATGATGGGTCACGGTATTGCGCAGCAATCGAAATTGCAGGCGCAGGGCAAATCTCCCGAAATCGATCTGCTCGCGGTCCTGTTCGACAAAGACCGCTCGGGTTCGATGAAGCGGATGATGGCCGAGCAATTCGAAAACGTCGAGGGGGCGATGCAAGCTCTCGACGGCCCCCAAGGCTCGACGATTATTACCGAACGCAACAAGGTGGCGCTCAAGAAGCTTGCCGAAGAGATCGCGGCCGGGAAGAAGAAGATCGGCATTTTCTATGGCGCCGGGCACCTGAGCGACATGGAAAAGCGGCTGCAAGCCGATTTCCACTTGAATCGCGCCAGCGAGTCTTGGCTTACGGCGTGGCAGCTCGACAAACCCGTGGCCAAGGCCGCCATCAAGAAGGCCGCAGAAAAATAAGCCCGCCGGTTCCCTTCGCAAATAGCCACGCTCGCCCGTTTTTCCGCTAACAGTCCGTTGAAGAATTCGACGGACTGTGCCATCGCAAGGATGCGATGACAAAATAGCGACGCAAGTCGTTATTTTGCGAGCCGTGGGGAGCTTTGCTCCACACTTGGCGAGGTTGAAACATGCCACGATGGCATTTTTCAACTGCCTGCTAGCCGCCAGCACACGGACCAGCGGCGCTGCTTGCTTCCTTTACACATCGCGCGCGATCTCCGATACTAAGCCGACCTGAGACCGGGAGACAACGACTTGCCGCCCGAAGGGCATCGCTTGGTCGGCAAGTGCGTGGAGTTTGCGAATGGGCGGCCTTTCCATCAACGAAATGACGACCTTCCGCTGGTCGCTGGACGAAGATCTTGCGCAGTATCGAGCGGCGGGAATCGCGGCGATTGGCATCTGGCGCCAAAAGTTGTCCGATTTTGGCGAAGAAAAAGGCATCGAGCTGATCGCTCGCAGCGGACTCAAGGTTTCGAATTTGCTGTGGGCCGGTGGTTTCACGGGCAGCGACGGCCAGTCCCATGAGGAAAGCCTGGCCGACGCTGAGGAAGCCTTGCACCTGGCCGCGGCGCTCAAGGCCGGCTGCCTCGTGGTTTATAGCGGGGCTCGCAACGGGCACACCCAGAATCATGCACGACGGTTGTTCATTAGCGCTCTGCGAGAGTTGCTGCCACTGGCCAGCCAACTCAACGTGGTGATGGCGATCGAGCCGATGCACGCCGGTTGCGCCGACGAGTGGACGTTTTTGACCAGCGTCGACGAATCGCTCTCGCTCATCCGTCGACTCGACAGCCCTTACGTGAAGCTTGCCTTTGACACCTATCACATGGGCCACGATGCCGGGGTGATCGAACACATTGCGCAAATCGCGCCGCACATTGCTATCGTGCATCTGGGTGACAGCAAGGGGCCGCCCGATCAGGAGCAGAATCGCCAGCGGCTGGGCGAAGGAATTCTGCCACTTTCGTGCATTGTCGCGGCCCTCAAGCAGGCTGGTTACGTAGGCTATTACGACGTCGAGCTGATGGGCGAGGAAATCGAAAGCTGCGACTATCGCGAACTGCTCTGCGCTTCGAAAAAAGCGTATCAGCAAATTGTCTGCAGCTGAAACGCCGAGGCGTTCGATCGTCCTCCGCTGGTTACTCGATCAAAATACTCGGTTCAAACCGTTCAGGGCTGCCACGCGATAGGCCTCGGCCATTGTCGGATAGTTGAATGTCGTGTTGATGAAATATCGCAGCGTGTTTTGCGCGCCTGGCTGCGACATGATCGCCTGGCCGATGTGGATGATCTCGGCCGAATTCTGGCCAAAGCAATGGATACCCAACAGCGCCAGCGTTTCGCGGTGAAACAACAGCTTCAGCATCCCCACGGTTTGCCCGGTGATTTGCGCGCGGGCCAAATGCTTGAACGAGGCCTTGCCGACTTCGTAGGGAATTTTTTCGTCGGTTAATTGCCGCTCCGTTTTGCCGATCGAGGAAATCTCTGGGCTGGTGTAGATGCCCGTGGGAATATCCTGGACCAATCGATGGTTCGGATCGCCACAAAAGTGACTGGCGGCGAATCGTCCTTGATCGTACGAAGCACTCGCCAACGACGGGTAGCCCACGACGTCGCCCACCGCATAAATGTGCGGCTGCGATGTCTGATAGTGCTCGTTGACTTCGATCTGCCCCCGATGGTTCGGCTTGATGCCGACCTTATCCAGGCCGAGGTTGTCGGTATTACCCGTGCGGCCGTTGGCCCAGAGCAAAATATCGGAACGAATCTTTTTGCCGCTCTTCAAGTGCAGAATCACGTCCTGGTCGGTGGCCTCGACTCGCTCGTATTCTTCGCTGTGCAAAATGCGCACGCCGCATTCGGAAAGCTGATAGCTCAGCGCGTCGATAATTTCATCATCCAAAAATGACAGCAACTTGTCGCGCGTGTTGATCAGTTGCACGCGCGATTGCATGTTGCGCCACATCGACGCATATTCGCATCCCACGACTCCGGCGCCATAGACGGCGATGCTCGAGGGTGTGCGGTCGAGGGTCAAAAGTGTGTCGCTGTCGAAAACGCGGGGGTGTGTGAAGTCGACATCTTTGGGCCGAAAGGGCCGCGAGCCGGTGGCGATCACGAAGGCATCGGCCGTGACCAGTTTTTTCGCACTCCCCTCGCTTTGAACTTCCAAGGTGTGCGGATCTAGAAACTGGCCATTGCCAGGAATCAGCGCGACCTGGTTGCGATCGTAAAAACCCTCCCGCAGCTCGACCTGCTTGGCGATCACGGCGTTGGCAGTGGCCAGCAGTTCGGGAAACGAGAATTTAGCTTGCAGATCCATCCGTTTGTAGATCGAGCCTTGATTGCACAGGCTCATGTGATAAATCGCCTGCCGCAAGGCCTTGCTGGGAATCGTCGCCCAGTGCGTGCAACCGCCGCCGACTTGACCAAAGCGCTCGACCGCCCCGACAGTCTTGCCCCCTTTGGCCGCGCGCATCGCGGCACCCTCGCCGCCCGGCCCAGTGCCAATCACAACCAAATCGAAATGATGCGAATCCACCATCAGCGAAAATCCTCCGGGCTAGCAGCCTGTTGAAAAATGCCATCGTGGCATTTTTCTACCTCGCCAAGTGCGAAGCAAAGCTCCGCACGGCTCGCAAAATATCGACTTGCGTCGCTATTTTGGCATCGCATCCATGCGATGAAGCAGCCCGTCGAATTCTTCAACGGTCTGCTAAGCTTTCCGAACACTCGGCAGCAATGCAATGAATCGAATCTCATGGCTGCTTCCCTTCCGCCCGGTTGCCTGGAATCAGCTCCAAACACACTAGCCTGTCGGCGCCGCGCACGTACAGCAGCCCGTGCGACAAGATGGGCGCGGCCCAGGCCGGATATTTCAGCAGCCGCGACGGGCGGAAGCCAAAAGGATTGGGCTGCGACGTTTTTTCCGTGAACTCTGCTCCCGCCACCAGTTCGTACTTTTGCGGATTCGCCTTAATCAACCGCAGCGTGCCGTCTTCGCTCAAGCACACGAAATGGCCGTCGACATAGAGCAGCGAGGCACGCGTCAGGTCGGGCTGGCTCCACATGACTTTGCCAGAGGAAAACTCGATGCATCGCAGTTCCGCGTTTTCCGTATGCCGCCCGCTGGAACCGTAGAGATAGCCCTTGTGAAAGACCGGCGTGTTCCAATGTGTTTGCATGGCTTTATCGCGACGCTGCTTTTCATCGGACCACACCACCTTGGCCGCGCCGGGCTCGACCCGCAGCAAGGCGCTGCCCGGACCATACGTTTCGGAAATGAACACTTGGTCGCCGACGACCACCGGGTTGCTGGCATTCACGCTTTCGAGAATCGCGGCACGCCAGGGAAACTGAAAATCGAGCTTTCCGCTTGCCGGTTCAAAACCCACCAACCCTCCGCGCGCAAACACAAAGCACCACCGCCGGCCGCCGATGGTCGCAACCACGGGGCTCGAATAGCTGGCCAGTTGGTCAGTTAGCTTATAGCGCACTTTGCCCGACTTTTTGTCGAAGGCGACAATGCCCGAGCCATTGCCCTCGACCTGATCGAGACGTCCCGGCGGCACCTGCTTGCTCTCCGGCGGGCTGCCGCCGACCTGCACGATCAGCAGGTCCTGTTCCACGATTGGCGTGCTGCCGACGCCAAAGAAATTCTGAATCACGCCAAACTCCGCCGCCGTGTCGACCTTCCACAACAGTTTGCCTTCGGCGGTCGTCAGGCAGTGCAGCATGCCCTCGGCGCCAAAGGTATAGACGCGGTCGCCGTCGATGACCGGCGAGCAACGCGGGCCGTTGTCGTATCCATAAAGATCCTGGAAGTCGCTCGGATACTCGAAGTCCCAAACCGGCTTGCCGGTTCTGCTTTCCAAGCATCGCAGCCGCGCGTGCTCGCGATTGCGATCGAATTGATACAGCCGCCCAGCCGAAATCGTGGGCATTCCGTAGCCCGTGCCCAGGGGAAGCTGCCATACCACCGGCGGGCCGTCGGCGGGCCAATGGGTGAGAATGCCTCGTTCTGTGGATTTGCTGTCGGCCGTAGGCCCCAGAAACTGTGGCCAATCGCTGCCAGGCGCGTTGGCCCCGCCGGCTTGGGCAGGCACGGCGGCGGCGTCCTCGGGCGGCTGCTGGGCGCAGGCCGTGCATGCCAACAGGCACAGCAAAACTGCCCACGACACGAACCGACGCATTACACGCACTCCGAAGATACGAAACCATTTGGCCCCATTGAGGGCTGCCCCCGCCGCGTCCTGACAAACTATACTTGATGACCCCCGCCAGGTGTCAGGTACGGCCAGTCCCCAGTTTCCGTGTTACCGATGTTAGTTGTCAATTCACGAATTCGCGTGCCGAAGTCAGAATTCCAGTGGAGCTACGTTCGCAGCTCGGGGCCGGGCGGCCAGAACGTCAATAAGGTCAACAGCAAAGCGGTGCTGCGCTGGTCCATGAAGCAAAGCCCTTCGCTGCCGGCCGACGTCCGCGAGCGCTTTCTCGCCAAGTACGGCAAGCGGCTCACCAGCGACGGCGAGCTGATCATCACGAGTCAGCGCTATCGTGACCAGGGGCGCAACGTCTCCGACGCCCTGGAGAAGCTGGGCGCCATGCTGGCAGCCGTGGCGACAGCGCCAACGAAGCGCCGCCCCACCAAGCCTTCAAGATCATCAGTCGCCCGGCGAATCGCATCGAAGCAAGCCAATTCGCGCACCAAACAAGGCCGTCGCTCGCCCAGCGAGGAATAGGTTCTCCAAATGCGCCCCAAAGGGGCGATCGTTAATAGCCAGGGGCGGATAGCCCCTGGAAAAGTTAATCCATGGACCGAGAGAACCCCAACGGGGTGACCGTGTGGTTCTCGAATTTAGATTTGCAATGCGACGGTCGCCCCGGTGGGGCTTCCAAGGATCTATGTCGTCTTTCCCAAGGGCTTCCGCCCTTGGCTATTGACTGTCGCCGCTTCGCGGCTTGTTGGAGATTTGGACCTCGACTAGCGGAGAATCAAGTCTCCCCTCACCCCCGATACGTCGCCAACACCGCATCGGCCAGGCTGTTTGTCTCGTCGTCGTCGTTCACCCACAGCGCGTCCAGATTGTGGTGAATCCTTCGCTCGGCCGTGGCGAGGTAGTATCTGCCGGTTTGCAGCTCCAGCTTGCGGGCTGCATCGAGCGGGCCTTGGCCCAGCATGTGCTCGAGCCGCCTTAGCACGCACGCGCTGACGTAGAGCTCGTTCGCACAATCGGCAATCCGGCCCAACACGAACTGCCGATCCATAATGGATTCTTGATAGCGCCTCAGCACCGCTTCCACCTGGTTGCCAAACGTACCGACCAGTTTGCTCAGTCGAGTCGCGTCGGGTTCGAGTTGCGCGTTGTGGACGTCGACCGAAGGGGAGCTGAAAAGGGCTTCGAGCTTGCGCCCGGCGAAGCCACCGAGCTTGCCCAGGTTGCTCAGCGGTTTCTTGGCCGCGTCGAGCACGCTCTTCAGCTCCAGCCCGACGTCGCGCATTCCGACCAAGGCCGTGAACACGCGCAGGACGTCGTTGGCCCCTTCGCCGATCATGTTGATCCTTGCGTCGCGCATCATCCGCTCGTACGGCTCATCGCTGAAATACGCCTTGCCGCCAAAAACCTGGATCGTGTCGTTGACGATTCGCCACAGCGTGTCAGTGGAGAACACTTTGAGCATGGCGGTTTCGAGCATGAAGTCGCCTTCGCCCGAGTCGATCAGCGCGGCCGTCTCGTAGGTTGCCGCTTCCATCGCATAGGCGCCGGCCGCCATGAAAGCCAGCTTGTCTTTGACCAATTCGAAATTCGCCAAAGGCTGGCCGAATTGCACGCGTGCCAGTGCGTGCCTGGTCGCCCGCTCGACACAAAACTTGGCGGCCCCGGTGCAAGTCGCTCCGAAAGTCACGCGGCCGAAATCGAGCACCGTCAGCGCCACGCGCAGACCCTTGCCCATCTCGCCGAGCACGTTTTCTTTCGGCACAAACATATTATTGAAAGCCAGCCGCGCTGTGGCAGAGCCTCGCACGCCACACTTGGCCATCCTCTTTTCCACCACTTCGAAACCGGGCATTTGCGGCGTAACCAGAAACGCCGTGATTTTCGTGTCTTTCTTGCCCGGCACCGGTGTGCGGGCCATGACGGTCAATCCCTGAGCAATGCCGCCATTGGTGATCCAACGCTTCTGGCCATTGAGAATGAATCCCTTGCCATCGGGCGAAGGCGTGGCCATGGTCTGCACATTCGCGGCGTCGCTACCCGCCTCGGGTTCGGTGAGCGCGAAGGCGCTGATCCACTCGCCGGTCGCCATTTTCGGCAACGAATGGGCCTGCTGCTCGGGCGTTCCGAACAGCACCAACGCGCGCGGTCCGATCGAATGGTGGGCGTTGACAAACAGCGCCGTGCCGCCGCAATGGCCCCCCAGCACTTCGAGCATCCGGCAGTAAGAGTCTATCCGAATACTGGCGTTGCCATAAATCGTGAAATTACCGAGATTTTGTGCATTTCCTCCCGCCGTTCCTGGAG
>Ga0163150_10002914_pt1 | contig 25123 bp, 26 predicted proteins | sample OliLakLV19P2IB_FD_148628 | JGI IMG/M metagenome (GOLD analysis project Ga0163150, IMG submission 148628) | Freshwater microbial mat bacterial communities from Lake Vanda, McMurdo Dry Valleys, Antarctica - Oligotrophic Lake LV.19.P2.IB | ecosystem: Environmental > Aquatic > Freshwater > Lake >...
TCCACTCAGTCTACGCTCACAACGCGGGTGCTTGCCCGCATTAACAACGGTACAAAGTGCAACGCGATGGGCAACTAAGTAAAAGAACGTTTTACTTTGGAGTGGGTTCTGTCGTCGTCACATCCCGCACCGCGCGCAGAATCGAAATTCAGCGCTACATTTTCACAATTGGCAGCACCACATGAGAATCGTGTTCGGCATCGCGGAGATAGGTTACCGGCGCGGGCGGGAAATTGGGTGGATGGAAGTGGTCTTTGTCCGCGCCGGCGATTGCGATTCGTATGGAGTGGCCTTTCTTGAACAGGTAGGACGTGGGTAGCAGGTCAAAATACAACTCCGTGACTTCACCCGGCGCGATCGGTTCGGCATCATTCCGGAGATACGAATGGTACGGGACCACGTTGACATACTCTTGTGGGTCGCTGCTGATTTTGCGGCAAAGGCAGCGCAGTTCGCCTTCGGTCACGTAATAAACAACGCCGGCTTCGTCGATGTCTTCGAGGTATACAATGAAGGATTTCAGGGACAGACTACGGATTGCGTTAGGTTCCTACGAGGTAATCGTCGCACCCGTATGGGGGAAATTTTCCTTTCAAAGAAATTATATCCACACCCACCAATACCTCGTCCAAATCCTCCGTGGCTACGTATTTCCACGTCGCCTGATTAGGCCTCGACGAAAATTCTCATTTCCCGCGACGGTGCAAAAGTGTTTTCAGCTCTTCGACGACGCTCTTATACTGAGTATCATTTGCCAAATTGCGCATTTCCTCCGGATCCGTATTGTGGTCGTACAACTCGACCCCCGCGGCGCCTTCGTTCCATTCGGTGTAGCGCCAGCGGTTGGTGCGGACGCTGCGGCCCATAACTGGAGGGCTCGGGTCGTTTTTGGGTGGACGGCGCTCGACCTGTGAATACGCGGCGTGTTTCCACTCTGCCTCGGGATTTTCAACTAGCGGGCGCATGCTGTGTCCCTGCGTCTTGCTGTCGACTTCGATGCCGCAGAGATCGGTGAGGGTCATGTGTAGCGACACCAGTTCGACGGGGCGCGCACTGGCTTTGCCGTTTGCCGCGTTGCCGGGAACGGAGATGATGAGTGGCACGCGCGCGGATTCCTCGAAGATGCTTTGTTTCTGCCAGAGGTCTTTTTCGCCGAGGTGGTATCCGTGATCGCTGTTAAACACGACGATCGTATCGTCATCGAGTTGAAGCCGTTCAAGCGCGTCGAGCAGGAGGCCGACCTGCGCGTCCATGAACGATACCGATGCGTAGTACGCCTGGATCGCCGTGCGGCGGAGATCATCGCTCATTGTCGTCTGAGCGGGACGTTGTGTTGCGAGGGCAGGCGCGGGAAACAATTCTTTTAGATTTGGCGGAACTGTTGGCAACGTGATCCGGTCGCGCGGGTACTGATCAAAGTAGGCCTTCGGCGCTATGAACGGCGTGTGCGGCCGGTAGAATCCCACCGCGAGATAAAACGGTTTGGAGTCCGCGGCCCGCTCCTCCAACATACGAATCGCTGCGGCTGCGCCAAGCCCGTCGGTTTGGTCCGAATCGGCGCCCTCCGCTGCGAGCCAGCTCAAGGTGCCACCTGTGTCCTTGAGTTCTTTGCCTGTTACCGTTGTTGCTTTTCCGTCCGCATCAAGCGCGAGAACTTCGACGATGCCAATGTCGTCGATGTCGCGGCCCTTGGGGTTCACCACTTTTTCCCACGACACGGCGTCATCCAAACCATCCGTGCCGATTTGACTGGGCACGCCGTAGTGATAGATTTTGCCAACACGCGCCACGTTGTAACCGGCTTTCTTGAAACTTTGGGGAATCGTCACTACATCGGGCACGACATCGCGGAAATAGACCTGGTTGTCGTAGACCTTGGTCGTGTCTGGCCGGAGCCCGGTCATGATTGACGCGCGGCTGGGGTTGCACAATGGATATTGGCAATACGCGCGATCGAAGCGAACGCCGCGGGCTGCCAACCGATCTAGATTGGGCGTCTTTGCCATCGGATCGCCGTAGCACCCGAGCCGGCAGCAGAGGTCGTCGGAGAGGATGTGCAGCACGTTTAATTTTCGGGTGGGTGCCTGTGCGGGCGCACGGTGCGCGTAGACCAGACCCGCGGCAATCGTTCCAAGAAAATCGCGTCGACTTACAGCGTGCATGCGCGTCTCCCCCACTTTTTCCATTTGTGCAAAGGTCTATCGAAAAACGCTGCGGTAACCTGGCGCGGGTAGCTGGTCTATCGCGCGCTCCGAAACCTCGCAGCCCTCGGCGATGGCGGCGCTACTGATGGTGACGCTGCCTGACGGCTTCTCACTTGTGTCGTGGAATTCTAAGCGAATTTTGCGAAAATCGCCAGTATTCTTGAAGACTTCGCTATCGTATGGTACCGTTCAAGTTTGCGCGATGGGTGCAAAATCCGCGTTTTTCTCCCGAAGGAGCAGAGTCTGTGTCTGAAGGCAATGGGATGTTCGATTTGACGGGAAAGGTGGCTGTTATTCTGGGCGGCGGCGGCGCGCTTGGCAGCGCAATCTCGTGCGGCCTGTTAAAGGCGGGGGCCCAGGTCGCCATTACAAATTCCACGCTGGCCAAGGCGACGGCAGTCGCTGGGCAGCTTCGGGACATCTGTGGTCACGTCGCGGGATATGAACTGGATATCCTTCAATCCGGTGCGTTAGAAAAACTGTGCGATTCCATTTACGCGGATTTTGGAAAAGTCGATACGTTGGTCAATTGCGTCGGGGGAAATCTTAAGGAAGCGACAACTTCGGCCGACAATCCGTTCTTTGATATTTCGACGGAATCTCTGAAGAAAGTAATGGACCTGAATTTTCTTCATGCAATTGTGCGGCCTTGTCAGGTTTTCGGCAAGCGCATGCTCTCCAATCCCGAAGGCGGGTCGATCATCAATATTTCATCAATGACGGCAGCCGTTCCGCTGACGCGCATCGTTGGTTATAGCGCTGCGAAAGCCGCGGTGGATAATTTTACGAAATGGTTTGCCGTGTACCTTGCGCGGGAATGCAAGTCTACGATACGGGTGAACGCAATCGCGCCGGGATTTTTCCTGACGCAGCAGAACGAATTTTTGCTGACCATAAACGGCACGAGCGAGCTCACTGAGCGCGGGAAGCAGATAATTAACCATACACCGATGGGCGCGTTTGGAAATAGCGGGGACCTTGCGGGAACCGCGGTATGGCTTGCGTCGGATGCGTCGCGTTTTGTGACAGGCACTATCGTTTCAGTGGACGGAGGATTTTCCGCGTATGCCGGCGTATGACGGAGCAAAACGCGGTGGGTCGCCGCGTCTACCCCGCGCCATTTTGCCAGTTCGCGATGAATTCGGGTTGCCAAAAGAAACCGATAATGTTGAGCGTGAGGTTGTCGCGGATGCACAACGCGACGATAAGTTCCATCAGCACGACGGAAGCCGCGCTCGCCCAGACGGGAATTTTCCATGCCGCGATAAATCCGAGCACCATCCAGATGGTGTCGAACACGGAATTGATGATGCTGTCGCCGGCGTAGCTTTGCGCGAGCGCCTGCTTGCGATAGTGGTTGATCACCATCGGCGTGTTTTCGAGAATCTCCCAGCCGGCCTCGAGTCCGACGGCGCCCGCAAGACGCAAAATGAGCTGGAGCAGGAGATAAAACGCGAAACCGTGAATGATGTGGGAGAACGTGTACCAATCGGAAAGGTGCTGGGAATTGCCGGAACTTTTTACGACGCCTTCCCACAGTTTCACGTAACCGCACTCGCAGATCGGTGGTTGACCGAGCGCGAACAGCACGAGCGCCTGCCCAAAAATAAGACCTATAGCAAGGGCAATACCCTTGGTGGCGCCAGAGTTCGTGATTTTCATCGCGGGAGTGTACCACAGCAGGCGGCACGATACAGTGCCCCGCTGATCCCATTGTAAGGAGGATGCATGTCTGACCCGGTTGCCGCGTTGAAGGACCACAAACCGTCGCGCGATTTTCTGATCGCGATTGATTCGGACGGTTGCGCGTTTGACACGATGGAAGTGAAGCACAAGGAATGCTTCATTCCGAACATCATTCAATATTGGGACCTGCAACCGGTATCGAAGTATGCGCGCGCGGCGGCGGAGTTCGTGAACCTGTACTCAAAATGGCGCGGCATCAACCGGTTTCCCGCGCTGGTAATGACGTTTGACCTGCTTGCGGATTGGGACAAAGTACAACAGCGCGGGTGGAAATCGCCGGAGATTCCAAACCTGCGCAAGTGGACCGAAACGGAATCGAAGATGGGCAATCCGGTGCTTGCGAAGTATTGCGAACAATATGATCATGAAGATATGCACCGCGCATTGGCGTGGAGCAAGGCGGTGAACAATACGGTAGCGGAAATCGTTAAGGAAGGACTGCCGCCGTTTCCCTTTGTGCGCGAAAGCCTCGAAAAAGCGAAATCAAAGGCGGATATGGCCGTGTGCTCGCAAACACCGACGGAAGCGTTGCAGCGCGAATGGGAAGAACAGGGTATCGCGCAGTACGTGTTTGCAATCGCGGGACAGGAGATGGGATCGAAAACCGAACATATCCGCTTCGCATCCGAAGGCCGGTATGACAAATCGCGTATTCTCATGATCGGAGATGCGCCGGGAGATATGAAAGCCGCGCGCGGGAACAACGCCCTCTTCTTCCCCATCAATCCTGGCGAGGAGGAAGCGTCGTGGCAACGGCTACACGACGAAGGGCTTGACCGCTTCTTCAATGGTTCTTTCGCGGGTGATTATGAAACGAACCTGATCAGGGAATTTGAGCAGCTACTTCCCGAAACACCTCCGTGGAAGAAATAGGGTATTGTAGGGACATGCTGAATCCACATATCGAACAGTTTGCGCAATCTTTTATTGTAAAGGAACGCCAAAAGCGTTTTCTGACTTTGGCGGAGACGGCCTGCAATCCGCGCGTGACCGTGAAGGCCATGGAGAAATTCCGCGTATATCTGGACCAGGGCCTAATCGCGGAACTAGATCGCCGGTACTACCGGGAGCTGAGTCACCAGGAAGACGTCCAGTTTCAAACCATCCACGGCCTTGCAACGATTCCCGAAACGTTGTTTCCAGAGTGTGAGAACGGAACGTGTTTTGTGATCTCGGCATCGCACCCGCTTCGTTTTCAGGAAGTAGGACTATTGGATGCGCTTGGCGCAACTCGCTCCGGCGATCTCGTGACCGGGTGCGAAGGCACGATTTACAGTTGCATATCCGGGCAATTGGCGTTGTACGAACCAGAAATCGGCTATCGGATTTTGTGCCGGCGGAGCTGAGATTTCTGCTAGTTGTTTCGACACAATGACCGATTTACCGGCAACGGATGAGGCCTCGCCGCGCTCAACTGGAGATGGTCGCCGTTCGTCGTGTTTGGTTGTATTCCTGTTGCTCACCGGCCTATTCACGGCAAGAATATTATTCATGGAGAAAACCGAGCGTACGCCGGATACTCTGAGGATCGAGAACAAATCACCGTCCGCCCTGAATGATTTAGTGCTCGTAACAGATCATGGATACCTCGAACTTGGCGATCTCGATGCCGGCAAGAACCTGATGGACAATCGGACGTCAGCACTTGGCGAAATAGACTATCACCTCATTTACGTGCTCGACGTCAACCGCAGGGTTTCCAGGCACATGTACAATGGAGGCCGACCAAATGATGAACGTCTTCATCATCGATTTGAAATCGATGATGACGGAAATGGCCGGTGGATTACGCGGAATTCCAATGGACCAGAAGGCAACGATATTCAAGGCCAGGATTTCTATATTTCCGTCTCCCAATTGAAGTGTTGCGGCCCCGGATTGCCGAAGGTGCCTGCCGAATTAAAAACGAATTCCGAATGAGGATTGAGATTTGAAAATAGTCGTCGATGAAAATATTCCTTATGGGCGCGAGGCGTTCGAGACGCTTGGCGAGGTGGTGTTGCGGCCAGGGCGCGCGATTTCCCCGGAAGACGTGCGCGATGCAGACATGCTCATGGTGCGTTCCATTACCAAAGTAAACGCAGACCTGCTGGACAATAGTCGCGTGCGGTTTGTCGCGACGGCGACCATTGGCGTGGACCATCTGGACGAGGCGTATCTGCGTGAACGGGGCATTCAATACGCGAGTGCGCCGGGGTGCAATGCGAACAGCGTTGCCGAGTACATCGCGGCAGCGCTGCTGGTGCTGGGCGAAACGCGCGGATTTCTGGTGAGGAACCGCAAGCTCGGGATTATCGGGCATGGGAATGTCGGTAAGAAGGTGGAACAAAAGGCGAGCGCGCTCGGCATGGAGGTTGTCCTTAACGATCTTCCCCTCGCGCGTGAGACTGGTGACCCGAAATATCGACCGGTCGACGAAATTTTCGATTGTTCGATTATCACCGTACATGTTCCGCTGACGAGGACTGGTCCGGATACGACCTATCACCTGCTTGATGAATCGTTTTTCAACCGCTGCAAGACGGGTACGATTATCATGAACACGGCGCGCGGTTCGGTTGTTGATGGCGCAGCCCTGCGGGCAGCACTGGAATCGGGAAAAATTGGCGCGGCGGTGTTGGACGTCTGGGAGGGCGAGCCGAATGTTGATCTCGGCCTGCTGCCAAACTGCGCTATTGCGACGCCGCATATCGCAGGGTACTCGTTTGACGGAAAAGTAAACGGGACAAAACAAATCTACGCGGCGGCGTGCGCATTTCTCAGTGTAACGCCGACGTGGGATCCCACGCCGTTATTGCCGCCGCCGGATGTGCCGGAAGTATCGTTGATTCAACTAACCGAAGACATGAATAACGTGACGCACGGCTTTATCACCGAGGCGGATGTGGACCGGGCAATTGAGTCACGACAGGACGCTTTAAAGGATAAAACTCTAGACGCGCTCTTGGAAATACTGGGCTATCGAGCCCCTCGGAGGGCGGCGTCTCTGGCGCCGCTTGGCATGCCGGTATTTAAAATTTCAGAGCGCGACATAGCTCAGCATCTAGTTGAAATGGTACACCCCACGATCGCCCGACTCTATCGCGTATTTCCGATTGCTTTCGAGAATGAGAAGCTACAGCTCGCCATGCTCGATCCCACCGATGCCCAAACCGTCGATATTGTTTCCCGGTTATTGGATATGGAGATTAAACCGCACCTCACGACGCCCCAGGAAATAGCCCTCGCTTTGGAGAAGTACTATTCGAGCTTCGTTGACTGTCCGGAACTGCAGTCCCAGATCGCAAAGGCCGTGCTAACCGTCTACAACATCCGTGAGGACGACAAATGCATGCGCGCGCTAATGAAAATGCCCGAAGCCGAACGCGGCCCGTACTTTGACCGGCTACGAAAGGAATATCCTCACCGGCGCGAATTTCACAATACGCATGTGGATCTTGATCCGGCATACCCGCAATTGGCCGAATGTCTCCGCAATCTCGGATTTCGGTGATACGGAGGGCGGGTTTTCCAACCCGCCGATTTCTTGCGGTAAACAAATGGCGGGTTGGAAAACCCGCCCTCCAGAGGCGATAATTTACCGATATGCGAGTACCGATGATTCAGCAAGTAAGTGAAAACCTACCCCTCTCATCACATGATTTGACTTCATTCGTCCATCAGGCAATGAATTCCGAGCTGGTGGATGGCCGGCGCGTCCTTTTCATCATTCCGGACGCGACACGCAGCATGCCGATGCCGACGATGTTCCGCGCGTTGCACGGCACGCTGCACGGGCGCGTCGCAAAAATGGATTACCTGATCGCGTTGGGTACGCATCCTCCCATGACAGAGGACGCGATCAATAAGATGTTGGGGGTAACGCCCGCCGAACGCGCAGGTATTTACCGCGACATAGATGTTTTCAATCACGACTGGAAGAATCCGTCGATGCTGGCGCACATTGGCGATCTGACGGAAGATCAGCTAGCCGAAATTTCCGATGGGCTTATGCGCGAGACCGTTCCGGTCACGATTAACAAGCGCGTGCTTGACTACGATTTGGTGTGCATTGTCGGGCCGGTGTTTCCGCACGAGGTAGTGGGATTCAGCGGCGGAAACAAATATTTCTTTCCTGGCGTCGCGGGGGAAGAGCTGCTCAATGTGTTTCATTGGCTGGGCGCGCTGATCACGAACCCAATTATCAACGGCGCAAAATACACGCCGGTGCGCGCGGTGGTGGACGCCGCCGCTGCGATGGTAAAAATCGAGAAGCGCTGTTTTTGTCTGAACGTCATGGGTAAGGATTGCAAGGGGATTTTTTACGGCGCGCCGGAGGAAGCTTGGTCCGCCGCCGCGGACCTGTCCGCAAAGACCCATATCGTGTACAAGGACAAACCGTTTCATAGCGTGCTTGCGATGGCGCCGGAGATGTACGACGAGATTTGGGTCGCGGGGAAGTGCATGTACAAGCTGGAACCGGTGGTCGCCGATGCCGGCGAGCTGATTATCTATGGTCCGCACATCAAAGAAGTCAGCGTGACGCACGGCGACCTCATCAGGCGCATCGGGTACCACACGCGCGATTATTTTCTTGCGCAGATGGACCAATTCACGGACATCCCCGGGGGCATCCTCGCCCACTCCACTCACGTACGAGGCATCGGTGCCTATGAAGACGGCGTGGAGAAATGTCGCGTCCAGGTGACACTTGCCACATCCATCCCCGAAGCCGAATGCCGCGCCATCAACCTCGGCTATCGCGATTGGCGCACCATCAACCCCGACGACTGGCGCAACCGGGAGGGTGAAGGTTATTTGCTGGTCGAGCGCGCTGGGGAGGTGTTGTACAAGCTGCGAAGTGGCCTGCCGATCGCTACCGGCGATTTTGCCCACGCGCCGGCTTAGTTTTTCGATGGGCAAATATTCAAAAATAATTGATGGCTTGGCGGGTGGGCCAAAAGCCCAAGGCGAAGCTTACTACGTCGCGGAGGAGGCTTTAGTAAAGGCTGATCGTCGCGCATTTCGTCCGCTCGTTCGAGCACTAGCTCAACACCCAGATGCGGTGGCACGGGAGGTCGTTGCCGAAATTCTGGGCCAACGCGGTGACGTTACTGCGATTCCATATCTTCTAAAAGCAGTTGTTGACCCGGATGAGTGTGTACGGATGGACGCAATTTGGAGCATAGAGCGTATACTCCATTTTTCTCCGGGAGGTCTCCAACATTTGTTAGACCTTTCCTACGACGATCCGCGGAGGAGCAAGGCAACGATTACAAGATTTTTGCAATTGATTGGTCCATATCTTGTGAACCTCGAGTAAGCGTGAGTGCGTTCTCCAATGGTGTTTGGCTATACTCGTTGGAACGAGGCTCATAACCATGAACTTGCAAGACCGAATCAGCATTGACCCCAACATTTGTCACGGGAAGCCCTGCATCAAAGGCACTCGTGTGATGCTTACGGTTATTCTTGATAATCTGGCGGTTGGGCTGACACCTGAAGAAATTGTTGAGTCTTATCCGACAATTCAGGTGGAAGACGTACTTGCAGCAATTTCCTATGCGGCCGACCTGGCGCGGGACGAAATTATCGACATATCGAAACCCGCCAGTGCAATTCAAGATTGACGAAAACCTTCCCCCGGACATCGCATCAGTGTTACGCGCTGATGGATTCGATGCGAGCACCGTAATTGAACAGGGGCTGTCTGGCGCCTCCGATCAGGAGGTTATCGCGCGTTGCGCCTCCGAAAATCGAGTCTTCATAACTTGCGATCGTGATTTTTCGAATACCAGGCGCTATCCTCCTTCGAAATACGCTGGAATCGTTGTTTTGCGTGTTCGCCTACACAGTAAGTTTGGATTTTTGGCTGTGCTCCGCCGCATTCTCCCCTTTTTAAATGAGCGGGAACTCAGTGGGCGATTATGGATAGTCAGCGAAGATAGTGTACGTATCCGATGCTAACGGAAACTAAGATTGGTGGGGTTGAATAGCATGAGCGCGAAGAACGTTATTGTGGCCCAATCGGGCGGGCCGAGTCCGGTTATCAACAGTTCGCTACGGGGGATTATCGACACTTGCAAGATGTTTCCGGAAAAGTTTGGGAAGATTTATGCGGGTTGGCACGGAATTGAAGGCGTGCTGAAGGAAGAGTTGCTGGATATTTCGGCGCAGGACGATGACGAGATTGCGCTGTTGCGGTATACGCCCGCGGCGGGTTCGATTGGCACGTGCCGGTACAAGTTGAAGGATAAGCAGACCGAAGACTTCGCGCGGGTCATTGATGTGTTGAAGGCGCACAATATCGGTTATTTCTTCTACACCGGCGGCAACGACTCGATGGACACGTGCAACAAGGTTGCGAAACTTGCGCATGAGAAGGGGCTGGACCTTGTGGCAGTCGGGGTGCCGAAGACGATCGATAACGATGTCGGCGATTCAGAATTCAAGCTGATCGACCACACGCCGGGTTACGGGAGCGTCGCGCGGTATTGGATGGCGGTGGTGCAGAACGCGAACGAGGAGAATGCCGGGTCGTGTCCCGCCGATCCCGTGTTGGTGCTTCAGGCGATGGGCAGAAAAATTGGATATATCCCCGCGGCCGCACGGCTGGCCGACCCAAAGCGTGAGTTGCCGCTGCAAATTTATATGGCGGAGTCGGGTGTCACCGGGGAGGAAATGCGCGACCTCGTTAATGATCAATTGAAGAAGGATGGCCGTTGCATCGTAGTTGTGAGCGAAGGTTTCGAACTGGGCGAAGAAGGCGGCGAACTCAAAGACAGTTTTGGCCACAAAAGTTACGGCACGGCGAAATTGAGCGTGCAGGCGCGGGTTGTGGCGATGCTGAATGAAAATGGATTGCCCGTGCCCGGCGCAGCGCGAGGTCAGGTGTCCGGCACGGACCAGCGCGCGACGGCGGTATACGCGTCCATCGTTGATCTGGATGAAGCGTACAAGGTTGGCCAGAAAGCCGCGCTGATCGCTGAGTCGGGCGAGAATGGCTGGATGGCTACGATCCTGCGCCAACCAGGTGTGATCTACAATGTTGTTTACGACAAGGTGCCATTAGAAAAAGTCGCCAACTCCGAGCGAACGTTCCCAACGGAATGGCTTTCGCCGAATAGAATCGACGTTACAGACGATTTTGTCCATTACGCCAAACCGCTCATCGGCGAGGATTGGGCGAGCGTGCCCGTGGTGAATGGCCGTCAGCGGTTCACGCAGTTCAAGCCGATCTTCGCAGAGAAGAAGTTGCCTGAGTATACTTTGCAGGCAAATAGAAAATAGCGTAGCGTATAAATTCGTCTTGACAGTGAGGTACGGAGATGAACTGGCGAGTAGTAATCGAACGGGACACAGAATCTGGTGAATTCAGCGCATGGTGCCCTGAACTGCCCGGATGCGCGACAGCCGGCGTAACCGAAGCGGAAGCAATAAGCAATATCAAAGAAGCAATCGAGTTATACTTGGAGCCTGATCCGATAGAGCTTTCGTCGAATGCGGTTTTGCGCGAAGTCGCTGTGTAATGTCTCCTCGTGTGCGCCGACTGACAGCGCGCGAAGTTGAATCCCTCTTAAGCCGATTCGACTTTCGCCTTGTCTCCCAACGTGGCAGCCACCGAAAGTGGCGAAATGAGACAACTCGGCGCCAGGTAATTGTCCCAGAACATCGCGGAAAGACGCTGCCGCTCGGCACTCTTCGCAACATATTGGAAAACTCCGGCATTTCACAGAATGAATGGACCGAATAGCTTGAAGGAGATTTGGAGTGTCCTCTGCAGATATTGGCTTGATTGGGTTGGCGGTGATGGGTGAGAACCTTGTGCTCAATATGGAGAGCAAGGGATTCACAGTGGCGGTGTTTAATCGGACCGTTTCCAAGGTGGATGATTTTATCAATGGACGTGGCGCGGGCAAAAAGTTTGTCGCATGCCACAGCGTCGAGCAGTTGTGCAAGAGTCTGAAACGTCCGCGCAAGGTCATGATGCTCGTGAAAGCAGGCAAGCCGGTGGACGATTTCATTGAGCAACTTCTCCCCCACCTTGAACCGGGCGACATCATCATTGATGGCGGCAACTCGCATTTTCCCGACACGATTCGCCGCGTGAATTATGTCGAGGGCAAAGGCCTGCTCTACGTCGGCACGGGAGTGTCCGGCGGAGAGGAAGGCGCGTTGAAAGGCCCGTCGATCATGCCCGGCGGCTCGCCTGGTGCGTGGCAACACGTTAAGCCGATCTTTCAAAGCATTGCCGCGAAGACCGACGATGGCGAACCGTGTTGCGACTGGGTCGGCGAAGGTGGCGCTGGCCACTACGTCAAGATGGTGCACAACGGGATCGAGTACGGCGACATGCAGATGATCTGCGAGACGTACCACATGATGCACCACGGCCTTGGAATGACCAACGATGAAATGCATGACGTGTTTGTCGAATGGAACAAGAGCGAATTGGACTCCTATCTGATCGAAATCACGCGTGACATCCTCGCTCACAAGGAAAACGGTCACCACACCATTGACTTTATCCTCGATGCAGCGGGGCAGAAGGGCACCGGAAAATGGACGGTTATTGACGCGTTGGACCACGGGCAGCCGTTGACGCTAATCGCAGAAGCGGTCTTTGCTCGTTGTCTGTCTGCGCTGAAAGATGAGCGCGTGGCTGCGTCGAAAGTGCTCCACCCGCAAGTGTCACACTTTGAAGGCGACAAGAAAGCACTTGTCGAAGACCTGCGGCAGGCACTGTATGCGTCCAAACTCGTGAGCTACGCGCAGGGCTATCAGCTCATGCGCGCCGCAGCGAAGGAGTACGGCTGGAACCTGAACTATGGCGGCATCGCGCTGATGTGGCGCGGCGGCTGCATCATTCGCTCGGCTTTCCTCGGAAAAATCAAGATCGCGTTCGACAACAATCCCGAGCTTGTCAATTTGCTGCTCGATCCGTTTTTCACGGACGCGGTAACGAAAGCGCAGGGCTCGTGGCGTCGGGTTGTAAGCAAGGCGGTCGAAATGGGCATACCGGTGCCGGCGATTGGCAGCGCGCTGGCCTATTTCGACGGATACCGGACGGGCCGTCTGCCGGCGAACTTGTTGCAGGCGCAGCGCGATTACTTTGGGGCGCACACATACGAACGCATGGATCACCCGCGCGGCAAGTTTTTCCATACCAATTGGACTGGCCGAGGCGGTTCGACGAGCGCAACCACGTACGTGGTGTAAAGTGCATTGGAGGTCGAACAAATGTTAACGGCCTATATCAATGAAGCCATGAGAATGGCCCACTATGAATTGGGGCCGGATGCCCGCTTTCTCGGCGAAATTCCGGGGTTACCGAACGTATCGGCGAAGGCCGAGACACTTGAACAATGCCGACAATATCTCCAAGTCGCGCTGGAGCAATGGCTGGTGCAAAGCTTATCGCAGCAGAAAGATATTCCTGCTTTGGGATCAGTTAAAATCGAAGTACAACCATTGACGGATGAAAGCGCCGCACAAAGTCATAAAGATTCGACCTTCCAAGCGGATGTAGATAATTACCGGAAGAAATCCACATATCAAGAAATCGCTGATACTGTTGGATTTTTACCGTCTTTCAATTGGCGCGACAACATGCTCCAACTCGCGTGCATTGGAGTAGGCTTCCTCGGCGGCTCCGCGATCAGTATGATATTCACATTGCTACCATTTTCATTTCTTGAATCAATGGAATCGTTCGATTCTGCTCTATTTTATTCTGCCTTTATGGTGATAGGTTTACTACCCTTTTTAGGGGCGGGTGCTGGACTAATCTTCGGGGGCGTTTGGGTGATGCGACGAGCCTCGGAGCGCCACGAAATACAAGAATCTAAGAAGGCGGTCTTTGAGTGAACGGCTCGATTCACGAGTACACCGGGCTGGCATTAATGCGGAGCCCGGGTTTTCCGGCCGCGATCTTTTAGCGATCCCACAAACTGTGGGTTCAATGTAGAATAAATTGAGAGGTCTACGTCATGCTTACCGAATATATTCAGGCAGCGATGCGCCGGGCGAAGTTCGAGGTTCTCGAAGAGGACAAGTCCTACTACGGAGAAATCCCCGATTGCGAGGGGGTTTGGGCAAACGAAGTGACCGAAGTTGCATGCCGGGTTGAACTGGAGTCTGCACTCGAGGATTGGATTCTCTTTCGCGTTTCGAAAAATATGCCTCTACCCACAATAGATGGCCTCGAGTTGGCGGTACGTGACGTCATATAAATGCCCAAGTTTGGTCCTATCGGTCGCGCCGATCTGATCCGGTGTTTTCGTGCTTTGGGGTTTGAGGGACCCATCGCGGGCGGGCGACACCAATTAATGAAAAAAGGCAGCGCTCAATCGGTAGTAATTCCCAATCCCCACAAAGGTGATATCAGCAAAGAGCTGTTAGCGCGCATATTGCGCCAAGCTCAGATCGAGAGGGATGTATGGGAGCAGCTTTGAGATGAACGGCTCGATTCACGATTACGCCCGCGTAGGCATTGTGCATTTTATGGCGTACCCCGCGTGCATGGGCGGCGAGGGTCCCGTGCTTGAAAGCATCACGCGGATAGCAAGCGATCTGTATTTTGAAGCGATTGAATTGACGCGTGTAAAGGATGAGGCGGCACGCAAAATGGTTCGAGATATCGCGGAACAGTCCCGCGTCGATCTGTATTTTGGCGCGCAGCCGATCCTTCTTGGAGGAGGACTGGACCTTAACCATGCCGACAGCGCCGAGCGCATTAAAGCGATCGACGCAGTGAAAGCCGGGATCGATCAGGCACACGAGCTTGGGTGTAAGGGTGTGGCGGTACTGAGTGGCAAGGTGTCAGAAGATGCGGACGCAGCAATGCAGCGGCTTGTGGATACGCTGAAACAACTCGCGGCCTATGCGAAATCGAAAGATCTGCCATTGGTGTTGGAGACGTTTGATCAGGTGCCCTTTGGCAAAAACTCTTTGATAGGACCGAATGCGGATGCTGTGGCGGTTTCACAGGAGGTGCGCAAGGAGTTCCCTGATTTCGGCATCATGCTCGACTTGAGCCATCTACCCCTGCAATTTGAGAATTCCGCGGAAGCCATCGCGACCGCGGGCAGCCATCTGGTCCACGCGCACATCGGAAACTGCGCCATGGACGACCCAGCGCATCCCGCCTATGGCGACAATCATCCCAGGTTCGGCGCGCCCGGTACGCGTAATGACGTGAAGGAATTGACGGAATACCTGCGCGCACTGATGGATAGCGGTTACCTTTCCACACGGAATCGACGTGTTCTGAGCTTTGAAGTAAAACCAATGGAGGGAGAAGACGCGGAAGTAGTTATCGGCGGGTCGAAGCGCACGCTCGACGCGGCATGGAGAAAGCTGTAGACAGATATTGAAGTGACCGACCGCGAGTGCTTCTATCTTCAATCACAGGAAAATGACCAGCCGCATTTTCTGCAATGAATTGCCAATGAAGTTGAAGCAAAGTGTGCCGTTCGAATTGAAGCCGTGCCTGGAATCGCAACAGCACAATTCCATGCGTCGTCAACTTTCGCCGGAATATCAGTTGCCCGAAGTCCAAATCGTAGGTAATAAGAATCCGCCCGTCAGCTCTGGCTATTTGAAGCAACGATTCATCTGAAATCGATGGCTGCAATTCAGTAGCCCAAACTACATCATGTCCCTCGGAGCGCAACCAACGTACCAATCGAGATTCGATATTGACGTCAGCAAGAAGCTTCATCACTATCGTTTGGCTGCCAGCGGTCCAGTATTAGCTAAAAGCTCGGCAGCGAATGCTTGCGCGGCTTGAATATGCTCCGTGCGCAATTGTGGGTACGCATCCATCAAATCATTTTGCGGCGAACCAGCGCCAAGCCGCTCCAGGATCAACTCAACGGTTAAACGCGTTCCTTTGAAAACCGGCTTGCCCAGCATGACATCCGGCCGTTGTTCGATGTATTCTCGCCAATCCATGGTGAAATTCCTATATTTAGAATAGCAGGTGGTCGCGTTCCTGGCAAGCGTGTCAGGCATCCGCGGTTAAGTGCGGCGTGAATTTCGAGGAGAATTGAGCAATGCGCATCTTTGTTGCCCGGCGAATTCCCGACACTGGCCTGGACATGCTCTACGAAGCGTTTGGAAAGAAAAACGTTACTGTATTTCCCGAAGACCGAATTATCACGCGCGAAGAACTTCTCGCGGGAGTAAAGGGCGCGGACGCCATCTTACCGATACTGACCGATCGTATTGACGGCGAAGTGCTGGACGCGGCGGGACCCCAGTTAAGAATTGTCGCGAATTTTGCCGTTGGGTACAACAACATCGACATGCCCGCGGCGACGTCGCGTAAAATTCCGATTACCAACACACCTGGCGTTTTAACGGACTCAACCGCCGATTTGACGTTCGCACTAATTCTCGCGGTCGCGCGGCGCATTGGCGACGGAGAGCGCATGGTGCGCGCGAATGAATGGTCCGGCTGGGGACCGATGCAGTTGCTTGGTTCGGATGTATTCGGCAAGACACTCGGGATCTTTGGAATGGGCCGAATCGGCCAAGCCGTGGCGCGCCGCGCGTCGGGTTTCGGAATGATCATTCTTTATACAAACCGCACGCGGCTCGACCCCTTGACGGAGAACGAACTGCGCGCTCGCTACACCGATAAAGCGACCCTGATCGCCGAGTCTGATTTTCTCAGCCTTCATTGTCCGCTCACACCCGAAACCAGGCACGCATTTGGCGCCATGGAATTCGCCGCGATGAAAAAGTCGGCTTATCTCATTAACACCGCGCGCGGACCGATAGTCGATGAGGCAGCGCTTGTGAAAGCGTTGGAACTCGAAGACATCGCCGGGGCCGGACTCGATGTTTACGAAAACGAACCTGTGATCGAGCCCGGGCTTCGTCTCTGCGAAAAGGTGGTCCTTCTCCCCCACCTTGGAAGCGCAACGCACGAGACGCGCGGCAAAATGGCGGCCATCGCGGCCACGAACATCATTGCTCGCCTGCGCGGCGAACGTCCGCCGAATTGTATTAACCCGGAAGTTCTGACCTGACCTTCCGCGATATCCACCTGCGCAGGAGCCGGTTGCCGCCCTGTGATAGAATTGCACAAGCTTTCTCATACTCACGGACGGGACCTGCTATGCGAAACTCCTATCTTTGCCTCGTGTTTCTCGCGCCACTTCTGCTCGCGGGATGCATGGTGCGTTCTCTAAACCCGATCTATACAGACGAAGACCTGGTGCAAGTCCCAGAAGTGGAAGGGACGTGGAAGGGAGACGACGAGACGACGTTCTCGTTTGTACGAGAAGGAGATGGGTATCTATTCAGTGTCAAAGAAAAGGAATCATCCGTGACTGCGTCCGCGCACTTTGTCCGGCTTGGCTCCGAAATATATATGGACCTCACCATACCGGAAGAAACGTTTGATGCGATGGAGAAGTTGAATAGTGGGCTGCCAATGACCGTTGGTCTGTACACGACACCGGTGCATGTTTTCTACCAGATCGAACGGACGGACGGATTATTTCGCATGCGGACAATGAACCACGGTTGGGTAAAGGAACGGCGAGATAAGGGGCGCCTCTGGATTGGTCACATCGCCCAGGATGATTCAACGCTCCTGATTGCCGATACGGCGCGCGTGCAGCGGTTTCTTCGCAAGTGGGCCCATTGCGACGAGGCCTGGAGCGACTGGGAAGAGATTCCCCTGAATCCCGCGCAAATTTCCATGAATCCTTAGTAAACACTCCATGTTCGCATGATCTTACCCGCTCCAGTTAGAATGTTCGAGAGTGGGGAAATCAGGGGCATTATCATGCTGTACGTGGGACGCATTGTCTGTGTAGGGATAACACCATCCGGACGGGTTTTTGCCGGTTACAGGGTATCGAGCCGTTCCTTTCCAAACCGGCGCGCGATCGAGCGGGAGAACGCGGTCAGCATCATCCCGAAACAAGGCCACGAAGGCGACGTCGAGAAGAACCCTTACATCGCGTACAACTGCGCGCGGATAGTGCGCAGCGGCCAGGTGGCAGTGCTCACCAATGGCAGTCAGACGGATCCGGTCGCCGAGAAAATAGACGGTGGCATGCCCATTCGCGATGCGCTTGCGCTCTCGCTGCTTGCGTTGGACTACGAACACGACAGCTTCAACACACCACGAATCTGCTCCGTGGTTGATCGAGGATCAAGCGCGTGTTGGCTCGCGACGGTCCGGAAAGACGCCCTTGTGGTAAAGCAATTGCACCTCAAACCTGGCCGGTTCGCATACGTCGCCACGTATGAAGAAGACGATGTCGTCAACGAACAGACCGGGGCGTTCACCTGCGAGGCGCCTGAATCGGTGTGCGAATTCCTGCTGAACGGGGGCGTGTTCGCCGAACGTGCTCACCCCATCTCCGCCGTCGCCGCCGTGGCTACTGACACCGGATTCGCGTTGGCGTTGCGCGACGCGCAGGCCGCATGAGCCAATCGTTTCTGCGAGAGCTCGAGTCATTGGTTCGGGCGCGGTATTCGCTCTTATATATCGTCACCTGGGAAGAAGACCGTGCGCGGCGCGTGCTGCTCGATCTTGCCGGCGCGATGAATAAGCATCTTTTCGAATGGAGCATAACGGACGGATTGCGTTCGATGAATGGTTCGCCGGAAGGCCGCACGGCGGCCAAACGCCTGCGCGAACCACTCGCGGTGCTGAATGAAGTTTTGCAGGCGGACGTTTCAGCCTTGTACATTCTCAAGGATTTTCATGTGTACCTTGAGACGCCCGAAATCGTGCGGCAACTGCGCGACCTCGCTTCCGCGCTCCGGCGCACCAAGAAAACTTTGATACTCCTCTCCCCTACGCTTTTGGTTCCGCCCGAGCTCGAAAAGTCGCTGACCATCATCGACATGCCGCTGCCTTCGTATGAAGTGCTGAGCGAATTGCTTGAACACACCATTCGTAGCGGCGGCGCGAGCAAGAAGTTCGATGTGCGCCTCTCCCCCGCTGATCGCGACGCGATGGTGAAAGCCGCGCAGGGCCTGACACTGACCGAAGCAGAAAACGCGTTCGCCCATGCCATCGTCAATGATGGGACGCTTGGTCCCGACGACGTTAAAGCCGTTGCTGCTGAAAAGCGCCAGGTCATACGCAAGTCTGGCCTATTGGAATTTTATGAAGTACATGACGATCTCGCCGGTGTAGGTGGAATGAACCTTCTTAAAGATTGGTTGCGCAAACGCATACGCGCGTTCGGACAGGATGCCCGCGAGTATGGTCTTCCCCAGCCCAAAGGCATTTTGTTGCTGGGCGTGCAAGGATGCGGAAAAAGCCTTGCCGCAAAAACGATTTCCGCCGCGTGGCGCCTGCCGCTCCTGCGCATGGATATGAGCATGATCTTTCAAAGTTACATCGGCAGTTCGGAGCAGAACATGCGCAAGGCCCTGCACATTGCGGAAAGTGTCGCACCCGTCATACTCTGGGTTGACGAGATTGAGAAAGCTTTTGCGGGTGTTGCCGGCTCGGGAAGTGGTGATTCCGGGACCACAGCGCGTGTAGTCGGGACATTTCTGACGTGGCTTCAAGAGAAAACCGCGCCGGTGTTTCTCGTGGCAACTGCGAATGATGTGCAGGGATTGCCGCCAGAATTACTACGGAAGGGCCGCTTTGACGAAGTCTTCTTTGTAGACCTTCCCGGAGAATTCGAGCGGGCGGAAATTTTTGCGATACATCTCGCCAAAATGAAGCGCAATCCAAGTGTATTCGACGTTACGAACCTGGCAAAAGCTTCGGAAGGATATAGTGGCGCGGAAGTCGAACAGGCGATCGTGTCGGCCATGCACGACAGCTTTTTTGCCGGGCGCGACGTAACCACTGACGATATTCTTGGAAGTATTCGCGAGATGGTGCCCTTATCGAAGACGATGCGCGAACGAATCGCGGAATTGCGGGAATGGGCGCGCACGCGAGCCCGGCCCGTCACTACGGCGCGGCAACCATAAGGTGGAAGGCGTCATGGATCGGTTTGACTGGCTCGAACTCGACAGCACGCCGGGCATCGCGCAAACGCGCCGTTCCTCTCAGAAGGAGCCTGCGGCGGCGTTGGCCATGCCGAATGATTCGGCCTCGTTTTACCGGGCGGCGCGGGAGATGCGCGCGGCGGGACATTTTCGCGCGGCAACGGAGTTTTATCGAAAAGCTACCGCCCTGAACGATCATCATTTCGACGCATGGGCCGAACTTATAGATACACTGGTCAGGGCGCGCCGAATGACGGAAGCGGCCTCCGCATCGCAGGAAGCACACGAGGCGTTCAAGCAAGTGCGCCTCCTGTACGCGTCCCGCGCGCTTGTACTCGCGCACCAGGGAAATTTCCAAGAAGCCATGCGATACTCCGATGTGAGCGTTGACGCGGCGGAATTATCGTGGTATGCGCGGAGCGTGCGCGGCGAGTTGCAGTTGAAGATGAATCCCGCGCATAGAAACGATGCGCTTGCGTCATTTGAACAGGCCATGCAAATGGCGCGGCATGCGTGGGAACCGGCCTTTCTTGCGGGCTGGGTCCTGCTCGATGCAAAACACTTTGCGTTGGCTGCGGGTTTTCTTGCGGAGGCGGCCCATCAGCGGCCGCGCGCGCCGCTCCTGTGGCTCTGTTTAGGGGATTGCTTTCGAGAACTGAAATTCTATGAACAGGCGCTTTTTTATTATCAAAGGGTCACCGAATTGGAGCCGGCCAGCGAAATCGCGCTGGCGCGGCAGAAAGAGTGCGGCTCATTGGTATATGGATTGATGCGCGCGCTCAGCCGCGACTCTTTGCAAAAGCGATGGCGCCGCGATTTCGACCGGCTATTGGGAAGGGATTAGCAACGAATGACCACCGAATACGTGAGCCCGCTTGTCGAGCGGTTCGCAACGAAAGAAATGGCGCAGTTGTGGGGCGCTCAGAAGAAATTCTCGACGTGGCGCCGCTGCTGGGTTGCGCTTGCGGAAGCCGAACAGGAACTCGGTCTGCCCATAAGCACCGAACAGATCGACGAGTTGCGCGCGCACGTTGACAACATCGATTTCGCGGCCGCGGAACGATTCGAGCGCGAATTGCGCCACGACGTCATGGCGCATGTACACGCTTATGGTCTGGTTGCGCCGACCGCGCGTCCGATTATTCACTTGGGCGCGACCAGTTGTTATGTCGGCGACAACACCGACCTTATTCTCATGCGCGAAGGTCTGCTGATGTTGTTGCGCAAAGCGGTGTCGGTGCTCGATCAACTGGCCACTTTCGCCATGGAATGGAAAGACCTCCCGACGCTGGGGTATACGCATTATCAACCTGCGCAACTGGTAACCGTCGGCAAGCGCGCATGCCTTTGGGCGCAGGACTTGCTCTTTGACATCGAGGACATCGAGCGCACGCTTGAACGCTTGCGATGCCGCGGCGTCAAGGGTACGACGGGCACACAAGCTTCCTTTCTGTCACTATTCGAGGGTGATCACTACAAGGTCAAGCAACTCGAAGAACGTGTCTCGAAAAAACTGGGGTTCGACAAGGCCTACGCCGTTACGGGCCAGACTTACCCGCGAAAAGTGGATTCGCAAGTGCTGCGCGTGCTCGCCGGAATTGGCGAAAGCGTCCACAAGTTTGGGACCGACATGCGGCTCTTGCAAAACCTCAAGGAAATCGAGGAGCCGTTCGGCGAAAAGCAGATCGGCAGCTCGGCAATGGCGTACAAGCGTAACCCGATGCGGTGCGAACGCGCCTGCGCATTGGCGCGCTTCCTGATAGTCGCGCCGCTTCACGCCGAACTCACGAGCGCCACGCAATGGTTCGAGCGCACGTTGGACGATTCAGCGATACGGCGCATCAGTCTGCCGGAATCGTTCCTTGCGGCCGACGCCGTGTTGAACCTGTACCTGAGCATCATCGAAGCTCCCGACGTATATCCGGGCGCAATCGAGCGCCACGTTTGCGCTGAGTTGCCCTTCATGGCCACGGAAAATATCCTCATGGCCTGCGTAAAGCGCGGGGGCGACCGCCAGGAACTGCACGAAATCATTCGTCGGCATTCACAGGCGGCCGCGCGATCCGTCAAAATGGATGGGAAAGACAACGATCTGCTGGATCGGCTTGCAAACGATCCGGGGATCGGCATGACGCGGCAGGAAATCGAAGCGACGCTCGATCTCCGCGAATTTGTTGGACGCGCCCCGGAACAGGTCGAAGAATTCATTGAGGACGAAGTGCGACCGGTGTTGGCGCGGCACAAGGACCATTTGGGCGGCGCATCCGACGTGCGGGTGTAGACAAAGGACGGTGAGGTAGATATGTACGATCTGGACAATGAAATCGGCGGGCTACCTTTTTTGCTCGAGCTCGATGATTACGACAGGGCGCGCATCGTCGCGGTGTTTCGAGAAGTTTCCGTTCGACAACACGTAGCCCTCGGAACGGCGCTGTTCTCGACGGCTGACACGAAAACGGACGATGGCTACATTGTTTTTGACGGTGTCGTTGTTATCGAATCAGAAGATGGCACTACAAGAACTGTATTGCCTACCTGCCTTCTGGGCGAGATGAAGCAATTCGATTTCGATGGGAAACACCATCGCATGGCGAATGTGCGCGCAGAGACCGAACTCGAGGCGCTACGGTTCTCCTGGTCACAACTGTACGCAACGTTAGACAAAACGCTCAAGCCCGAAGAGGTCAAGCTCTTTCGAACCGCGCTCTGGCGCTATGCCTGGATGCACTACCTCGATTTACAGGGTGAGCTGTAGTCGGCATACAGAAGCCCAACTAATTTCCGGCGGAACTTTTCGCCATTTCGCCAAAACCCGGTGGCGGCGTAAACGTTGGCGCGCTCCCATTCAATATGGCGTTCATGCGCTGCGCGATTGCCGGGGTCATTTCATCGTGGGTGAGAATATAAAAGTCGCGCACGCGAATCGCATCAATCACGCGACTGGCCACGCTGTCCGCCGTGAGACCTGTGGACACCACTTGCCGGGTTTGCTGATTGATCAGTTGCGCAATCGGGGATAACTCCGCGTTATCATTGACGAGGCAGTCGGGACGATTGCGGTCTGAATCGCAGATGCGCGTGTTGACCCAGCCCGGACACAACACCGACACGCCAACTTTCGTTTTCAAAAGCTTTGTTTCATGATACAGCGTCTCGGAGAGCACCACGACGGCGTGTTTCGTGACGCCGTAGATGCCGAGGCCGGGCCCGGAGATCAGTCCCGCGATCGACGCTGTATTTACAATATGGGCCTCCTCCCCATGTTCAACCATCAGCGGAAAAAACGTCTGGATACCATAGATAACGCCCCACAGATTCACGCCAATGACCCATTCCCAGTCGCGGATGGTGGATTCGTGCAACAGGCCCATCTGTGCCACGCCTGCGTTATTGCACAAGATATGCACCTTGCCATACTGCTTGATCGCCGCTTCGGCCAGCGCCTTTACGTCGTCCAGCTTCGTGACGTCCGTGCGCACCGCCAATACATCCGCGCCGGCTTCGCGCAATCGTGCCGCCACGGCATCCAGTTCTGATTTATCAATATCGCTCAGCACAAGCTTCATCCCTAGCGTAGCGAATTGATCGGCAAGGGCAAGGCCTATGCCGCTTGCCGCTCCGGTAACAACTGCCACTTTGCCCTCGAACGACTCCATGTTGGGTCTCCCTCGTATTCGTGTTGTGAATTTAGATTACCCTGCGTGCTCAGGGACCGGCGGCGCCAATTGCCGCCTTTCCCTCCCTGTCGAGATGCCCAATCACCGGACAATTCCGGCAGGAAGGATTGGACTCGCACCAGTCCTGATAAATCTGAAGCAACCCTTGTTGCAGCCGGAAATCGATGCGTTTTGGCAGCACGGGCCCGAATACGCGCGGCAACATAACGTGTACGATACGGTTTCCGGGTTCTTTCGGCAACGAACGGAACAATGCAAATACTTGTTCCTCAAGTTTCCGGTCGCACTGTTGACGCGCGTATGCCAACGTCGCGGGAAGAAAGACGTTCCCAACGATTGCACGAATCCGGCTCTGGCCGAGCGTTGCCACAGGCTTTTTCAACCTTTGGCCCGTCCACGTACAATGCTCCGCCCAGAACCCAATTCCAACCGGAAAAAGGTCCTCGAAAGCACGCCGTTGTTTTAGCGTATCCGCATTAAGACGCCAAACAGCTTCGATAGTTTCCCATAAACCGGTTCGCGCGGTACGTGCGAGAAAGCGCGCGGCGCCGCTCAGGCGCCGTTCGGGATAGTTGTTCGGCCGCACCCCAACGCGTTTCCAGGCCAGTGGCAGCGAGCGCATGCCGGAGAGGTGTTCACGATACAGGCCGCGCAAGCGCGTGTGGTGCGGCACGCCGTCTGTGGCCTCGGGCAATGTTTCGGGCAACAAACCGGCGAGTTGAAGGAAGGCCGCTTCCAGTAGAAACGCATCATTGCGCGCAAGCTGCACTACCCGCTCATAAGGCAACTGGCGGGCCATCAACTGAAAATGCTGTTTGTAGCGGGCATACCCGCAGGCGGTCATGAACGATTCATAGACGGCCTGGTCAAAACCTGCGCGTTCCGCGCGTTCGCGTATGGCCCGCGCTTTCGCCAGCATGCGCGATTCCGCGGCGTGTGTCACAAAGTCGCGCACGCGATCAACTCCGTGTGCTTCCGCTATCGCAGCGCAGTACCCGCGGCCCAATGGCGTGCCGATCCGGTCTTCATCCGGTTCACCCAGCTCCGGCAAATTAAGTAGGGCAGTGTCAACGTAGTTGCCCAGCAGCAGACAGGGGATAGCGCGGCCCGACGAAGTTACTGGTTGAGATGAAGGAGGAAGAGTTTCGAGGACGACCACAAGCAGCACCTGATCGTATCGTGGATCGCGATGGTGGCCGTGTTGCTTCCATGCCGCGTGGTCGAGATGAATTTCGATATCGCCAGAACGAATCGTATCGCCGAACTGAATCTGCGCGCCGCGAAAGTCGGGGCCTTCCGACCGGTTCCACCATCCTGGCGAGTGGATATGAATGGCCTGGCCCGCGGTCGTCACCAAGGCATCACCCGGAAACAATTGGTCGTACCAGATCGCCTGGATGACCATTTCGGAAACCGGCCGCGTTCCCTCGCGCGCCACCGAGACAAACCTTAAATACGAATCGCTGAACAGGGTCTCGTAACGCGGCGGCGAGATTTGCTGCGTTACGTGGTCCATCGCGCACCCCTCTTTCC
>Ga0163150_10002915_pt1 | contig 25115 bp, 24 predicted proteins | sample OliLakLV19P2IB_FD_148628 | JGI IMG/M metagenome (GOLD analysis project Ga0163150, IMG submission 148628) | Freshwater microbial mat bacterial communities from Lake Vanda, McMurdo Dry Valleys, Antarctica - Oligotrophic Lake LV.19.P2.IB | ecosystem: Environmental > Aquatic > Freshwater > Lake >...
CGCGCACGAGTCGAAGGTTCTGCATTTGGACTTGAAGGGTTCGAACGTGATGCTGGCGCGGCAAGCTAGCGGCGGGTTTCGAGTCGTGGTGATGGATTTCGGGCTGGCGCAGGCGTTTGGGCCAGGTACGGGAACGGGTTCGGAAAAGCTCGGCGGGACCCCGAACTATATTGCACCGGAGCGGTATTTGGGAGTTGAGGCGACGCCGGCGGCGGACGTTTTTTCGGTGGGCGTGATTCTGTATGAGATGCTGGCCGGGCAGTTGCCCTACCCAAAAGATACGGATCTGCAGACGAAGCTCTATAAGGCTCCGGTGGCGCCAAGCAAGGCGGGCGGGCGAGAGGTGGACCCGCGGTGGGACCCGATTGTGTTGCGGTGCCTGGAATCGAATCCGGAGAAGCGAACGGCGTCGGCGCGGGAACTGTTGGCGGCCATCGACAAAGCGTTCACGCCTTCGACGAGGAGGATTTGGATGGCCGGCGCGGCGGCTTCCACGGCGCTGGGAACGGGGCTATTTGCGTTCCGGGAGCGGATCTGGCCGGAGCCGCCGTTGGCGCGTTTAGCGGTGCTGCCGTTGACGGGGACGACCGGGGATAAGACACTCGACGCCCGGTTGCAGGGCGGATTGTCCGAAGTCTCCGACCGCTTGGAAAGTTTAGGCGCCGCTTCACGGCGGCTGGTGCTGATCCGGCCGGAGGAGGCGGCGCGCTATCAGGTAGACACGGCGGAGAAGGCCGCCGGAAAGCTGGGTGCGACACATGTCTTGCTGACATCGGTAACGGGAGCGCTAATCGCCATTCACGCCGAGGTCGTGGCGGTGGCTACCGGGGATGTGCTGCGTAGATACGATGCGGAGTTTCCCGCCGGCGACGTTGCCGCCATTTCGACTTCGATGGCCGGTGTGGTCACTTCGGCGTTCCGGCTGGGCAAAGCGCTCCCGGCAAACGTCAAGCCGGAGGCGTATCCGTTCTACGCGTTTGGGCTGGGGTTACTGGAGAAGGATCGGGTTAGCTATGACCGGGCCTTGGCGCAGTTTGAGACCGCGGCGGAACTGGACCCCGCTTCGCCGCTGATTTCAGCGGGACAGGCCACGGCATGGCTGCAGAAATTCAGAGCGACCAAGGACGACCGATGGCTAAAGGAGGCCGCCAAGGCTGCGCAGAAGGCGGGACGGCTCCATCCCGATTCACCGCCCGTGTTGCAGGCGCTCGGCGAGATTGAACGGGAGGAGGGACGTCCGGAAAAGGCGATCGACTATTACAACCGGGCGGTGGCCCTGGAGCCAAATAGGTCGTCCGCGTGGAAGAGTATGGGCTTGGCGCTCGCCGCGATGGGCAAGGATCAGGAAGCGGTTGCGGCCATCAGAAACTCCATTGAATTAGCTCCTGGCTACTTCGCGAATCACGAGGCGTTGGGCGGTATCCATTTTCAGAAAGGGCGCTATACCGAAGCTGTGAACGAGTACCGGATCGTGACGCAACTGGCGCCGGCGCAGCCGGAAGGGCACTCGGGCTACGGTGCGGTACTGCTGGCCGCGGAGCAGGAAGCGGAGGCGGAACAGGCGCTCCGCCGGTCGCTGGAACTGCGGGAGACGAGAGCGGCGATGAACAACCTTGGTGTCTTGTTACGCTACCAACGCCGGGATGCCGAGGCGGTGGAGGTCTTTTCCCGGTCCTTGCGAATCGCTGTGGAAAACATCGGATTGCGGATCAACTTGGGAGATGCACTGACGCGCACGCGACGAACCGCGGAGGCGGGGACCCAGTATGCGAGGGCGGTCGAATTGGCTCGGGCGGCATTGCTCCGCAACCCGCGGGATCCTGTGGCGCGGGCGCAATTGGCCTACGCTCAGGTGCGGACGGGAAACCGCGACGCGGGACTGGAGAACGCCATGCAAGCTGCCCGGCTTGATCCCAATCATTATTCCGTATTGTTTTATGTAACGACGACGATGGAGTCGCTGGGGAAGCGGGAATTGGCCGTGCCGATTTTGCGTGGAGCAACAAAGCAGCAGTTAAGAGATCTGCGGCGGCAGCCGGATCTGCGGTCATTTGTGAACGATCCAAAATACCAGGCATTGTTTTCGGGGACGAATTAGTGGCCCCTATGCGGCGGGTGGTGCGCTAGAGTGTTGCGAGCAGTTAAATAAAGAGAGGGAATAAAATGCCAAGTAAAGCAGTCAACGTAATGGTCACTTATGGCAGTGAGCCGACGAACGCTAAAATGAATGTGGGAGATACGTTCCGGATCTTCACGAACTTACCAGGGAAATTCGAATACCAGTATACGGCGGGGTCGCCGTTCCGGTCGACGGACCCTGGCGATATGCGGCGCCGAGGGGGCGAGGAAAGGGAGGCAACTCTGGAGGGTAAGTTTCCGTTTCGTTGCTTCCTAGATGGCGTTGAGTTCATGAATTCCGATGGCAGTCCGGCCTTGGCGGGTCACCTCGAAGTCCCGGAGGGATGAGCGCTTTAATCAACGTAGAGAAATTCGTTCGAGCTGAGCAGTATTTGCGCGAATGACTTGAAGGGCATTGTCTCCAGGAAGCCGGCGGCGAGTTGCCGTTCGGCCGCCGTCGGCTTTCGGGAGAGGGTCAGTAAATACGCGGCATCAATGTTGTTTTCGGCGCGTTTGGCGAGGGCCTCCGCAGCTTGCCAGACGAAGTCGTCGTTGAGCATGGTCAGCGCCTGCAACGGCGTAGCCGAGGGTACGCGACGAGTGCAGTTGGCATCGATGATAGGGTAGTCGAAAACGCCGAGAAAACTCATCGGATAAGTGCGGCGGTGCGTGAGATAAATGCTCCGCCGCCATTTAGCGGTTTCCGGTTCTTTGCTCGAAACGACTTGCAGCCCGTCGGGGCGCATTTCCAGTTGAATAGGCGGGCCGCCCGCGGTGGTATCGAGTTTGCCGGCGGCGGCAATGACGGAGTCGCGAAGGGCTTCGGCATCGAGACGGCGAAGGTTCATGCGCCACAGGAGCGCGTTGTCCGGATCGATCTTGTTCGCCTTGTCGTTCTGGTGGCTGGACTGGCGGTAGACCGTCGACGTCATGATTTGCTTGTGAAGGAGCTTGGCGCTCCAGCCGTTGTTGATAAAGTCGAGGGCGAGTTGATCGAGTAGCGGTTGATTCGACGGCGAAGCGCCCGTCGTGCCGAAGTTGTCGGGTGTGGCGACGATGCCCGTGCCGAAGTGTCCCTGCCAGATTCGGTTGACGATGACGCGAGCGGTTAGCGGATGATCCGGGCTTGTCAGCCATTCGGCGAAGGCGAGGCGGAGCCCGGAAGTTTTACCTTGAGCGGATGGCGGCCTTATGGCGTCGGTTTCGTTGGGCTTGGATAAGATGCTGAGGAAACCGGGGGTTACTTTAGGCCCGGGGGAGTCGGCGCTGCCTCTTTGCAAAAGGCGGATATTCGGCGGTGCGCCCACGTCCCAAAGGGCTTGGATTTTCCCCAGTTTCTTGAAGTCCGGATCCTTGGCGAACTCCTTTTGAAAAAGTCCATTGAACTTGGAGAAGAGATACTTTTGGATCTCGGTGCGCCGGTCCACTGGAGTTGCCAAAGCTGTCTTCAAGTCGGCTCGAATGGGCTCCGGGACTGTTTTTAGCTGGTCTTCGAGAAGCCTGGCTTCAATCGCTTCATGGTCGGCCTTGGGAAGAACGTAAAGGTGATGGTTTTGCGGTTGAATCCAATCAGTGGGGTTATAGGCCGTGGTGAAAAGCGCGAGGAAGCGATAGTAGTCGCGCTGGGGGATCGGATCGAACTTGTGGGTGTGGCAGCGGGCGCAGTTGACGGTGAGTCCGACGGTGCTGCTCGACACCTTTTCGATGAGCTTGAAGAGGGCCTCGTAACGCTCGACCGGGAGGTTGCTGATGTCCTCTTCGGTGATGTCGAGGATGGTCCGCATGTAGCCGGTGGCGGCGAGGAGTTCGTTGATTTCGGGAGTATGCAGTTTGGCTTCGCGCCAGTCGACTAGTTCGTCGCCGGCGAGCTGTTCGGTGAGAAATCTGTTCCACGGCTTGTCATTGTTGAAGGCGTTGATGACGTAGTCACGGTAACGCCACATGCCATCGGCGTACTCGGCTTTCTTAGGGTCAAAGTCTTTGCCGGTGGTGTCGACATAACCGGCGGCGTCGAGCCATTGGCGGCCCCAGCGTTCCCCATAACGGGGGGAGGCCAGAAGCTTGTCGATGAGTTTTTCGTAGTTGCCGTCCTTCTGAAATTCGTCGATTTCAGCGGGCGTGGGCGGGAGGCCGGTGAGATCAAGATAAGCCCGGCGCATCAGCTTTTCATTGGGAGCGTCGGGGTTATATGTCAGGCCTTTGGATTCGAGCTTGGCGAGGATAAGACTATCGATGGGCGTCCGCACGCGAGCCTTCGATTTAACGATAGGTAGCGGCGCGGGCGCGGGCTTTTGAAAGGCCCAGAATTTTCGTTGCTCGTTGGTTATGGGCGGCGCTTCGAGAGCGCTGAACGGCCGGTCGGCCGCGTTGAAAGTAATGATTTCGCTGAAGTCACCACGGTCGATCCATTCCCGAATGGCGTTCAGTTCTGGTTCCTTCAGAGGCTCGCCCGTGCCCTTCGGCGGCATCGTGTGGTTAGAAATCCGGCGCACCAGCAGGCTGCGATCGGAGAAACCTTCGACGACGACAGGCCCGCTGGCACTGCCCTTCAGCACATCGGCGACCGTATGAAGCCGGAGACCGGCGGCAGCGGATTTTTCGCCGTGGCAATTCGTGCAGCGGGCCAGAATGACGGGCGGAACGCTCGCGTTGGCATGGGCAGGAGCGTCGGACGGTGCATCGGCTTCGATCCATTGCCTAATGATCTCGAGATCGGCGTCGGGGATCTTTTGGCCGTATATCGCGGGCGGCATCTGGCGGGTTGAAACCTTCTTCCAGAGCAGGCTTTCGTCCGGTTTGCCTTTCACGATGACGGGGCCGTTGTGGCTGCCGCGAAGCGCCCCGGCGGCGGTACGCAGGTCGAGCCCGAGCTTCGGTGAGCTTTGGCCGTGACAGGTAAAGCAGTACTTCGTGAGGATGGGCAGAACGTCTTTTTCGTAACGCGGAGCGGCGGCCAGCGTTAGTGAGAAAAGGAGCGCCAGGAGTCTCATGCAATTAGGTCCATGACAGGTTTGGCGCCAGTGACGGTAACGTCCGATGGCGTTTCCATGCGGCCGCCGTTTGCGTACTGGATCTTCGTGTGATCGAGGCCAAGCTGGCGGAGGACGGTGGCGATCATATCGGGAACGGGAACGCGGTTGACCACGGCCTTGTAGCCGAAATCGTCTGTTTCCCCATAAATAAGGCCGTTTTTGAAGCCGCCGCCGGCGAACCAGATGGTAAACGCATTGCGATTGTGGTCGCGGCCGTCGCCATTTTGCGTTGTTGGCAGACGGCCGAATTCGCCCGCCCACATGACGATGGTGCTGTCGAGCAGGCCTCTGCTCTTGAGGTCTGTTATCAACGCCGCCGAGCCTTGATCGACTTCGGTGGCGATCTTCTGCATGTCTCTTTTGATATTGTTGTGATGGTCCCACGGCTGGCCGGGACTAGTGGTAACTTGGACAAAGCGGACGCCCTTTTCCACGAGGCGGCGGGCCATTAAACAGCGTAAACCGTAGGCGCCGGCCTTCGGGTCATCAATGCCATAGAGCTTCTTCGTCGCATCGGTTTCCTTGGAGATATCGAGTACCTCGCCGGCTGCGAGTTGCATCCGGGCGGCCAATTCGAAGTTCTTAATACGAGCTTCGAGTTCCCGCTCGCCGGGGTGTTGTTTGTAATGACTCTCATTGATCTTAGCGAGTAAGTCAAGTGTCGCGCGCTGGGCGCCATCGGGTTGCTTTTCGGGAGGATGCAAGTGATGAACGGGCGCGCCCTTCATGCTGAATTCCACGCCCGAGTAGGTGGCGGGCAGGTAGCCATTGGCCCATAATTGCTTCCCGCCGATGGTATAGCCCGTAGGATCGCGGAGCACAACATAGGCGGGAAGGCTTTGGTTTTCGGTGCCGAGCGCGTAGCTGATCCAGGCGCCCATGACGGGACGGCCGGGGAAGATCTTACAGGTAAGCAGCATGTTGAGCGCTTCCAGGTGATTGTTGTGCTCAGTATGCATGCTGCGGACGAAGGTAAGGTCGTCGACGATCTTGGCGGTGTGCGGGAGCATCTCCGAGATGTCCATGCCGGAGTGCCCGTATTTTTTGAACTCGAACGGGCAGGGGAGGAGGGTATTGACGTTGTTGGGCTGATGAATTTCGACACCGCCGGGAAGTGGCTGGCCGGCGTGTTTTAGCAGCGTGGGCTTAGGGTCGAAGAGGTCCATCTGGCTGGGGCCGCCATTCTGGACGAGTTGGATTACGGCTTTCGCCTTGGCGGGGAAATGCTGGCCGTTAAGAAGGCTGGTGAGGGCGAGCGAGCCGAAGCCGAGGGTTGTACGTTCGAGGAGTTGGCGGCGGGTTAGCGGTGACACCGGGTCTGGTCTTAGGATACCTGATTTTCGCATACGCCGGGATCGAACGCGATCCTTGCTGCGTGACGGATTGTTAGGACGAGCAAATGGCCTCCGCGCGCGTCGACTTCAAAGATCACGCGATAGATGTGGAGTTTCTTCCCTTAGAGAAGGTGGAGTAGCGGTCGTTTCGAGTGCAACATTTCCGGCGCGGCGGGGCAACGGAGTGGATTCGTTTCAAGCGAATGAATGGCCCGTTCCAACCCATTGAACCAGCGCGAAGCAGCGCGGGATCCAGCGGCGTTTTTCTCTTCATAAAGCATGACGAGGTCGTGAACGGCCCGGGCGGCAAGTTCAACGTGGAATGTCATGACGGCGGCGCATCTCGTCGAATACCTCACGGGCCGGCCGCGTGCGGCCGTGCGCGACATCCTCTGAACCCTGCCGAATCGCCTCGAAAATGTCAGCCCGGGCTGCGATGTCTAGCAGGCGCTGATAGGCCTCGGCGTCCTGCACCACCGCCGCGGCTTGCCCTTTCACGGTCAGGACCAGCGGGCGCTTGGTCTTCTTAATCTGCTTCAGCAGGCCGGCCGAGTTACGCCGAAAAGCGGTGAGCGATAGGACGTCTTTTTTCAGGTCTAGCACGATGTTCCGCCTGTGACTATTTAGGCACCTTTTTCGGTGCTGGCAGAGCGCGCAAATACTCCGCCACCGCCGTCTGCCCGCCATGCTCTGCCCAACCGATGGGAGTGCTGCCATAGATGGTGTCTTTGATGTCGAGGCGCGCGCCGCGCTCGGCCAGTAGCCGGACGACGGCTTCATGGCCCGCCAGGGCAGCGTGATGGAGCGGAGTGGCTTGAGAATGAAGGCCCTCCGGGTTATAGCGGTCGGGATCTTCACCGGCATCGAGAAGGAGACGCACGATATCGGCGTGGCCGAGTTGAGCGGCAAGCGCGAGGGCGCGATGCCGGCTTTCCGCGTCGGATGCCGGGAGGAGTTCCTTTACCTCGGCCAGGCGGCCCAAGCCGGCGGCGGCGGCTATGTTCGCGACCCGCGCACCGCGTCGCACCAGGGTCTCGGCGGCGTCGGCGAAACTGAACGCCAGAGCGGTCATTAACGGTGAGCGCCAAGCACCGGAGCCGTGCGGTTCGACCGATGCGCCGAAATCGACGAGCGTGTCGACAAGGGCGGATTGGACGCCGGCCGCGGCGGGGTGGCTGCTCGATACCAGAAGACTCATCGTCGTGCATTCGCCGCCGTAGAGATTGGCGGGCGAGTCCGGCTCGGCGCCGTTTTCCAGGAGAGTCTTGGCGATCTCGACGGCGTTTTTTGGGGTCCTCTGGCGTTGGCCTTCAACGCCGTTGGCGGCGATGTAGTGGAGGAGAGTGGCGCCGTGGACCGGAGGATCGAAGTGGGTACGCCTTGTGGATCGGGCGTGGAACAATTTGAGGGTTGGATGAAATGAAACTTGTGAGAGCGGGGGCGTCACCGGTGATGACGGCTTCGACAGCGGACTCGAATTGGAACATTTTCGATTGCGGATTGGAAACGGCCTCGGCGAAATCGGCGAGAGCCGGCCAGTCTTGGAAGTCGTAGGAGCGGGCGATGGCAAGTTGGGCGTCCTCGATCGTCAGCGTGGCTCTTTGAATTTCGGAGTCGGGGATATCTTTGGGCAGCCAGCGGATGTTTTCGTCGAGGAAGCGCGGGTGCTTGCTATGGAAAAGTTGAATCGCACCAGAATCGCCGGCACGATGGGCGTCGAGGAGATCCTGCCCCTGCTGACGATAGGCGGCGAGCGGGGCGGCAAAGTATAGCGGCGTCATTTGCACCATTTGATTCGGGTGTAAGCGACAAGAAATCCCTGGCGCTCGGCATTGCGCTGACTGGCGCTTCCAGGGGCGGCGCACATCATCGCCAGGTCGCAACCCGCCTCCGCTGCATGGCGCATGCGGGCATCGAGAAGCGCGCGTTGAGCGCCCTGGTTGCGGGCTTCGGGGATCGTGGACGCGCCGGCCACTAAGGCCACTCCGTCATCGCAGCGGAGGCCGCCGGTCGCGACAGGTCTGCCATTGAGTTCGGCCAGGAAGGCGATCGAGCCTTCGGCGGCCGCGACGACGATTCCGAGATCCAGCAGGAAATCGCGGAGTTCCGGGTTGTCGCCCCAACCTTCGGCGGAGAGTCTGGACCAGAGGGACTCTTCGCCGGATTTGACGATTCGGGTGGTGATGGCCGCCTCAACGTCCGGCGGCGTGGCTTCGACGGAGCGATGCATGACGCTGGTGAATTCGATTGGGCGGTAGCCGCGCGCCACCAATGTCGCTGCGAGTTCGACTCCGGCGAGCGGGCTAACTTCGTGACAGACCTGGGCGCCGCGCCGCTGGAAAAACGCTTCGAGCCGTTCGAGATCCTCGGCGGAGGGCTCGGCGAAGATACCGAGGCCGAAGGTCTGCGTGAGCGGAGACTCCTTACCGTCAAACATGGCATAGGCGCCGGCCACTTCGATCCATGCAGCATCGGATTGAGGAGAGGTTCGGGCGCGCGCTTCGATGAACTTGGCGGCGGCCGTCGCTTCGGCGCGTTCCAGGCGGCGCGCGAGGGTTACATCGGAAAAGGTCATTGCAGCTATTCAGCAAGGCTTTGCGCTATTCGCGGTGATTAGAATTTGATCCAGCATTTCGGAGATTTCAGCGTCGATTCCCGCAACGGGCACGAATCGGGTCAGAACATGGAAATCGGTCTTTTGCATCTGGTTCGGAAGGCCGAGAGTTTCAAAATAATTCTTAAACACCGGAACCAGAAAATCATCGCTTGCTTTGACATCGGGACCAAACGGATCGGGTTTATTCAGTGTTCGAAGAGCGCTTGACACCTGATCGATGGCTGACTGCATTGCATCCGTTTGCCGATTCCGCAAGTCATTTCCGAAAAGGGAATTCGGGTCTCCGTCAATCTCATTTGCGTACGCCCGCAGTGTTTCCTCCGAACAGAGATAATTTTCGATCTCCCGCCGGCGCCATCTTCGCTCACGAAGCGGCCCTTCCCCCTCAAGAGGAGCGGACGAGGCGTCGGCGTCATAAATAGAAATTCCTACCAGGTCTGGCTTGGCCTCTTGCAGGCCGAAAAAGTGATCCCTGGTTTTCGATGGAACATTTCCCACGTAGTGGACAAAAGGTTTTTTCAGAATCTCACTTGCGGAATGCTCAAGCATGCCGGCGAACGCCTGGAGAATCGCGAGATCGGTGGAGCCTTCCAGATACAGAATCCACCCGGTCTGTTCCGCCTGTAAATAGTGTTCAAAGCCAATCGCCCGGAGTGACTTCAACAACTGACTGCCGCGGTCGTCAATTCGATGGGGCTTGCCGATGAAAGCAATCACTACATCGCGGTCGGCCGCTTCATTGAGCAGCACTTCCGAATGACTCGCGGCGATCACCTGGCATCCTTGTGTCCGGGCTGTCTCGGTCAAGACCTGATAGGTCTGGCGCTGGCGCAAAATCTCTAAGTGGGCGTCCGGTTCGTCCAGCAAGAGAACGCTGCCTGGATGGGCATAGAGATGAGCCAGGAGTAGTAGTGTCTGTTGAAGACCACGCCCCGAAGACACCAAGTCCAATTCGATTCCGCGCTCACGGTACGACATTGTTATCTGTCCGCGCTCCGTAATATAAACGGGCGGATTGATTGTCACGCCGAAGAGGCTGTCGAGTTGAGCGACGAGTCGCGACCACTTGGATTTGTCGACATCCGAGTGGATGTGGTAACAGAGATTGCGAAGTACCTCGGCCGTCCTTCCCTCCCCGATGCGAACGCTGATCGTGCCTTCCTGCAGGTGGTCTTCCGTAGCGGCAAGCCCGGACATCGGCGGGAGGAAAGCAATTCTCGTAGCCGCGGCGGCGGCGGGAACCACTAGCCGGTCCGGCTGGTCTTCGTCAATCCCCCGCAGTGGCCGGCAGTAAAATGATTCCTGGTTGGCGTAGTCAAACTCAAACCCGCACTCCCACGCCGAACCCTCAGAGACTCCTGAGACCGAAATGTCGATTCGAATATTTTGGGTCGCCTGTTTGCCTCGCTTTTCCTGACGAGCCCTGACATGCAGGTCACGCCACAAGAGATTTGCATCGGGAACTGGAACGGCAATCAAATCCCGCCGATTAATGGTGACGCCGGGACGCTTAGCGGGGGTGTCTCTCGCGGCGCGTTTTTCCAACCATTTGCGCATCCCTATTTCCCATAGCGCTAATGCCTGAAGCGCCGTGGTTTTTCCGGAATTGTTGGGTCCGATGAACACCACAGTACTGCCGAGTTCAATATCGGCATCTTCGAGGCTTTTGAAATTTTTGACCCTTAGACTTGTGAGCACCTCCGTTGATGTTAACGCGGTGAGGACGGGTTTGCTATGAAGTTCGAGAGGACGGCGGCGGCGCTGGAACTCGTATGCGTATGCTACAGCAGTAGAGACGGGATGAAGAAATATGCGGTTGCGTATGAGCAGGCGCCGGGTAACTGGGCCGCCTACGTTCCCGGCTTGCCGGCTTGCATCACTACTGGTTCGACTCTCGCCCAGACGAGTCGCAATATTCGCGAGGCGATGGAACTGCACTTAGGAGCGATGGCGGAGGTTGGCGAGGAAATTCCTGACCCCAGCGCCAAGGTTGGACTTGTGGAGCTACAGTTTGTCGAAGAAGGGCGATAGAATCTTCGGGAGGGAGATTTCTATTTTGAACAAGACCATTGCAACGATAACGCTCGGGTTGGCGGCCGCGCCATTCGCGATCGCGCAGGCACAGCCGAAGGCGGCGCCGGTGAAGCAGCCCATGAGTTTCTTTATTACGAGCGAGGGTTCCGGCAAAGGCGCGAATTTGGGCGGTCTCGCCGGCGCCGATGCGCAATGCCAGAAACTGGCCGCCGCGGTTGGCGCGGGGAACCGGACATGGCGGGCCTACTTGAGCGTGAATGCCGCCGATGGCCAGCCGGCCGTGAATGCTCGGGACCGCATTGGACAAGGCCCCTGGTTCAATGCGACTGGTCAGCGCGTCGCGCAGGGTCTGGCCGATCTGCATGGAGACACAGTGGAGTTGGCGCGGATGGGGAACTTCATCAACCGGCTGACGGCGATCACCGAAAAAGGCGAGAAGGTGAGCGGCTCCGGCGATACGCCGAACAAGCACGATATTCTGACGGGCTCGACGGCCGAAGGGAAAGCCTTTACCGATGGCGCTGATCATACGTGCAAGAACTGGACGAGCGAAGACGAAGGCAGCGCGCAGGTGGGTCATCATGACCGCACGGGCGGCGGCAACATTTCGTGGAACACCACGCATCCGTCGCGCGGTTGCAGCCAGGCCAACCTGGTGGCCACCGGCGGCGCGGGGCTGTTCTACTGCTTCGCGCAGTAACGCCCTATAACGACGACCCGTCCCATTCGTGGGCCGGATCGGGGAGGAACGCAAGGCCATCTCCGGCGGCGACCAGCCAGCCGCCGGGGACTTTCGCCCGGTGCGTCGTTAAGTTTGAGGGGATGGCTTCCCAGTGGATCAAGCGGGTATCGGGGGGGACGGACGGCTTCGCCGCGCTCGGCGCGGCGCCGGTCGGAACGGCCCCGTCAATCGGCTTGAAGTAGCCTTTGATCTCCGCGAGCTTCACGTCGATCATGTCGCCGAGGTACGAAAAACGCAGGCTGTCGCGCTCCTCGACGGGATTTTCAATGATCGCGCCGAAAGATATATTGACCCTTTCGGTGGTCGGAATGCCGCTGCGCTTGTTGACCTTCACGCCTTCGACGGACTTGCTGAGTTCGTACTTTCCCATGGATTGTGGGCTCGCTTAGAAATAGAGTTTCAATGCAAACTGTAGCACTCGCGCGTCGCGAGTGCCGGTGACGGCGCCGAAATTGTTCTGCGTGGGATCGACACCGGCGGCGACGGTGGTAAGCGAAGTGCCGACCGTGGTGAAGCTGGGATGATTGGGCGCGTTGAAAAACTCGGCGCGGAACTGGAGATAGCGGCCAGCCTTTTCGGCGAAGTGGAAGTTCTTCATCAGCGACGCGTCCCACCGGTGAATGCCGGGACGGCGGAGCGTGTTGCACCCCAGATTGCCGAATGTGCCCGACGCCGGGCGGTCGAAGGAGGCGACGCTGAACCACTCGTCGACGGTTTTCGGATACGTCACCGGAGCGATCAAATGGGGCCGCTGATTCTGCGTCCCGCCGATGCCGGCGACGTCCTGGGACATGACGGCATCGAAGGCGCCCCCGGAATTCATGCGAGTGATTCCGGAAATCTGCCAGCCGTTGATGAGCAAGCCCGCAAAGCGCAGGCGCGTTATACGAGGGACTTCGTAGATGTAGCTGGCGGAAAGAATGTGGGTCCGGTCGAAGTCGGAAACGCCGCGTTCGATGGCGGCGTTCTTTGTATTGGGCGGGACGTCGGATCCGCCGCGATCGCTGGATGCGTTGTCGATGCTTTTGGAGAACGTATACGAAGTGGTGACGGTGAAACTCCGGGCCATCCCTCAAGCGGCCTGCTCTTCGGCGGTTGACGGTAACGTCCGATTTGCCACTATCAATATTGAACTCGGCCCTTGCAACAGCTTGACTTTCACGATCATAATGCGCAGTCACATTTGCGCGCTGGCCGAGGCCGCTGAGGCCTCGCTTAAACGACGCGCCTTTCTTGCCGAAGTATTTGCCGGCATTCCGGTCGACACCTTCACGCGAGAAATGGCGATAGCTCGTTGCCGGGATTAGGAAAGGCGCGCCAATCTCGGCCACCGCCGATCTGCCGATTGGAGTGATGGCGTTATCTCACCGCTAACCGATCGGAACCCAAAAAAACCGGACGTAAATGTAGGTTCACATACGCCGATCGGGCGCGGATGGCGGCGCGGCTAAAACGTAAGCCGCATGGCGAGTTGCACGCGCCGGGGGCTACGGTCACTCGATATGGTGACTTCCATGCCGGGTATGACGGAGCCGGTTGAGTCCTGGACTGCGCCGGAAAGGGAGCCGGAGATGTTCCGGGCGGACAGTCCCGCGGACAGGAGGAGGGCGGCACAGAGTAAGCGATTCATTACGCGACCACTTCCTTGATGACCTCGCCTTCCACGTCTGTCAACCGCATGAAGCGGCCATTGTGCAGGTAAGTCAAGCGGGTATGGTCGAAGCCCATCAGGTGCAGGATTGTCGCATGAAGATCGTTCACCTTTTTCGGCTTCTCAACCGCTTCCAGACCGTACTCGTCGGTCGCGCCGACGACCGTCCCGCCCTTCACGCCGCCGCCGGCCATCCATACGGTGAAGCCGTGCGGGTTATGGTCGCGGCCCGACATGCGCTGCGAGATTGGCATTCGCCCGAACTCGCCGTGCCAGATGATCAATGTCTCGTCTAATAACCCGCGGGACTTCAAGTCGGCGAGCAATCCGGCGATCGGCTTGTCCGTCTCCTGGCAGTGCTGCCCGTGATTCTCTTTCAGATCCCAGTGCGCGTCCCAGCTCTCGCCGAAGTTGCCGCCGCCGGAGTAGATCTGCACCATGCGGACGCCGCGTTCGACGAGCCTCCGCGCCATCAGGCACTGGCGGCCGAAGTACTCCGTAATGCTCCCATCCACGCCGTACAGCTTCTTGGTGGCAGCGGTTTCCTTGTCGATATCGACCGCGTCAACGGCCGAGGTCTGCATCCGGAAGGCCAGCTCATAGCTCTCAATGCGCGCGGCCAATTCGGAGTCGTGCGGGTTCTTCTTCCAGTGCTCGTCGTTCAACTTGCCCATGAAGTCCAGCCACTTGCGCTGGCGCTCCGGCGTCATGCCCGGCGGCGGTTTCAAGTCGACAATCGGATCGCCGGCAGGGCGGAACGGCGTGGCCTGATACGCCGCCGGCATGAAGCCGTTGCCCCAGTTCGGCGCACCGCCAATGGGGCCGCCGCGCGGGTCGGTGAACACGACGAAAGCCGGCAGGCTCTGGTTCTCCGTGCCCATGCCGTAGGTTATCCAACTGCCCATACTCGGGTAGCCGGTTTGGATAGAGCCGGTGTTCATCTGGTACAGCGCGGGCGCATGGTCATTGGAGAGAGTGTGCATCGACCGGATGAAAGCGATGTCGTCAACGCGCTGCGCCACGTGCGGGAAAAGGTCCGACACGTCCATCCCGCATTGGCCATACTTTTTGAAGTCCCACAGTCCAGGCATCAGCCCGCCGGGGGTACCCTGGCTGGGGATGATGGTCTTGCCTGGGATGGTCTCCCCAGCCCGCTGCTTCAGCATGGGCTTAGGGTCGAAGGTGTCCATCTGGCTCACGCCGCCGTAACAGAATATGGAGATGATGGACTTGGCCTTAGCCGGGAAATGGCCGGCCTTTGGCGCCAGCGGAGACACGCTCGCACCGGACAGAATGTTCGACAGCGCCAAGCCGCCGATGCCGCCGCCAGCCTTCCAAAGCAGATCGCGCCGGGAGATGAATCGTTGGCTCATGGGATGTACACAAACTCGTTGATATTGAAGAGGGCGTGGGAGAAGTCCACCAGCCCATGCGGGTAGCTCTGAATGAAGTCGACGGCCTTGGCGATTTCGTCGGGCCGCGGTTGGCGCGACAGGGCCAGTTCGTAGGCGAGTTTCACTTGCGCGGTGGTGTCGGCGCCGGCCTCGGCTTCCAAACGCTGGGCGAAGTGCTTGGCTTGCGTGCCGATGAACTCGTTGTTCATCAAAATCAGCGCCTGCGGCGCGATGGTGGAGCGGTTGCGCCGACCGCAACTCGACATGGTGTCGGGACGGTCGAAGGTTTCGAGCATGGGCAGCGGAATCGTGCGCTTGCTGAAGACATACACGCTGCGGCGGTAAGTGGATGGATCGTTGACGGCCTTGCCGTTCCAGCTTCGCTTGGAACTGGATTGGAACAGCACCGGGTCAATGTAGGGATACACCGCCGGGCCGCCCACGCCGCGGTCGAGCGTGCCGGCGGTCGCCAACACCGCGTCGCGGATCACTTCGCCTTCCACACGGCGGCGCGGCATGCGCCAGACGAGCTTGTTGTCTTCGTCGATCTTGCGGTTGGCCTCAATGTCGTCACTTGCCATTCGATAGGCGCTCGACTTCATGATCAGCCGGTGGATATGTTTGATGCTCCAGCCGCTCTGCACGAACTCGGTGGCCAGGTAGTCGAGCAGTTCCGGATGGGTGGGCCGTTCGCCCATCTTGCCGAAGTTGCTCGGCGTGCGGACGATGCCTTCGCCGAAGTGGTTCTGCCAAATACGGTTGACCATGACGCGCGCGGTGAGCGGGTTGTCCGGGCTGGTGACCCATTCGGCGAAGCCAGCGCGGCGGAAACTGGACTTGGCGTCCGCGGGCGGAGCGGGAAATTGCCACTCGCCCTCGAATGCGGCGGACAGGACGCCGGGCGTCATTCTGCTGCCTTTTTGGCCGACATTTCCACGGTGCAGGAAGTACGAGGCGGGCGCGTCCCGGCCCGCCTCGGTCATCGCCATAGCGGTTTCCAGTTTCGGCTTCTGGCGGTCGAGATCGTCAAACTGCGCCTGGAGCAACTCGCGCTTGGCGCGGGCGGGTGGCGGCATCTCGGCAATCAGGTCTTCTTCCCGGATGTTCTCCAGCGTCTTCTCCACTTGATTGGCGTTCAGCTTTTGGCCGTCCGTCCGCTTCTCCATCGGCGTCGCAAGAGCGAGGCGCATATACTCCGGCAACTCCGCTTTGCGCCTGGCTACAATCTTGTCGCGGGTAGGCTGTTCAACGGCGCGCATCTCCTTGCGGAGCGGCTTTTGCATCTCTTCGATGGCCTTCGTAGCTTCCTTGCTTTTGGCCAGTTCGGCGGCTGTCCCCAACGGCCTCTCCTCGGCTTTGGCGCCGAAGAAAACAGCCTGCATCCGGTAGTAGTCCTTCTGCGCAATCGGGTCGAACTTATGGTTATGGCAGCGGGCGCAGCCGACGGTGACGCCAAGGAGCGAATTGGCGGTTGTGACCACGATATCGTCGAGTTCGTCTATGCGCGTCTGCTCGGTCTTGATGTTGTTCTCGACCCCCAGGCGGAGGTACCCGGTGGCAATGCGGGCCTCGACGTTATCGGGATAAAGCTCGTCGCCGGCCAACTGCTCTTTCACGAAGCGGTCATACGGCTTGTCGTTGTTGAAGGCGCGGATGACGTAGTCGCGGTAGCGCCAGGCGTTGTCGCGCTCGCGGTCGTATTCAAAGCCGCCGGAATCGGAGAAGCGGACGAGGTCGAGCCAGTGGCGGGCCCAGCGTTCGCCGTAATGGGGGCTATCGAGGAGCTTGTCGGTCAATCGGTCAAAAGCTTCGGGCCGCTGGTCGTCGAGAAATTCCTTTAGCTCGGACGGCGTTGGGGGCAGGCCGGTTAAGTCGAGAAAGGCGCGGCGGGCGAGGGAGCGTTTATCGGTTTGGGGCGAAGGCGTCAGCCCTTTCTTCTCCATGGAGGCGAGCAGGAATTGATCGACGGCGTTGCGCGCCCAGGACTTGTTTTGCAGGACCGGCGGCGCGGGCGTGGCCACTTTCTGGAAGGCCCACCACTTGCGTTCGGCCGGAGTGATGGGGCGGTCTTCGAGCTTGGCGAGCGCGGCGCGGGCGTCTTCATCCTTCTGGTCCAGGATGTCTTCGTACGGCACGCCGCGGGCGATCCAGGTCTTGAGTGTGTCGATGTCTTCGCCGGAAAGCTTCCTGCCCGGCGGCATGTGGGGCTCATCGAGATGCGCCACTTGGCGATAGATGCGGCTGAGGTCCGGATTGCCCGGGGACACGGCCGCGCCGCGCTCACCGCCCTTGAGGATGGTGTCGCGTTTACGGAGATCGAGGCCGGCGTTTTTGATGAGCGCGCCGTGGCAGCCGACGCAGTTCGCGGCGATGATTTTAGAGGCCTGGACGCCGACGGCGTGCCGGTCATTGTTCTGCTGGGCGCGCGCGGCGGCAATCGTGAGTACAATAGCGAAACCGATTCGGAGGGAATTCATCACTTGGCCCATATTGTATCGAGTTACATAAGTCGTTTGGTGTCCCTGGACGCTTTTCGCGGCGCGACGATCGCGGCCATGATCCTGGTGAACAATCCAGGCGACGGCCGCACCACATTCGCGCCCCTGCTCCACGCGGAGTGGAACGGATGGACCTTTACAGACCTTGTATTTCCTTTCTTCCTGTGGATGGTTGGTATTGCGATGACCTTCAGCTTCGCGCGGCGCGTGGAGGAAGGCGCCGATAAGGGCAAGCTGCTGCTGCATGCGTTGCGGCGAGCGGCGCTGATTTTCCTGCTCGGACTGCTTCTGAATGGCTTCCCGAAGTATGACCTGACGTCCCTTCGCTTCCCCGGCGTTTTGCAGCGGATCGCGATCTGTTATCTGATTGGGTCTTTCATTTTCCTGTACACGAAATGGCGTGGGCAACTGGCGGCCATCGTTGGGCTCTGCGCCGTTTACTGGATGCTGATGACGCTCGTCCCGGTGCCAGGATATGGACCGGGAGTATTGGCGCCTATCGGCAACTTCGGCCAATGGGTGGACGAAATGTTGTTGAGCGGGCACATGTATTCGCGGACGAGAGTCTGGGACCCGGAAGGGATAGTGAGCACGCTGCCCGCGATCGCCAATGTTCTGTTCGGCGCGCTGTTCGGGACGTTGCTGCGAAAGCCCGATTTAACCCCGGCGGAGAAGACGTCCTGGATCATGGTACTGGGCGCGGCGCTGGCGTTTCTAGGCACGTTTCTGGACTTATTCATGCCTATCAACAAGCAGCTTTGGACGCCTTCGTATGCGGTGTTTTCCAGCGGGCTGGCGGCTCTCAGCTTCGGCTGTTTCTACTGGATGATCGATGTGCTGGGTTACCAGCGCGGGACGCGATGGCTGAGCATCTATGGGATGAATGCCATTGCCGTCTATGCGCTGTCCGGGCTGTTCGCCCGACTGCTCAGCCTGAGCGGATGGCGGGCCGGGCTCTACAGCCTATTCACCGCCGCCGCGCCACCCTACTTTGCGTCCCTGTTATTCGCACTGTTCAATGTGGGCGTGCTGTATCTGGTGGCGTGGACGATGTATCGGCGCGGCTGGTTTTTGCGGTTTTGATAGAAACGGCCGGGCATGGGGCCCGGCCGTTGTCCGTTTCGATTGGGTGCTGGCTACCAGCGGCCGCCGCCGCCACCATAACCGCCGCCGCCGCCACCGCCACCGGCGGGCTTGGGACGGGCAACGTTTACGTTGATGTTGCGGCCGTGCAGTTCGGTGCCGTTAAGGGCGTTGATCGCCGCTTCGGCTTCATTGGAATTTGTCATCTCGACGAACGCAAAACCGCGCGACTGGCCCGAATCACGATCCGTGACGAGGTTCACGCGCTCGACGGCGCCGTAGTTGGCGAAGATCTGATGGATCTCCTCCTGTGTCGTACGGAAACTGAGGTTTCCGACAAAGATATTGGTCATACGTGAATTCCTTAAGCTATTACTAACAACTGTCTGTCTTTGGCGAACTTCTCGAAGGGACCTGAGCCGATGTGAAAGGAGCAATAGCTACCGAAGATCACGGAAGGACAAACGGAGGCAGGCAAAGACCTCTCCATATTAGCAAGGAACGGCGGCGGGATTTGGGGGTGGTCAGCGTCCCAGAATCACGGCGCTGGCGAAGGCATAAACTGGCCCGATGAAGTACCCGGCGACCTGCCAGGCCACGATAAGGCCGAGAATTTGGAACATCCCGGCGGTTTGGCGAAACCCCTCCAACCGGGCGGCGGTGGCTTCCGGGAGGAAGATGCCGATGGCGGTGAAGCCGTCCAAAGGCGGGAGCGGCAGGAGATTGAAGGTCCCGAGAACGATGTTGAGGAAGAACATGATGCCGAGCAGTTGCAGAACGGCGCCGCCGGAGTTGGTCATCATCCGCTCGCTGGCCTGTAACAAGCCGAGGCTCAGACCGAAGCGGATGGTGAGGCCGGAGACGATGGCCAGTGCGAAGTTGGCGGCAGGCCCGGCGAGAGACATCCAAGCGGCCCGCTTAGGATACTGCCGCGCCCAGTAGGGGTCATACGGAGCGCTGGCCCAGCCCATCATGAATTGGCCGCCGTTCAGGAAGAAGGAGAGCCACGGCATGAGGATCATTCCGAACGGCTCGCGCCGGATATGGGGGATGGGGTCGAGCGAGACCTGACCGCCGTGGTAGGCGGTTTTGTCACCGCCGCGTAGGGCAGCCCAAGCGTGGGCGGCTTCGTGGCAAACGGTGGAGAACAGGAAGGCAAAGTACCACATCAGCCCGTCGACGATCATTTGCGAATCGAACATGTACTACTAGGGTACCTCGCGGTTCAGCGCCAGCCATATAGCCCAGCCGGTGAGCGGGAACAGCGCCGTGATGAGGAAAGCGAGCGGGTAATTTTGCTGGTCGAACAGGCGTCCGGCGATGGGCATAATGACCGCAACCAGAGCCGACCAGGATCCGGCGCCCAGGCCGGCCAGGAAGCCGGAATCGCGGAGGCCGAAGGCCGTTGTAGCGTAAGAGACGCTGCCGATGACGAAGCCGGCGGAAATGAACATGGCGAAGAAGAGCTCAAACATCGCCAAGGGAAAACTGGCGATGAATGGCACGGCGGCCAGCGGGAGGGACAGCAGCGTCAGGACGGTGAACAGGCCGCGATAGGAAGCGGTGGTGAAGCCGGTCCGGGCCACTGTCCGGTCAGTCCACCAGCCCCAGACGAAGTAACCCGCTTCCCAGCCCAGCGGCGGGATCCAGAGCAGCGAGCCGAGCTCGATTTGGGTCTTGCCGAGGACCTTTAAATATAGCGGCGCGTAATAGAGCACGAAGCCCAGGGGCAGTGCGCCGAAGGCGTAAATACAGGCAAAGGACCAGAAGCGCGGGTCGCGCCAGGAGGGGCGATTGGCGGTCTCGATGGCGGTGTGGTCCGCGACTTTTTGCAGCTCCTTGCGGCGGCTGATGATCTGCCACGCGCCGATCCAAGCGAGGCCGATGGCGCCGGTGAACCAAAAGGCGCCGCGCCAGCCGAAGGCCTGGAAAACGGGGGTCATTATTAACGGCGTTACCAGCGCCCCGAGAGCGCCGCCACTGTAGGCGACGGCGACGCCGCGGGCGCGTTGCACGGCGGGCAGCGTCTGGACCACGGTGCGCAGGCCGCCGGGAAACGTGGCGCCCTCGCCGAAGCCGAGCGCGGTGCGGGCGATGAGCAGCGTCAGAAATCCGGCGGTGAGCGCGTGGGAGGCCGATGCGAGGCTCCAAAAACCGACGGCGGCGGTCATCGCGACACGGAGTCCGAGGCTGTCGATCCAACGGCCCCAGAGCAAGTTGCCGCACATGTAGGCTATGCTGAAGCCGCTGACGACCCAGCCGTACTGCTCGCCAGAAAGCCGCAGTTCGGCGAGCATGGTGGGAGCGAGGAGCGCCAAAGTAATGCGGTCGATGTAGCTGATCAGGGAGACCAGCATCATGGAAAGGGCGGGGATCCAATTGCGCAAGTGGTGCAAGTGGATTAGTGTACATGACGGTTCGTCGGCGAATTCGGGCGGTTCGTCGGAAACCGGATGACCGCGTTGTCCTCTTCGGGCAGGATGGATTGCAAGGAGATCGATATGAAACAACTGCCCTTTCTGATGGCGACGGTGCTGCTGGGAGCGGAGCCGGTCCGCTTCGACCATAAGGTTCGAGACCTTTACTTCACGGCGTTCGCTGGTGACAAAGAGGCTTTGGCGAAGGCCATGGTCATTACGGAAGCGACGCTGAAAGAGAACCCGAACCATGCCGAGGCTCTGGTGTGGCATGGCAGCGGGGTGTTCTTCTTGTCCGGCGACAAATTCCGGACGGGCGATATGCAGGCTGGGATGGAACTAATGCAGAAGGGCACCGGGATGATGGACCGGGCGGTGGAACTGGAGCCGAAGAACATTGGCGTCCGCATCCCGCGCGGATCGGCCTACTTCGCGGCTTCGCGAAACATGCCGCCGCAGATGGCGCAGCCCCTGGTTGAGAAGGGCGTGGCGGACTATGAGTCCTCCTGGGATATGCAGAAGGATGACCTGAGCCAGTTTTCGCAGCACTCGATCGGTGAGCTTTGGATCGGCATCGCCGATGGAAACGCGCGGCTGGGCAACAAAGAACGGGCCGCGGAGTTCTTCACGATGGTCAAGGAAAAGCTACCGAATACGGCGTGGTCGGCCAAGGCCGGCAAGTGGTTCGCCGATGGCAAACTGACCGGGCGCGACGCGCAATGTGTGGGCTGCCACATGGGAAGTCCGAAAGCGTTTAAGAATTAAGACGGTGACGATTTCCCGCACGGTAAAATCCTGGCTCGCCGCGATAGGTACCATCACCATCGGGGCGTTCGCCGTGAGCGGATGGCTGAGCGGCGGTTTCCGCGGGATCAACGTGTGGACCGGGCTGTTCGTGTCGTTCGTGTACACGCTGTGCATCTGCACGCTGGCGACGGTGGTGTGCTCCCGGGCGTGGCCGTGGGCGGAAGGCCGCGGCCGCGTAGTGGTGTGGGCGGTGCGGATTGGCTCCATGCTGTTCGCGGTGGCGCTGGGTACGCTCGCCGGCTTGGCGGTGCTGTGGAACCTGGACATCATTCGCGGCCGGAGCTTCTGGCGGGCGTACCTTTTCAACGTCCAGTTCGCGGCGTTCATCAGCGTCACATTTGGCTTGACGCTGATGATGTATGAGTACTGGCGGGCGAAGTACGAGCATTCCGAGTTGGAGCGTGAGCGGGCATTGAAGCTGGCAACGGAGGCGCGGCTGGCATCGCTGGAATCCCGCATACATCCTCACTTTCTGTTCAATACGTTGAACTCGATTTCGTCGCTGATTCACTCCGACCCGGTGAAGGCCGATGAGCAGTTGCAGCGGCTGTGCGCGCTGCTGCGGTTTGCGCTCGATTCGAGCGAGACGCCGCTGGTACCGTTGGGCCAGGAACTGAAGATTGTCCGGGATTACCTGGACATTGAAAAGACCCGGTTTGGCGACCGGCTGCGGTTTGCGATTGACGCGCCGGAGGAACTGCTCGATTTCGCGGTGCCGCCGTTGGCGGTGCAGACGCTGGTGGAGAACTCGGTTAAACATGTAATCGCGCCAAGCCGGACCGGCGGGGAGGTGCGCGTGCGGGCGGTACGCGCGGACGGCCGCCTGGTTGTTTTCGTGGAAGACGGCGGCCCCGGAGTGGCGGCGGCAGCGTTGCTTCCGGGGCACGGATTGGACAATTTGCGAGCCCGCCTGCAGGTGTTGTTTGGCGACCAGGCGCGGCTGGTGTTTGAGCCGGCGGCGGTGCGGCTGGAGGTACCGCTGTGAGCGCCACTCGCGTTTATGTATTGGACGATGAGCCGCTGGCGGTGGAGCGGCTGGTACGGCTGCTGCGGCAAACTGGCCGCGTCGATATTGTTGGCGCTTCGACCGATCCCGTGGACGCCATCGAATGGCTGCGCGGCAACGAGACCGATGTGCTGTTCCTGGATATCGAGATGCCCGGATTTACGGGATTCGCGGTGCTGGAGCGGCTGGAGGCGCAGCCCTATGTAGTCTTCACGACCGCATACGACCGCTATGCGCTTAAGGCGTTCGAGGTTCATTCGATCGACTATTTGTTGAAGCCGGTGGAGGTGGCCGGTCTGCATCGGGCGTTGGATAAGTTGGTGCGTATTCGTTCCGGCGCGGAACCGCCGCCGGATTTGCGGCGCGCGATTGCAGCTATGGTGCAATTCCCGACGCGGCTGCCGTCGCGGGTGGGCGACCGCATTGAGTTTGTCGAGTTGGCCGGTGTAACGCATTTCTATGCGGAAGACAAGCTGACGTTCGCGGCCACGGTGGCGGGACGGGCGCACATTATCGACTCGACAATCACAGAGCTGGAGACGCGTCTGGATCCGGAGAAATGGCTGCGTTTGCACCGTTCGACGCTGGTGCATCTGCCGTTTGTACAGGAGGTTCACGGATTCTTCGGGGGACGATTGGTGGTCCGCCTGAAGGACCCGAAGAGAACTCCACTACAAGTGGCGCGGGAGCGGGTGGCGGCGGTTAAGTCAAAGCTTGGACTATGAGGGCCTCCATACGGTTGCGATATTTGACGGCGTAGCCGTTACCGCCGGAAATTCGCAGACCCATGTGGAGGATGGCTTTATCGGGATCGCCGGTAAGCGCGAGGTAATCGCGGGAGGCGGCGTTATGCAGATGAATAGCTTGGGCGGCGATGATGAGATCGGTCTCCTGGAAGAGGCGGTCCCAGTCTTCGTTGGAGGTAGAGAAGGCGAGGTCGTCGATCGACATGCCGGTCCATCGGGCCTGGTAGAAGTCGATAACGTTGTTAGCACCGGTGTAGCCCTGGATGTATTGAATAATTTTGGCGTAGTTGGCGCGGCCGGTGGTTTGGATGAAGCCGCGTCCGCGGAACTTCATGAAGTCGGCTTCCATGACGTAGCCGGTGAGATTGGCGTCGTTGTCGAAGGGGACGTCGCGGGGATAAGCGGCGCCGGCCCAGCGGGTGTCGGCGGTGTTGCGGAGGCGGGCGATGAGGGGCTTATCGGCGTGGGCGGTGTTGAAGGCGGCGTGGCGAAAACACTGCTGGGCGTTCCTGTTGCCGGCGAGGGTGTTGTAGGAACGCTTGAGTTGGGGGATTGCGTCGAATAAATAAGTGATGCCGGGAAATCCGGGCCGGCCCATTTTTTCGGCGGCGGGTTTGAAGCTAGCGCGGCATTCATTGGCGAAAATGCCCATTAGGGCGAGGAACTGAAAGGGCGTGGCCGCGGCGCCGCCGGTGAGAATGCCGATGTTATTCCAGAAGGAATGGAAACCGGCCTGGTTGGCGGGATTGTCGGGCAGGGTGACACCGGTCCAGTGGCCTTTGTTGGCCAGGTTCCGGTTGAACCAGGTGAGGAAATGGTCTTTGAGGCGGGTCTGGGACCAGTTATCGACGTCTTCGGCGAAAGTGAAGGCGGCGGTATTGAGCGCGCCGATTTGCGCGGCGGTGATGGCGGGCATGGTTCGGTCCTTTCTTATTCGTACCGGATGCTTCGACGCGCGGCTATGGCTTCAAGCCGGGGTTCGTTTATGCCACTCTTCCGCGAGCGGGTGGCCTGCCGTTTTCGAAGTTAATGGCATCGGCGATGGCATCGGGGAAGGCATGACGAAGATTTTGCATCGGGGTAACTGCTGTTCGCCGTCGACGGCGGGTTCGTTTATTTGCGTTTTTGTTTCGGCGGGGGCAGCGGGTTGGGTGGCCACGGCGGGGAAGTTAGCATGGACGAACTTGATGCGGCGTTCGAGGCGCGCGATGCGGAGTTGGAGTTGGTCGATTTGGCGGTTGATGCGATGGGCGACGGCGAGTTCGCGGGCTACGGAGGAAGAGTCGTTGGGACTATCGGCAAGGGCGAGATTCCACTGGATGGCGATGCAGCGGTCGAGGCGTTCGACCTGCCAGCGGGCGGTGGCGATATCCTGGACGATGGAGACGGTGATTTGGTTTAGTGGGCGGTAGGCGTCTGTTAGTTCCTTGAGGAGAGCGTTGTAGCCAGCGCCGTCTTCGTTGCAGAGGACGGGCGTTAGTTTTTGGGCGCCTTGTTCGTTGGTCATGTTCGTTCCTTTTCGGTCTTATGAATCGGGATAGGGGGAAGCCTCGCGGCTCCTCCCCTCCCACACCACCGGACATGCGGGTCCGCATCCGGCGGTTCGGCGGGTTGAGCAATTACCGAACGGTTAATC
>Ga0163150_10002916_pt1 | contig 25114 bp, 45 predicted proteins | sample OliLakLV19P2IB_FD_148628 | JGI IMG/M metagenome (GOLD analysis project Ga0163150, IMG submission 148628) | Freshwater microbial mat bacterial communities from Lake Vanda, McMurdo Dry Valleys, Antarctica - Oligotrophic Lake LV.19.P2.IB | ecosystem: Environmental > Aquatic > Freshwater > Lake >...
AATTATATGGGTGCTAATAAAAAAGTCAAAAGTTTTTTCATAAGAAAATGTTTACTTTTGCCAAGATGTAAGAGCATCTCAGAGGAGCACAAGTGTACCGAGATCTACTCTTCATCGTGATATATCTAGGAGTACCATATCTCATTCATACTTGAGACGAAATGATATATCCGCATCCAGATACCTCACTCTACCATTGCTATCAAAAGCGATAATCGGTCTGAATTGTTCATCCACAATATATGCCCCTCATTTCAGAATCGTATCACTTGATGATGCTGGTTCCAAACGTAATTGAGAACTGATAAGATTCAGAGCATTTTTTTGGACTAAATCTCGAGTAGCTATCTGTTGAAATATGAGATTATTGGCTTGATAAGTAACCCGAGCGATTTCTTTCTGGTTCAGAAGAATCTGTGCCATCAGCGGTAATCAATTTTGCACAACAGGAACAAATGTGATGCCTGATTCAGCAACAATAACACCAGTTTCTCTTTTTACAGAGAAAACTTTTTGATCTGAATATGATACACTCCATTCTGGAACAATTCCAGAAAAAGAAGTAGTGAATGATTGTTCTTTCGCAATAAAAGGTGTCGAAATAGGCCATGATTTCCCATCAATGAAAGACTGTATTGTGAGTGGCAATGTTGTATGAGTAGAAATAGTACCAGACAAATTTTTCTGAGCATCAACCTGCCTAATAGCTATGGTAGCTGGTTTGGTCTCGAGTGTGAGAGAATACGTATAAATGACTCCTCGTTTACTAGTAACTCTCAATGTCATTGATTGATCCTGCTGAGAAGTCTGGAAAAGTATTTTGGTGGCAGATATCTGTTTCCAAAAAGCCTCAGACAAACCACTCACTTCAACTTTTGAAATAGTATCAAGTGGAAAATATTCTTGAAAATCTATCTCTGTTGGTCGATCAAAATTTAAATTGAGAGCTGTTGGAAGCGTATCGACAAGTTGTCCTTCTTCACTATCAGTATAGGCATCAAAAAGTGTCGCATGGGGTATACGGTTTTCTCAAAGGGAAAATGCATCATGAGCGCTAACATAATACCATCCAGGCAAAACGGGAAGTGAGAAATCTTGTATCTTTGTTGATATACCGTTATGATAAAAGAGGGACCACGTCTGATTTGGGAAAATAGATGTCTCAGTTCCGTCAGGAAACTTTACAGAGGCTGAACCATTTGAGCCATTTTTCAGTGTGTCGTCGAGAAAGAGAGGTGTACCTATGTCCGATCTATCCGCCATAACATCCTCATATATATCCGATGGTAGAATAAGTGATCAATTCTTGAGAATTATCTTACTATCTTGAGTAAAATAGAGTACATCGCCCGAGCGAAGTGATACGTCCACTTTTTTATCTCAAGAGAGAATTTGTAGTGTGGCTCATTCTTTTGTATAACCGATTTTTTTTGCACGAATAACAAAATCTGATGGTAAATTTTGAAGCATTGTTGTGTCTTCAGTATATTTTGCACCAGGGAGCAATGTTCTGTATATCTTTCTACGATGAATCATTACTTGTCATGAAAGCGATGAAAGTATAGGATGTCTTGGGAGTGCATATCATCGAGTGGCAATATTCTCTGGAGGCAGAATACTGTCAATTCGATATGCGGCCTGTTCTGGATTACTTTGTCCCCAAGTAGTAAAAATATCAAACTGTGTATGACTCGATTTTTTATGAATGATATATTGTGCTTCTATATTTCAAGCAGTATGGTTCTCCCTCAAAAAGATTTGCATATCGTGTGGAATCATAGCAACATCAGATATGTCTAATCAAAAGAATTCACGCATCATAGTAGTAACAGTGAATATTTGAGGGCTATCCGTTATAGATATAGTCTTGCGGGATTGTGTATGATTTTCTTTACGATAAATAGTATTTCAGAGGATATAAAAAATATCCTTATCGCCATCTCAATCATCATCGATCTTCAGTAATTCAGTATTCTCATGTCCACCTTCGTAGAAATAATTGAGGCGTTTTGATATTCCATTTTTTGTTATATACAAACCTTTTGATGTTTTGAGCTGTATAGAATTTTGTTTCTTTGTAACAACTGTTGTAGTGGTAGGTATCACAGGGGCAACTGGTGTGGTCGTAACAGAAGCCGGCAGTAATACAGTAGGCAGAAGAGCATTTTTTTGTGCAATACGTGGAATCTGCGAAGCATTTTTGAATGTTGTAAATGCATCAATCAATGCTGATCATGATCAAATTATCGGAGAAGCCGCTAAATGAGAAATAGTTGGATTCATATTTTGTAACCATGCTATTTCCTCAGGTTTCTTTTTTCCTGTTGAAAGCTCAGCAAGATCTACAATAAAGGTCTTATTGGTATCAATATCCTTTTGAATAGCTTCTAAAATACGTGTTGATTGCTTTTGAAAACGATCATGGTAGGTATCAATGTGAAGTGTTTCATAAGAAGCATTCGCTCCTTTTTCAGGAAGATGAGTAGCGAGGATTTTTGAAAGAGCTTTTATTTCATCGGACGGGTTTGCGTCTTTCGGATGTAGTGTCTGTTCGTAGAGCTCACCTACAAGTCATGGAAGAGTATCAATTGAAGATGTTTGAATAGTGGATCCACTCTCTGAATCAAGATCTATATTCACAGATGATTGGAGTTCTCATGTATAATTTGAGAGATCTCTTGGGAAATCAGCGAGCGGTTCAAGTGCTGACTGAATCATCTCAATAATAAAATTCACATCATACGTGAGGTTAACATGAGTAGAGACACGTATTGCATCAACCCATTTTATAACAACACTTGGCATCTGCACATTGAGGAAATCTATTGGTAAATATCATTGTCTGTCAGTTTTATGAGCAATCTTGGTTCCCACATACCATTCAGGCGACAAGGGTACTTGTCGATAGAGACATTGAATTAGAGTAACAATTTTAAATATTTTCAGAACAACAGAAATAGATTGAGAAAGTTCTGGAATGAGAGGCGCCGGTGGGAGATTAGGAAGTTTTGGAAGTTGAATAGTCGGTATCTCAAAATCAAGATTTAGATCTGGAAGTGGTGGGAGTTGAGGTATAGGACCAAGATTGAGACCGGAAAAACTCGGAGATGGCATATCTGGAAGCTCAAGAGGATAAAAAGAGAAATTGAAGACTGGATATGCTATATCAATGCCGAGATCAATATCAGAGAAATCCAGCTCAATATCTGGCCATCGTGGCATTTTGATAACTGGAATAGGTGGAATAACAGCAGATATGACAATCCATAACCACTCTTGGAGATTCCATTGTTCATTATGGCATACAGCACATGATTCTTCATAATCATCAAAAATATCAATAAGTATTTGCCACAAATCCCACAGTTTCGTTATAAGAATAAATGTCTCAACCCAGGTCTTAAATCTTTCCCCATTATCATAGAGCCATCCTCCCATGAATTCTTGAATTGCATAAACATTTTTTAGTATTTCATACAGGAATTTCTCCTTGAGATAAAAGAGGTTTTGGAGTTGTTCTGGAAGTGTCATGTATGTACGGACTGTCTCAATATTGGATCGAATACTCGCAACAAGATCACCCGTATTGACAGCATTTCAGAGAGCATTTGCGGGTAGAGCTTCCCATTGAGCCAAGATAGCTTCATTTCGGTAGATCCATGACTGCATCGCCGAACGATCCATCCAAGGAAGATCAAGAGATATGATTTCTGGATGAACATCCACCATCGGTAGTAAACTCAGATATTCAAATGCAGCCTGAATTCATCCGATACCCCCCTGGATACCAGAAACGAGACCATCACGTGCATTCGTTGCTACATCAAATGGAGTCAAAGCATCTGCAGTCGTATTGGTTGGATCGGGTGAAGAAAAGCCTCAAGTATTCGAGTTATTAAATTCCGGAATCCAGCCTCCATCAGCAAATCATGAACCTAAATCAGGAAGGAATATTTTGATATCTGGAAGACTCGAGAAACTAGATACAATTTCATCGAGCTGACGATGATACCAATCCATGATAAATCTAGGGAAAGCAGAAATACTCTTCATCTGAATATCAAATATAGGACCAACACTTGTTATATCAAAAGCAGTACTATCAAGTTTAACTGTGATCATCCCATTTCCACTTCCAATCTCAGGATATGTAATAGAAGCATTAGGAGTCGTTCATTGAATGCCAGAATAAGGTGATGAAGAAGAAAATAACAAACTCGTATCAGCAGAATAGGACCCTGTAACAAGTGAAGCATTTTTGGCAAGTTGTGTACGGAGAATATCAAGATTCGCAATAGTAGGTCGTGCAATATATTCACTCACTGCTTTAGTGAGCGATTCTGGATAAGCGAGAACCGGAGAGAAGAATCCGCAACTATCACCATCTGTGAGACTCACATCATTTTCTCCTTCTACTTCAAATTCATCCATTTCTAATTCTGTCACAATATCATCAGCCCCATCATCACTACATTGCGTCAATGCTTGTGTTGCATAAATACAGTTTCCCTGAAATGCTATCGGGAAAAGACCAGGAAGATTGATAATAGGATTTGAGATGTTATTAGGTCAAAAACAGAGCACTTCAGTAATTGCGCCAGTCAGTGTAGCACCAATAAAAAGACGGAATTGACTCGTACCATATCAGCCTGTAAAAGTAGTATTTTCTGAAACAACCGCAGAACCAGTCCCAATATCAAAAGCGCCTCCACCCTCTTCTGGATTAGGTGGCCAAAAATAAGGATACGATGCAGTGGGGATTGAAAATATAGGAATACCGCACCGCACGTCTTTATAACAAGCTATGGGGGCCCGATTAATACCCGGAACAGCATAACCAAGGACTGTAATGGTATTCCCTGGGACATTAGCAGTCCAGTTCATCGGTTGAGCAATACATCCTGCATCACCAAAACCACAACTCAATCCACTCATAAATGTTTCTACACCCTCAATAGCACTATCCAGAGTCTCATCGAGCTTTCCGAGTCCAACCGTAATTTGTAATGAGTTACCGGATTGTTCTACAGTAAATACATCACCTGTATTCTCATCATATCTATCAGGTATTTCATCACCATCTCCATCACGATTATAGGTATCTAATTCATCTTGAGCTGTAGAGGAATAGGTATTTGCAATATTTATAAGCTCTGAGGAAGATGGATTATTTCAGAGAGATTCTGCAATAGCTTGAGTTGAAGAGGATGAAAGAGAATCATCTGAGCTGAGAGGATCATTACTGATATCCATATTTGTCTTATCAGGATCCTCAATGTTTCTCACAATAAGAGTCTTTTGATACGTGCGGTCAAAAGTGTTATGTGATCTCCATAAAAAGAGTGGGCCTCCACATGTATTATTTGGATTTATCCTAATATCACCGTATTTTTCAGCGCCATAAAAATCTCTTTCTGGAATCGTATTTAATTTATTCGCATCTGAATTAATGGTCAATATTCTATCCTTCGGAACTTCAATATTTATCAGAGGATCTTGTCTATCTTCCAACCGACCAACATTAAATCTTCCAAATGAAAATGTAGCAAATTTTGCATTATAGATAATTTCAACTACTTCACCTGGCGCAAGGCTGACATCTCTCAAATCAGCTATTCATCAATCTGCAGAAGCTACAAATGTTCTTTGAGTTCCAGATCATCCTCGTTTGAGAGTATAGGTTGAGATAGGTCATACAAGATAGGAAGGAAAATTTTCTGCAATAACAAGTTTTGATAATGGAGTCGAAGATGTATTTTTGATTGTAATAACGCCTTGTATAAGTGCCCCTTCTATAATGCTACCATCCTTCTCAAGTGAAGAATATTTTTTATTTATAGAGAGAATATTCTTATCAATAAATGGTGCCTTTAGGAGTGATAAAGTTTTTGTAGAGATAGCTGACTGACTCACGCGAAGTGAGCTGCCATACTGTCCTGCGAGAGCATCATACTCACTACCAATACTTGAGAGTGAAGTACCTGCTCCAGCATTTGCATCAACAGAAAATGTCTGAGAGATCTGAGTACCGAGAGATGCCGGAGTAGTGGTATTTTGATGAGAAGAAGTATCTAGAATTGAGACGGAAGTAAATAAAACTGATTGTAGTTGTTCTTGTTGTGATCGGAGGAGAGGATCTGGAGTCTTAGTAAAATCAGGAAATGTAAACCCAGGGTATTCATAATACACTGCCCCTGAAAAAAGTGATTTTTCAGCAAACGCAAAATCAAAAACATGGTCAACAAATTGATAGATAAATCGTTGATCCTCTGTGCCATAAAAAATAGAGAGTTGTCCTAAAGTATCGAGAATTATGATATCATCAAATCCATCATAATCCATGTCGGATACTTCTACCTGCGTGACTTGTCATATATCCCTATTCCTATCTGAAACAATATCAATTTCACGTGAACTTTTGATATCATGTGAAACAAAACGAAGTATTCAATTTGTATCTACATAAACTGTATCCGCATATCCATCTCAGAAAAAATCTCCAACACGAATAGATCCCTCACGAGCATTTTCAAACGAGAGAAATTCACCCATATCAAGGTATGTCCCATCTTTTTTTGAGAGAGCCACTGAAAGTGTTTGAGTTGTGTCAGTGACGATAATATCTTGTTGCTGATCATTGTTTATATCAGAGAAAGAAAAAGTATCAATAGGATCAGAACCTATAAATACGGGGACTCCGAGAGCGGTATCAAATCAAGTAGAGGTATCAGCTTTATATTCTGGAAGCTTGATAAGAGGATCTCAGAGAGTGATGGTCACATAGTCAGCAAAAGCCTGCTGTGTTTCTGCCCAAGATGCCCCTGAAGCAAATTGTAAAAGTCCAAGATTTGTCTCTGTCCAACCCATGCCATATTTATCTGGATAAGCAGAATATCCATCTTCTACCGGTCATCCTACATATGATGACCGTGCATCCGATTCTAAAACCATTACACCACGAAGATCAGCCGAAGAATGTGATCACCAAATACTATCAGACACCATATTTGACATCAACATTTTCAGAGAATACGTATTTGGATTCACTCAAGAAGTTGTCGGTGATCGTTCTGCATACGCAATATTTAATACTCAAATAGATTTATTCTGATAAGAAACATTTAATTTTATAGTGGAAGCATCCGGTATAAAAGCAAATGATAATGCAGATATTTCAAAAATATTTTTTATTGAGGTAATCGGTATTCATCGATGTAGGATGGTACTATCTACTACAGTTACATCTCCAGTAGACGGTGAGAAAAATATTCAGTCAGCATCTGAGAGACGAGGATAGGTGATTTTTGCAACCTCTCACAGACGCTTATCAGAAATAAGAAGAGTAAAAAGACCAGTAGAATCTGGTAACCAATTCACATGTAGTCCAGCGCCGAGATGTGGCATTCCAAGAAGTGTAATAGCCCCAGAACTTGTTAATGAAAAAAGTCATGGACGAGGATTATCAACAAGAGTAGACACACTGAGCGCTTCAGTATTGGGAGAGAAAAGAAGATTCCCAGCAAAATATCCAGATGTTACAAATTGACCAAATGGACCTCATAAAAGCACATGTGTCAAAGCGTTCCATGTATTTTTTGTAATATCTGTGGATGTAATAACTGGTAAAATCTGAACTTCCCAAACATTTTCCAAAGAAAGCTTATTACTCTTGGCACCATTTTCCCAAAGAGTTCATCGGATCAAGACTCGTCATGGGTATCAAAGACTCGTCAGACGAATACCGTAGGTATCTCCTTCAATTTTCTCTACCTTACTAAAGGATTCTAACAAATCTTGCCTGTCAGTTTGCAGTCGAATATCAACAGTAGATGGATGAATATAATTACCATACTTATCAAATATATTGACAGAAAGAACCTGAGACTGTTCACGGCGTGCCAGAAGAATTTCAGGTCCAGAAAATGTCAGACGATTTGGGGCATCAGGATTAATTTCTATACCAACACCAACCTTTTTACTTGTTGAAGTTTCTGCAAGATAGAAGTGTGTACTACCTGATTGTGTGCCAGTAATCAATACAGCCTTTCACTTTCATCACGAGAATGTGACCAAAGAATTTTCTAGATATGCTGAGGTGCCCTTATTGCCAATCTTTAATGGTATATCCCAGTTCGTTACTACGGAACCCTGTTTTGTCTTAATGGTAAATTCAACAGGAAGTTTTTGTCAGACCTTAATAGCTCCAGAACGAGTAATATCAGCGTCTATTTGTATGTCATCGAGAGCTGTGGTAGTGAACGTTTGTTGAATATTTTCTTGATCATGTACCGCCCGTATCTCAAACTCAATAGTACTTTCTTTTAATGGTTGAAAATAAAATTTCTTTGAAAGAGGAAAAGTGAAATCCTGAGACGGTATTGTATCTTCCCCAGCCATAATAGGGTGTGAGGTGCGGAGTGTGGCTGTCCAAGAATCTGTATTAATTGTATTTCACCATACATCAGTGAGAGAAAAATCTGCAATATATTTTTCTTTAGCCAGTACAATTTTGGGAATATTTGTAATGAGTGCACGAGGAGATCCTGCAATAATAAAAAGATCTGTCGTCTCGCTCACTCCATTGCTGGTAAGCGTGACTCGATATTTTCCAGCCCTATGCAAAACAGGGTCAGCGGCAGGACTACCTATCTTCAGGATATTGTCTATTACAGAAACTGAACGAAGTGAGAGGATATTTTTATTAGTTATGTAGTCGACAAAATCAATGTCTACTTTTGTTGGAGAATTCTCAGATTGAAAGAGCATTTTTATACCATCATCATCAGCACGAACTGTCTTTGGGGTGAGAGCCCCAGAACTCGAAAGAAGCGTAAATGCCGGGAAACGAGATTCCGGAGAAAGAGTAAAAGGAGCTGATTTAACATACACTGTACTCCGAGACTGAACTCGTGTTTCAAATTCAAACGACATACGTATATCTACAAGAGAGCGTATGGTCCAGACAGCTTTTCCATTTCTCAAAATCGGTGATCATGCGAGAGAGAGCGACTCCTTTCTGAGAGATTCCCATTCAGGATCACTCGGGGTGAATATTTTTCCTGTGTCCAAATTCGCAATTCTCAGCGGGACAAGATCTATACGAGAAGTATTATCACTCGCCTGAATACCTCCTTGCTCCAAATATGTTTCAAGTATAATAGATGCCCTCGGTTCCAATATATAGCTTGATGGTATATTACGAAGAGTGAAAGATTGTGGAGTAGTTTCAATACTATCAATAACAATATTGGAATTTGTATCGAGTTGTGGAAGATTGACGGTATTCTCAGTAGAATAAATAGTATGATTACCAAATGTCAAAGACAGATATGGCTGCCAGTCAAAAGAGAAATCACTGTCTCACGATTCCCATTCCGTTTTAAAAAGATTTTTTAGCCAACATTGAATTGCAGAAGGCCACTCCCAAATAACAACAGCATTCTCAGTATTACAATTATCAGATTTATTCGTATCATCTTGAAGAGATGGCTCCTCGATATCAGTACCAAAGAGTGAATCATATTCATCTCAAGAAAGAGAGAAAGGATCCTCGGGTACTTGATATGAAGATGTGTTATCTTGTGTTTCTTCATAGGCATCCTGGTTGTCGAGGATAGTCTGATACCATGTTGGATATTCTGCATTTGAACCAGGATGATATCCAAGAACGAAATTTTTCGCATCTCATTGTCATCACATATAGGCGATTTCGTATTTCCGATTAGGATCTCAAAATAGGGCAACATTTTTGAGTTTATCCCCGCGAAGCCCATCAGTAATTCCTTGTTGATACTTCATCGCAGTTGGCAGATTTTTCCAACGAAGAGAAGCAACCAAATTATCCTCCAAACCAGGGCTTGAGAGAACAATGTCGACAAGAGAAATCTTATTTTTTATACCTCATTTTGGAACAAGTTGAGCAAATACACCCATATCAGCTACATTCTCAGAGGAATCAATTTTGGCATCAAATGAGCGAAGGTATTGTTGTATTTTTTGTTTTATTTCATCATCAGTTGCACCGATAGGAATAGTAATATCAAAAACATTTGGGTAATCAAAACGCTTCTCCTGTAAATTCCTATTTATATATACAACATACCGATTTTCATCAACTGGAAGATTCGGACTTGCCAGGGAAGTAAGTTGTTTGCCATATGTTTCTGTATCTGGAGAAGTATGTTTGATAAGGGATGATATCAATTTATACGTTCCTTCTGCTCAACTTGAAGTACATTTTGCAGCAACATTTCCATCTCTTGAGAGGAGTGTTACATCGCCAGACCCCTGGCAAGAAGTGAGAGTCTGAAAAATATTTTCGCGTGTTTCAGGGCTCGGATCAAGTCTAAAATACTCTGTTCTTGTAGTAAAATCAGTACCACATGAATACCGTTGACCATCTGTTTCTTTCGGCCATTTATACTCTCTGTAACTTCGAAAGAGAGGCACTCTCTTTACATAGGGATCAAGAAGCAAATCGGTCTTGAGGCAATCAAATGGAGATGACTGCCCTGTGGTTTTTTTGCCTCATGCAGGATCATATATTGATCGAGAAAAATCATCATATTTATGTTTTTTGAGAGCTGATATTCATGAAGAGAAATCAAGATTCATTGGTGTATTTCAGCCCCAATAAGACGTCACTCTATCATCACAACGAATCTTGCTTTGACCATCTTGTACAATCAAATCAGCGTCATCCGAAACAGCCTGAACATGATAACCATGATTCATTTCCGCTACTGTATTCGTAGTGCCAAAGGTCGATCAACGTAGAATAGTACATTGAGCAGCATGAGTCATCGTCGATGCCTTTTTACCAAGAAAATAATTCGTATACGAAAAATCAGAACTCGTACGTTTTACTAAAACAGGGATATCAACTGATAATGCGCCCTCAATATAATCATTAATAACTTTCTCCAAAGAATTATTTGCTGCTCAGAGTATTTGAGAGGAAATAGCATCTCGCTCCTGAATCAGCTCCGGAATAGTGTCAAGGCGTACCTTGGAATATCAGTCATAATAGCGACCAGTCTGATGAACCCAACGAGAAACATCACCAATATATTTTTCACTGAGAGTTTTTACAAATCCCGGAATAAGTTCTCGAGCAAAAATTCGAGTTGAAATATCTGAAGCATTTGAAAGAAAAGATGATGACCCAATTGATGACTCATTGATTGAGTCTAGTGTAAGTGGTAAGGTAAGATTTTGAGCATTATTAGTAGGCGACCAATTTGAAAAGGATGGGACATTTGGAGTACCACTTCCTTTCATGAGATTGATATAATTTTCATACAGATATTTTGCAAACTCTTTTGTATATCTGTTGTAGAAAAAATGTTCCTGATTTGGCACAAAAAGTTTCTCATACGCCGCAAGTGATCATAGTGATGTCGCGCGAGAATCACGGACACTATCTGCATAAAAAACATGTGGATCTTTACCGAGATTAGCATACTCATCTTGTTTATTATCATAACGATATACTCGAGCAAAAAAGTCCTGAATTTTTTTTGCATCCTGTACAATATCTCCAGTATGGGGAGCAATGACAGAATGCCAGAGTTCCGGTCTTGGATTCTTCTTTTCTACTCAGAGATACTGGTACATATTAGTCTCCCAATTCCAAACAAAATTTGGCTCATCGAAATCAATATAAGGAAATATGGAGAGGAAACTCGTTGATTCCTTATGAACAGTAGGAAGTGGAATATTACCAATCAGAATCGTTCCAACGAGTTTTTGCGTTTTATTACCATGATTTGGGAGACCAGAATAATACAATCGTTCATTTGCAGAAGCAATCAGAACTGGATGAGTATTTTCAGAAAATGTCAAAATCACAGTACGGGTACGAGGTAAAACAGATTGTACGCGCATAGCATACTTTTCGATATCACGAGGAATTTTTTTGAAAAGACTCTCTTCTACAATGAGGGAAACAATACTTTCATGACTGTCTATTTCAAGGGCTTTCGCGGTAGAAAGAGAATATGGAATACGAAAAACTTCCTGAGAAATCAAGAATGCAATCAGAAACCAAGTAATAATCTTTTTGTATCTCATCACAATGCACGAGGTTATTTCGCTCCATTGTACCTATTTTTATCTATAAAAGAAAGGGAAACACTCTTGATACGCTTGTAAAAAAAGAAAAATATTGTGAGGTTTAAAAATACTCGTTAATCAACATAAATATATCACTGAATCGCCTTATTAGAAATATAATTCTCTCGTCGTGTCGTGATTTGATTCAAGGCACTATAGTTCATATCTTTGACAATAATATAATCCTCTCCGACTTCCATAACGATTCCAACATGACCATAGTAAGGAGAATACCCATATCAATCATACACAACAATAGCACCAGGTTTAGGATCTTTACCAGTTGCAGCCCCTGCTTTCTGAGCATTTTTTAACCATTGTTTTGCATTTCATCGCCAAGTAACATTTTTATATTTTGCGACGAAGCATGTACAATTTCACCAAGCAAAATTACGACATCCTTTTCCCACCTTCAAATCAAGAGAATACGTGCCATAAGTAAGTGTCATTGGAGTGATTACTGGTTTATCTTGAATCTTCGCAGTAGAGGAAGGTGAGCTGATTGGTTTTTTTGCAACAGGTTCAGGAGTATTTATTTTCTTTGGATTCGGATCTTTGGTAGGGTTTGGTAACAAAAGTTTCTGCCCTATACGTATCTTGGAGGCGCTAGTAAGATTGTTAGCTACCAGAATATGATAGAGATTATTCACTCCATATTGAGCAGCAATCTCAGAAAGTGTATCACCCTTTTTGACAACATGCTCTACACCTTTAATGGTAGGAATAACGAGTTTTTGATCTATTTTGAGATCAGCAGTTAAGCCAGGATTAGCATTTTTGAGAGATTCGAGGGAAATAGCATATTGTTTCGTGATAGCTTCGAGTGTTTGTTTGGGAGTAACCGTATGTATGGGATACAAAATCTTCTTAGGATCCTCTTGTGGCACCGAGGTTGCAATAGGAACAGGAGATGGCACAATATCCTCAATAGGTTCTACAATATTGTCCTGAAAATCATTGTCATCACCTCCCGGTATTTTTTCCCCAAGGCCATTCGCATCCAAAAGGCTATTTACAAGATAATTACCAGATTCAGGATCATAAATAGAAATAATTGTTGAAGAGTCGTAATTTCATCTGACAATAGAACCTGTAAAGTCCTGAGCATAGTTACCAAAAGCTGGATATATTGGCAAGAGAATTGCTCACAGAAGAGCAAATAAGTTAAGTATTTTTTGTCGATTCCGTTGTCTCCGTCGGAGACGTGTAGCAAAAGTATTTCTCATAAAAAAATTATATTTTTTGATCGTAAATAAAACCAATAATATACTTATTGTTGAGTTTTTCTGTTCGTGTCGTGATCCTCCAGAGACCAGTGTAATTCATATCTTTAACTACCATAGTTCATTTTTTCGCGTCAACACTCATTACAATACCTACATGACCATAGGCGAGATTATAGCCAGGGCCATACCAAACAACTATCGACCCCGGAAGTGCTGTTTTTCCAGTTTTATATCCAGCCTTCTGAGCATTTTTATACCAATCCTTGGCATGTCATCGCCATTGTACATTCCAATATTTTGCAACAAAATAGGTACAATGACCTAGCACAAATCATTTTCATTTTGGATTAATAAGCTGGAGCTTGTACGAGAAAGAATTTTCTAAACGTACCGCTTCATCTTCTCTTTTAATAGAATCAGGAGTTACAACAGGAGCCTTTACTCATGGGAGATATAGCAATACCCCTGGAGTAAGTGGAGCAGGAGCGTGAGGATTATTTTTGATAATTTCTTCAACAGTGATAGTGTATTTTTTCGCAATACTCTCAAGAGTATCTGCAGTATGCGAAGTATGTACATAGCCCTCTCATGGAGGTATAATCAGCTTCTGACCAACACGCAGTGTATTAGAAGATAAACTATTAATCCAACGAATGGCGTCACGTGATATGCCAAAATCATACGACAATTGGCCAAGTGTATCGCCTTCTTGGACTGTATAACTAATAATCTCCGTCCTATCTGACCAGTCATGGCTCATATCAAGAGGAGTATCCGCTGAAATAAACTCCTCATCTTCTTGATCAAATTCATCGTTTATAATAGATGCAGCATCGATAGTAAAATTCTGTACTCCCCCAGATATATTGTAGAGAACAACTCCAAAAACTGGGTATACAGGGAGAACTACCGTAAAGAGAAGTACAAAAAGAGTATTAGATATACCCAGTCTCCTCATACGAGTCCTCCGAACGATACGCCCGCGAGAAGAAATATGATGGAAAATACGTGAAATCAAACAGGATTTTAAGAAACAAAACTACGCGCTAATAGAAACAACCTTGAGTTGTGTCTGAGAAGCACGGAAACCGCGAGTACGGTGATAGTGTTTTTTGGACTTCATTTTGAAAACTCTGACTTTATCAGCACGAATATGATCAACAACATCACACACCACCTTTGCTCCATCAACAAGAGGAACTCCTACTTGTGTTCCAGAATCATCTGAGAGAAGAAGAGGAGTGAAAGTATGACTTGAAATCTCCTCAGCAAGGCGATCAACAACAAAGATATCTCCTTGCTTAACGATGTATTGTTTACCACCTGTTTCAATAACTGCTATCATAAAATAATATAAGAAAACGAGAATTTGGGTATATTGTATTGAATTTTTTTATCTGGCAAGTTTTTTTCTACGGCTTGATAATAACTGTGTGAATACTTGTGCTGAGATTTTTCTGAAAATCCGTTACCTGAATGGTAATAGTATGTTTTCCGACGTCAATTTCAGAAGGACTTTGTAATGAAAAAGAGTATTTTTTTACGTCTTGGAGTGTACCATATATGATATCATCAACAAATATTTGTATTTTCGAAATATTACTCACATCCTGTATAATGCCAGAGAAATTGACTGTAGATCATGAAGTAAGTATAATCTCTGCGGGATTTTGAGTCTGGATGATTGGGGGGGAATTGTCTTGATCAAGAATCTTCACGCGATAATTCCTAGCAGTACTAAACCCATAAGTATCCACGAGACGTAGTGTCACTATTTGACTGATCCCCTCACTAATATTGACAGCAAACTCGGCTTTCGCTTTTCATTCTTTTGTCTCATTGAGATTCACTGATCGGTAAAATACATCATTGATAAGAATTTGAGCCTCTTTCATCGCATGTTCTGATTTAAAATCTATTTCGAGCGGATATACACCAGAGAAAAGCTCTAAGTCGTCAGATAGATTAGAGGTGAATTGAGGTATACTCTCAGCAGGGCGGTCGCAGATAACCTCTGGAGGGGCTACAACTGTCAACATATTTTCTGTCACTCAGAGCTTATCTATGAGATATTGTCTTCATACATCACTTCAGAGCCAAGCATCAATAGGCACTCTCCAGCCAGGATAATTATCCTCTACAGGAAAGGCCGTATTCAAAACAACCGCATCCCGTACGGATTCTTTTGGCGTTCTCGTGTCTACCTTGCCATTACAGAGAGTATCAACCTGGATTTTTTCTGGAGCAAAAGAATTCAAAAGTTCTGGCTTTTGACCATCAATATAGAGAAATTTGTCATTACCAGAAACGGTATCTGGGCGAATAAAATCAGCCTTTGGTATACCAATATGCTCAAACTCCATAAATTTTTTCCAGATAAGAGCACTGGACTCCATCCCACTTGCTCTTGCAGCTGCTGGTTTTCCATCAGTATTGCCTGTCCATACGACGGTCGTATATTGAGGCGTATACCCTACTGTCCAGAGATCTCTCGGGAGAATAGTCTCTCATATTTTTTTATTTGAAGTACCAGTTTTAACAGCAGCTTTCCTCTTATCAGAAAGAGTAAGAAAGCTATTCCATCCAGCTGGACGTGCCTCATTGTCAGAAAGAATATGGCTGATCATATAGGCGGCACCTGGTTTGATAACCTGTTTTGTTCTACGTTCGGGGAGAGGAATCTCATTGCCATTGCTGTCGACTATTTTCAAAAGAGGGTTTGGTGCCATATACTCACCATTATTTGCAAAAGCAGCATAGACGGCAGAGAAATCAAGGGGACGTACTTCTGCTGTACCAAGAGCAATTGGGGGACCATAGAGATTATCTCTTGGTTGCTTGAGGATAGTATTAAGCCCCATATTGTTGAGGTATCCAACCAGATTGTGTTCTTGTTCTATACCTGTATCTCCCTGTCATTTTGTTGCCAGAAACCACATCTTAATCGCCGTAATATTCCGAGACGCATCGAGAGCTGTACGGAGCGTCATAGGTCAGAGAAACTTCCCATCAAAATTCTTTGGTTTATAATTCCCGAAATCAGTTTCTACATCAAAAATAGGTGTATCTGTGCTCAGATTATTCGTTTCAAATGCTCGTGCAAAAATAAGTGGCTTCATACTAGATCCCGGCTGTTTAGAAGAAGTAATGATGTTCACCTCCCCATCAATTTCCTTATTATAATAATCCTGACTACCTACCATCGCGACAATATTTCTTGTTTTATTATCGAGAGAAACCAGTGCGCCATTGTTAATATTGTAACTTTTAAAAGTTGTTTTCGCATAAGAATCGATGATTTCTTGTGCTTTATCTTGGAGCTTTGGGTCAATGGTTGTATAGATTTTCCATCCACCTTGTTCAAAAAATTCTTCTCCGAAAAGATCGACTACATATTGGCGAACATAGAAAACAAAATGTGCATATTTGATAGACTCCTTTGGATCCTGAAAAATAAAATTAATACTTGAAGCAACTGCTTCACCATATTCTGTACCATTGATATATCCATCTTCCAACATACGAGTAAGGACATTATCCTTACGTCATACTTGATATTCAAGGATGGTGATGACTCATGTTTCATTTGGAGGTGTGGCCAATTGAAGACTATTAAGAAAATCTATCGTCTCAGACGTTGCGATTGTTTCGCATCCTTTGGAATTTTGCTTATATCCTGACTTAAATTGGAAATCACCGAGATTACAAATCTTGACAGCATTACCATCAGATTCCCAGGTAAGTGATGAAAATGCTTTTTTGAAAAAATCAAACGATTGAGGAGCATTAGTAGCATCAATTTTTGTCTCTTGATTTGTAACAGATTCTTTTTCATCTATAAAATAGACATACCCCATCAATCTATCAGGATTTGTATACGGACTATACGCAGTTGGAGACTTGGGTAGAGAAGCTAAAATAGCCGACTCGAGAATCGTGATATCCTTGGCTGATTTCCCAAAAAATCGTCGTGATGCTTGCTCAATACCATAAGAATTACCGCCAAACGAAATCTTATTCAGATACAGCTCCAGTATTTTTTCTTTTGAATATCGTACATTGAGGTGAAGTGCCAAAATAAGCTCACGAATTTTACGCTTCCATGTACGCTCATTAGAAAGAATGGTATTTTTGATAAGCTGTTGACTCAATGATGACCCCCCGCCACATTGTCCTCATGTCGCACACGTAATCGCTGAACGCGCAATACCAAAGAAATCAAATCCCATATTTGAGAAAAATCGTTGATCCTCCATAGCAACAATGGCTTGTGTCATACGAATATTGATTTCTTCATAAGGAATATACTGACGATTTTCATCACCTCAATGGAAGGTATATAGCTGACCTCCTTCTCGATCATATATGATACTACTTTCTTTAAAATTTGTCTGAATATCAGACAAGGATGGCATACCGAAAAGAAACGTGAAATAAAAGACAAGTATAAAAAATCCAATACCCATACCACCCCACATGCGTACTTGTGGATCTGTGGCAAGATGTTTCATCTTATACCAACGTGATGTACCGAGGAGGAGCTTCCTATAGAGATAATGTCTTCGAGATTGCATAGTGTAAACTTAGGAGATATTCTGAAGAAGAATGAAGGAGGTCTTATTGAAAGTAATTTTGTGCATCACCCCCGAGCACCAATTCATATGGCTGAACCATAGTCATGAGCTCCTCTGGTGTCGCTGGTCTCTTTTCGCCATAAAACAAGACCGAAAGAGCCTCTATCAAGGGATTATCTACTTGAATAAGTGCAGAATTATATCGTAAATACGTTTTCTCTACCTTGTTTGTTTCATTTTTGAGTTGAGTATCATCAACTGAAAAACCGAGAGAACGGAGACGAAGGGCAGTCGAATAAGCAAGATTGGTCCTGCCAGAAGCATTTACAATGGTGAGAGGGGCTGCTCCTCCAAGTGTAGGAAATGTCGTCACAATATGAGCAAATGTCTTGATATCAGAATATACCGAAAGATTATTATACGTAGCTCATCGAGGGAGAACCACCGAAGCTCAACCAAAAAGATCACGATTTGGACCATACGTCAGTCCGCCAGGATGACATAATTTGAGAGCATCGAAACAGGTTTCATCGAGAATGAAACCATAGAGATCCTCTCGATTAAATTTTGCAGCTTTTTTTGCCATCTTGGCCATATCAGTCAATGAAGCATTGGTTTTGATAGAATCAGAAAGAACAGAATAAATACCTTCTATTTTTCTCGGAGAAGTAAGAATCTTAGCGGAAAGCATTTTTTGCTGTAATGCTCAGAGTATGAGCTGCTGGCGTTTTGAACGATCAAAATCACTTGTAGAATAGCGGCTTCGTGCATATTTCAGAGCTTTATCCCCATCGAAGTGCTGAAGACCTGCTGGAATATCAACAACCGTATACCCCCAATTTCGCGTTGGGTATGACGCATCGTAGAGTCGTTTTGGAACATCTATATCAATACCTCCGACAGCATCTATGAGACGTCGAAATCCATCAAAATCAATCAAAACATAATGTGTGATTTCTTTCCCCAGAATACCCCCTACAGTATCCATCAGATGACGAAATGCTTCCTCCTCTCAGAGCGATTTCCTGCTCAGCGTATAGAGAGAATTGATTTTTGTTTTTCCGAGAATTGAGGATTGGACAAATAAATCTCGTGGAACAGAAATAGTGGTCACAGAAGCTGGATCCTTGCCATCATAATGAGCATATACGATAGAATCTGTCAGATTAGGCGCTGCATTCTCTGAGCCTCCTACTCAGAGGATCAAAACATTCATCTCTTTATTTTCTGGGGCAAATACTTCAGCCGGATTGACTTGAGAAAAAAACGATCCAAGAGAATCAAATTGAAATGAAAGTACTCGAGGTAAAGCCCAAGCTGCAGTGGAGAGGAGGAAAAGTGAAAAAATACCAAAAAAGAGAGTATTCTTGAATGTGTTACCCTTTTTCTGTGTATGATATGTATGTGAGATATTTTTCACAACTGTTTCAAAATGCTTCTCTTTTTTATGAGAAACAGGATGGGATTCTGGTATTTCTTCTTGTCGAGAAGAAGGAGATGTAATATTTTTTTGTGGATTAAATCGTTTTTTCTTCATACTAGTTTTTGTTGCGGAACATTTTTATGTCGTATACAAGTGGAGCTGCTATCATAATGGAAGAGTATGTCCCAACTAAAGCCCCCAGCAACATTAATACTACAAAACCAAATAGCGCCTCTGGCCCAAAGAAAAGCATCGAAATGAGAACAAGCATGAGTGTCATAGATGTTAAGACAGAGCGTCATAGACTTACTTGGACAGAATCTTCAAAAACTTGTTTATCGCTTCGTTTATCAGATGTTTTACGATTATGATATTCTGATCGCACTCGATCCAGGATAACTATTGTATCGTTAATACTATAACCAATAATCGTAAGAATGGCTGTTACAAAGAAAGTATCTACTTTTAGGAATGGAAATACTATGCTGAGAAGAAGATAGAGTGCGGTAGCTATTATAACATCATGAAGGAGTGTGCCGAGTGTAATACCACCAAAAACAAAACTCGGTAAACCTTCGATAGATTTACGAAATGCAAACATCACATACAAAGTAATACCGATACAACAGATAATCAAGGTCAGATATGCTCTATCGAGGACGAATTTACCAAATGATTTCCCCACAGAAATAAATGATGATTCCGTCACAATAACGCCATTATCTTTAAAAATTTGCGGAACACGACCACGTATATCGGCAGTTCTCTCTTCTGACTTTTTTTTGTCAGATTCTATATTCAGCCCAATATCAGCTCGGATAGCACTCGTATTCACTGGATATACATTCACATCAGAGAGGACTTTTCCCCCTTCAAAAACATACGTATCCAGAATTTGCTTTTTGACTTCAGCCAGCGTACTCTCGGTCGGCATAGTCTGGGAATTATATTCTATCTGTAGACCTCCTGTCATATCAATACCGAGATTCTTTGGGGCAAAGAAAAAAACAACAAATGAGAGCAGTATAGATACACCTGAAATAGTATAAAATATTTTTCGCTGATTGATAAAATGCATACAGGTACGTTAAAAATGTTTTGTGCGGGGAGTGTACGATTTTTATAGCAAATCGCAAGCAAATATGCTTGCACTAAAGAATTTTTTCTCTGTGAATACTCTCGTCTTAGAAAAGTCTCAATACTTTGTTTATCTTGAGGTCGACAACACCCAGTCAGATGAGCTCTTGTAATACGCGAACAGTTGCCTCCACATCATAGATGGCACTATGGGCTCCTTCAAAGAAATCACCAAAGAGTTTTTTATGGAGTTCATTGAGTTTTGGGAATTTATACCCCACACCGCGCCCAGGCAATGCACAGAATTCAATCGTTTCTTTCATAGTACAGAGGGTCTTCTTGGGGTTATAATCACCTTTTCGGTTGAGACGATCCAGTTCATAATTGATCACACTTTCATCATACTCTATATTATGCCCTATCACAAAATCAGCACCATTGAGATACGTAAGAAAACGATTCATACTTTCCGAAATAATCGGCTTGTCAGCGACATCAGCATCATAAATACCATGTACTTGACTCGCACCAAAAGGAATAGAAATTGGTGGCTTCACATATTGATCAATACGATCAATTTCAGTAAGGATTTTGTCATCTCAGAGCTCCAAGAGAATACCAGAAAACTGTACAATATAGGGCTGAATTTCAAGTGGACCTTCTCTCTCCACAAAACCAGTTGTTTCCGTATCAAAGACAAATATTTGCATGGCGGCATTGTATCAAAAATAGACACAATGCAAAAAATTTTGATTTTTCCCCTCCCCTCCTATAATCCTAGCAAAAGGAAAAAGAAAAAATCTGCATTTTTATTTTCTGCTGAGTTTTTTCTGTTTTTTGCTTTTATTTTTGCACAGCAAAAATAGCGTGCCATCATAGCTCAGTTGGTAGAGCGCAGCCATGGTAAGGCTGAGGTCTCGGGTTCAAATCCCGATGGTGGCTCCATAATACAGCATATCACCCTCGTCCATTGCCACGCGAAATGCCATTCAAGGCATTTCTTCGGTCTCGGGTTCAAATCCCGATGGTGGCTCCATAATTTCTTTCAACCACTTATTAATACTCTTTCTCAGGAAAGAGTATTTTTCTTTGCTAAAATATTTGACAAGTAAATAAATGTATGTTTTAATATGATTGTTGAACTGTTTTATGTGTTGCCATACATCCTAACAATAGATACGATTTTGCACACTCTCTCTGTATCCTCGGATATGGAACAGAATGCAGGAGCTGGTGACTCTCCCAAAAGCACCGTAGGAAATGGTTCAACTTGAGATACTCGTATGGAAGGTATCTTCGAACCTCTTTTTTTGCCAATCGTCGCCGAACACACTGTGTGACAGAGGGAGCAAAAGGAGAGGTTCTTTTAGTGTGTAGCGAGAATGATCTTCAGCACTCATTTTCCAATAATTCCAATACCAATAGTACCCTGCCCATAGCGAATAGCATACCACCCGTCTGTTTCTGTGCGAGAAACATCCTTTCTCTCTTGGATATTAGTCCATTCATTTGTATTCAGTACAATTTCTGGAAGCTCGGAAGTATCAGACAAATACCAATACATATGTTGCGTTGGGGTAAATGTATTACCTTTGAGTGTCCCTATTCTCGCACCCGCGTGAACAAAAAAGAAATACTGCATCAGGGGTCAGAGATTGTGACGATTTGCAAAGATACCATCTTTTGAAATAAAAAGATGAGTATTTGCGAGTTTTGTCTTGAGATGTTTTGAAACAAATCTCTCTACCGTTTCTCTCTCTCCTTTGGTCACTGGACGCACAAATGGTGTCTGCCCTTGAGAGGGTAGGATCGGATATATATTTCAATCCCCCTTACCCCCCTTTATCAAGGAGACACTTTTGGGAGTTTTTTTTTGAAAAATAGAAGCAAAAAATCAGCCTGTATGCTCAATATGAGGCCAAAATCTTTTTTTATAGAGTTCTTCGAGTGGCTTTCCTTCCGAGATATCATTTAAAGCGATCACATTTTCATTTTCTTCTTTGTTTAAAGTACACGTCGAATAAGAGATAAATCCCCCCGGTTTTACTATGGTCATCGCGGTTTCAAAGAGTTGTTTTTGGAGTTTCGCAATTCGGTGAATATTTTTTTCATGCCAATGCTCTATGACTGAACTATCACGAAAGGCGGTCCCCTCTCCACTACATGGCGCATCGAGCAATACGGCATCGAAATATCCAGGGAAATTTTGGAAAAATCGCCCATCACACGAAACAACCGCGACATTATCATAGCCCATACGATCCAAATTATCAAAGAGCTGTGGCGTACGAGAACGATTCACCTCATTAGCAATGACGAGACTCTCAGGAAAATAATCCGCGAGCTGTGTCGTCTTTCCGCCTGGCGAAGCACACATATCGATGATAGTTTCAGAAAAGTTTTGAGTTTTGAGTTTTGAGTTTTGAGTTTCGTTTACCTGAAACTTTAAACTTCACACTTTACATATTTCTTGCTTGAGCAAGAAAGGTGGATGCGCTGCTGCGAGCTCTTGGATATAAAACCAACCCGCTTGATGCTCCAGTGTTTTCCCGAGAGCAGTAGTCGTATCCTCGCGATCAATCATAAATACTTCTGGAATATCAGTCTCGGTCAATGTCCATCACTGCTCACTCGCATGCAGCATAAAATGTTCACGACTGATTTTACCCGTATTGATACGAATACTTTTTTTCAACGGTTTTACGAGCGCGCTCATCACTTCCTCCGACTCAAGAGAAGTGAGATTAAAAGTGTTTTCTAGATAGGTGCGAAATCGAGACATCATAGTTATTCTATGAATTTTTCTAAAAAATCGAGAGAGAAGCATAGGTCCTCATTTTCTAAAAATCCATATATCAGTACTCAGAAGATTCAAGACTGTCCAGTTAATATTCTGGAATAGAAATTTATTAGTCAGTTGCAATCTCCACCATCACTTCATTTCTATGCATCCAGGGTGCGCTAAAAGGAGGATTGTACCCAGCAAAAATAGGTGCACCGACGGTTTGTGCACCATCGCGCTTGAGAGCATCCAACAGAGTCTGTGCCTTCCGTTCAAATCGATCTGACATAGCCCACCCTGTAAATCGTATCACAGCCATTCTTTTTGTAGGAATTTGAATCAAACTGACTTGAGAATTATTGGGTGTCGGAAGTGTCTGAATCGTGTATTCTGACGGCATGGTAAAAGTCACTTTCCGTTTCCCCCCGTCAGCCAACGTCTCCATCACTGGTGTCGTCATAGCGATTTTTTCTGATGCAGTGTCCATCACAGGCGCTGTCATTGCTACGGATTTTCTGGCAGTATTATTCCCAAAAATATAATCTGCGAGCAATCGGAAACCATCATTCATCGCCTCTCGTCTCGAACCAGATACCTCCACCTCTGCGACAATCATAGGCACATAATCGCGGATCTCATAGCCCTCTCATTTCTCAACAACTACATACTGTGGTTGCGATACATTTCTGATTGCGAGATAGCTCCCGAGTGTCCAGGCGCATACCAAGAAGAGAAGAATAAAGAGGAATATAGACATAGGGCGAGAGAAAAGAAATAAATGAAATCATTTTGTATTGTTCATAGAGAGAAGTATAGGAGTTATTTGGGGAAAGACAGAAGAATATTCATTTTAATCTCAATATTCTATTTCGATTTCTTTCACCGTCATCCATTCGATTTCATCTGAACGAAAACAATATTTATTGAAAAGAAGATTTTCGAGTTTTTCTATTTGCATATCCCTATGCTGGATAATTTTTACTTTCCCTTCACAATAATCAAGGACAATAGTTTGCATACATAATCGTTAAAAGGTATCCCTATTAATTTGTTACTTTCACATAGTGTAAATACTCGATTACACTATCTTGTTTATGATTTCTATTTGCTGTTTTATCTGCTTTAAATCTCTGATATTTTTTCTGAAATACGCCGTACTCACCTCGTCGGCTCATTATCTCCTTGATATCTTCTAGATTCATCAATCCCTCATCATTGTAAGACAGAAAAATATACTTTGCATCGATACTATTGATCAATTCAGTATAGGCTCATTTTACATTTGAGCGACTACAATAATCTGATTTTTGTTCTCGACAGTCTCGCATACCTGTAATACCTCGTATCTCTGGACTATCATCACGAGCAATAGTTTCGAGAATATGATAATTGCCGCTGTACTGTCTATGATTATACGGTGGGTCGAGATAGACGACATCATGCTTGCTCGTCTTTGCAAGAAGATTCACATCGCTATTTGTCACAGTATGCGGATGATCATTGATATAAAATTTTGCTGATTTGAGTGTAAGAGGTTTTTGAGCAGATTTTTTGAGTTTCTTAAGAAAAGCACCATACACCGAAGCGGTATTTGCCACCTTATCTATCGCCTCCAGAAGTGAAGCAAGTAAGAAAAAATATTCATCCTCTGTTATGAATTTTTTATTTTTCCAAATCTCTATTTTTGAGCGGATGGTGTCACACTGAATACCATTTTCATCAGAGAAATATTGACGCTCAAAAGTACTTCATTGAGTACCTCCGAGACAATAATTCTTGTAGATAAATCCTTTCTTTGGTGTGAGTTTTCCGAGAGAGTCGAGTACGATTTCTTTTGTTTCTGAAACTCAAGCTCCGAGAAGATCTGGTATCTCAGAAATAAGCCCTACGAAATACAAGTCTTGGTGATTGCCTATAT
>Ga0163150_10002917_pt1 | contig 25102 bp, 21 predicted proteins | sample OliLakLV19P2IB_FD_148628 | JGI IMG/M metagenome (GOLD analysis project Ga0163150, IMG submission 148628) | Freshwater microbial mat bacterial communities from Lake Vanda, McMurdo Dry Valleys, Antarctica - Oligotrophic Lake LV.19.P2.IB | ecosystem: Environmental > Aquatic > Freshwater > Lake >...
GGTCCGTGGTGATGCGACCAGTCTGGCTATTGCCGGCGAGCAGTTTGACGTTGCCACAATTTCCTTTGGCATTCGTAACGTGGTGGATGTTGACGCCGCATTGCGCGAGATGCACCGCGTTCTCAAGCCTGGCGGGCGCGCCCTTATTCTGGAGTTTGCGCTTCCGGAGAACGCGTTGTTGCGATGGAGCTACCTCCTGTACTTTCGCAACGTGCTGCCGGCCATTGGCGGTATGGTGTCGGGCGATTCCTACGCATACCGCTATCTGAACCAGACGGTGGAAACGTTTCCCTACGGCGAAGCCTTCTGCGAACTCATGCGCGGCGCCGGATTCAAAGATGTTGCATCGTATCCCCTGACGTTTGGTATCGCGATGATTTATTGGGGGGACAAATAAGGTGGGTGGGGAATTTTGGATTTTGGATTTTGGATTTTGGATTAAAGAAAGAGCTCGCCGGATTCTGCGGGTTTCACATTCCCGGGTTCACTATTTTCTAACGCGTGAATCCGGCGTATTGGATTTACAATCCAAAATCCAAAATCTAAAATCCAAAATTCCCTCGTTCGCGTCATGACTACTCCCTTTTTGTTTCCCGATGTCGTCGAACCTTCGCTGGCCAAGCGCGCGCTGGCAACCCTCCTTGATCAGGCGTTCGCTTCGGCCGCGGGCGTGCACAAGCCGCGCCGGATTCTTCGCTGTGAAGTGCCCGTCGAAGGCGTCAGTCCCCTGGCATGGCTTGACGCGCAGGGTGATCGGTCCCGCGGATACTGGTGTGATCGCGAACGTGAATTCGAACTTGCGGGCGTCGGCACGGCGGACATCATCACCGCTGAAGTGTTGACTGATTACGATGCGCTGTTCGACCAACTTCGCGTGAGCATCGCCAGTGTGCATCCGCATCTCCATTATTACGGGGGTATGCGTTTTAGCCCCACAACGCCGCCTGTCGAAAAATGGCTCCCGTTCGGCGCGTACCGGTTTGTTCTGCCGCGTTTTGAAGTTCTCGGACGCGGCGATCAGACGTATCTCGCGTGCAACGCAGTTTTCAGCGAGCGTGACGACAATCTTCTCCGCGAAATTCATGACGCACTCGAAGCGATGCCATTTCCCGGAGACGACGATGTTCGCGAGATCGCGCGCGCAACCGCGCGGCGTGATGCGCCAGAACAGCATGATTGGGACCAGCTCATTGAACAAACCCTAGCCGAAATCCGGAGGGGCGCCGTCGAGAAAGCCGTCCTCGCGCGCGAGACCACGTTTACCTGCCGCGAGCGGGTCGATCCGGTTTCCCTGCTTCGCAGGCTCGACGCGGCCGCTTCGCATGCGTACCGCTTCTGCTTCCAGCCCCGGCCTGGCGTTGCGTTTATCGGGATTTCGCCGGAGCGTCTCTATAAACGGCAGGACCGGTACATCCGTACCGAGGCGGTCGCAGGTACGTGCCTCGCCACCGGGGACGAATCGAGTGATGCAGCGCGCGCAGCAAAATTGCTCGCGAGCGAAAAGGACCGCCGCGAACACCGCCACGTGATTGACGCCATCAGCGGCGAACTGGCGACACGGTGCCATGCGGTTCACGTGCAGCCAGAGGTCTCCGTCATGTGTCTCGCCCGGTATCAGCACCTCAGCGCGAGCATCGAGGGCATCCTCGATCATTTCCATACCGACGCGGAGCTGCTCCGTGCGTTGCACCCCACGCCTGCAGTTGGAGGCGTGCCCCGGCACGCGGCGCTGGAGTGGATCTCGCGAAACGAGCCGTTCGATCGCGGCTGGTACGCGGGCCCCGTTGGATGGGTCGGATGCGACTCCGCGGAGTTTGCCGTTGCCATCCGTTCTGCCCTCGTCACCGGCAACACGGTACACGCGTACACTGGCGCGGGCATAGTCGAAGGCTCGACACCCTCAAGCGAATGGGACGAACTCGAAAACAAACTCGCCCCATACGCGGCTATCCTCTCCGAATGACCACCGGCGCGCCAAACCTCAACAGCCTGTGGGCGGAACTTATTATCGAAGAACTCGTGCGCAATGATGTGCGTTCGTTCATTATTTCGCCGGGGTCACGCTCGTCCCCGCTGACGGCAGCCGCGGCGCGAATCGCCGGCGACAAATGTTTCGTGCACTTTGACGAACGGGGCACCGCGTTTTTCGCGCTCGGTCGCGCGCGCGCCGGATCGCGAACTGCATTGATCTGCACATCCGGCTCCGCTGTCGCGAATCTTTTTCCGGCAATTGTGGAGGCGGCTATGGCGGAGGCGCCATTAATCGTATTGACCGCGGACAGGCCCCCGGAACTTCAGAATGTCGGCGCGAATCAGACAATTGATCATACGCGAATCTTCGGCAAGTATGCCCGCAGCTACGTTCCATTGCCGTGTCCGGACGCGCTCATTTCAGCCCAGGCCGTGCTCGCCGCAATCGATCAGGCCGTTCACGATTGCTTCAGTTCGCCCGCCGGCGTCGTCCACATCAACTGTCCGTTTCGCGAACCGCTGGCTACCGATCCGGTCTCGGACGAACAATTCGCGTCGATGCCCGGACTCGAACGCTGGCGCGAAAACGACGCCCCCCATACGCAGCATGTCATCACGAACACGTTGCCGGATCCCCATGCCGTTGCGCGCGCACGGAAAATCATCGGCTCGGCCCGCCAGGGACTGATCATCGCCGGCGGAGCAAGTTACACCACGCTGGATCGCCTCGTGAAGAAGCGCCTCGCCGGCGAATGGCCGTGGCCGGTGTTTGCAGACGTCACGTCAAATGTGCGCGTATCCGAGTGCCCGCTTATGATTTCAAACTACGACCAACTACTTCTGTCGCCGGAGTATCGTGCAGGCTGCATGCCTGATGTCATTATTCAAATCGGCGGACGTTGCGTGTCGAAGCGGCTGTACCAATTAATCGAGAGCGCCAAGCCCGAACATTTTTTGCGCGTCTCAGCAAGCGCGCATCAGGACGATCCCACGCTGTCCGCGACTATGCGCGTACACTGTTCACCTAGAACATTTTTCGACACGGTGTTCAGCGACGGATTCCGCGCACCGTCCAACAACAAATGGAACCAATGGCATTCCGGCGCGTCAAAACTCGCGGCGTCGGCCGTTGCAGCGGGTCTCGCGGAACCTATTGCGATTACGGAGCCTGGGCTCGCCTTGAACGTCGCGAGGGAGCTCGACTCTGGCGCGCTGTATCTTGGAAGCAGCATGCCGATCCGCGACATGGATATGTTTGGCGGCGCATTTCACGACGCAGTCGAAGTCGTAGCCAATCGCGGAGCCAGCGGCATTGACGGGAACATCGCGACTGCCGCGGGTTACAGCTCCGCGTGGAACGAGCGAACCACGGCCATCATCGGCGATCTTGCCGCATTGCACGATCTGAACTCGCTGACGTTGCTAAGGCAGGAGGGCGTGAAGCTGACGCTGATCATCGTGAACAACGATGGCGGCGGAATTTTTCATTTCCTGCCCATCGCCCATCAGTTGGATGTATTCGAGCGATACTTCGCGACGCCACACGGATTTCAGTTTGAACACGCCGCCAAAATGTTTGATCTCCCATACGCCCGCCCCTCGACAATGAATGAATTCCTGAAAATCTTCCGCGACTTCGCGGCATCCGGCGGCTCAAACATCATCGAAGTCAACACCAACCGTGAAGAAAACGTCGCGTTTCATCGCGCCATCGGCGAAGCCGTAGTCAAAGCGCTCGAAGGTTACTGATGCCATTCCGTTTCTCCGCAACAAAATCAGAGGCGCCTAAGCGCTGCCGCGGAGCGGTTTTCCCGTGAAGTTGCATTACCTTGCTACCGGCAACGCCGATGGGCCACTGGTCGCATTGCTTCACGGGTTCCTGGGTTCTCATCGGGACTGGGATTCGCTCATCGAAATACTGGGTGATCGGTATTATTGCGTCGCGATCGATCTGCCGGGTCACGGGAAATCCCTCGGTGGTCGCGACGGAGATTACACCGTCCCGTCTGCTGCGACGGCCATCATTGATTTGATCGATACATTCGATGTCTCGTCGTTCTCGATCATTGGGTACTCGATGGGCGGACGGCTCGCACTGTATTTGACTTCGATCTACGCCATGCGGATTGATGCGCTGGTCATCGAATCCGCGTCGCCGGGTTTGCAAACAATCGACGAACGGGCGGATCGACGCGCGCGGGACGAGCATTGGGCAGCCATGCTCGAGTCCGGCGAATTGGAAGCGTTTCTGGAATCGTGGTACGCGCAGCCGCTCTTCGCTTCGCTCATGGCGAGGCCCGCGCTGATCGAGCGTATTCGTCGCGAACGAATGCTGAACAATCCGCGCGAACTCGCGCGGGCATTGCGCGGCTTGAGTGTTTCGAGGCAATCGCCGCTGTGGGACGAGTGGCGCGGAAACCACATTCCAACCTTGGTCGTCGCGGGCGAGTTGGATGATAAATATCACGCGCTCGCAAACGAGATGCACGCCGCGTGCCCGAGCTCAACCGTGGCCATTATCCCCGGCGCGGGCCACAACGTGCACGAAGAAGCGCCCGGCGCGTATAATTCCGCAATCGCGGCATTTCTGAACCAAGTCCTGAATCCAAAACCCTAGCATTGACTACGGAGTTTCGCATGGCATCGATCGAATGGCACGACGCCGGATCTTACACCGATATCAAATACCAGAAGTCCGATGGGATCGCGAAGATCACAATCAACCGTCCGAAGTTGCGCAATGCCTTCCGCCCCCTTACCGTGGACGAGATGATGCACGCGTTGCACGAAGCGCGCTTTGATCCCGAAGTGGGCGTCATAATTCTCACAGGCGAAGGCGACAAGGCGTTCTGCAGCGGTGGAGATCAAAAAATCCGCGGGGACGCAGGTTACAAGGACGACGCCAAGGATACGATGCGCCTCAACGTGCTCGATTTTCAGCGCCAGATTCGCACCTGTCCGAAGCCCGTCATTGCGATGGTCGCGGGTTATGCCATCGGCGGAGGACACATCCTGCACCTCATCTGCGACCTCACGATTGCAGCGGACAACGCCGTCTTCGGCCAGACCGGACCTAAAGTCGGATCATTTGATGGCGGCTTCGGCGCGAGTTACATGGCGCGCGTCATCGGTCAGAAGAAGGCCCGCGAAATCTGGTTCCTCTGCCGTCAATACAATGCTCGGCAAGCGCTCGACATGGGTCTCGTCAATACCGTTGTGCCACTCGCGCGTCTTGAGGAAGAGACGGTCCAATGGTGCCGGGAGATTCTCGCCAATTCGCCGATGGCGATTCGTTGTCTCAAAGCCGCGCTCAACGCCGACTGCGACGGCCAGACCGGTTTGCAGGAACTTGCCGGCAACGCCACGATGCTTTTCTATATGACCGAGGAAGGGCAGGAGGGACGCAACGCCTTCAATGAGAAGCGGAAGCCGGACTTTAACAAGTTCAAGCGTTTTCCATAACGCACCATGCAAGAATGACGCAAAAGTCCGCAGAAACGAGCATGCCGAAAATCTGGCTGTTGGCGTCGCGCCCGAAAACGCTTCCAGCGGCCATCGCCCCCGTAGTTATTGGCGCCGCGATTGCCTTTGCGGAACATGTACCGATCCATTGGCCCGCACTCGCGTGCGCATTGATTGGCGCGATCTTGATTCAGATCGGCACTAACTTCGCCAATGATTACTTCGATTTCGTCAAAGGCACTGACACCGCCGAACGCATTGGGCCGCTCCGCGCGACCGCCGCGGGTCTCGTCACGCCCAAGACCATGCGCAACGCCTTTGTGTTGTGCTTTGCGCTTGCGTTGATCCCCGGCGCCTACATAATCGCGCGTGGCGGTTGGCCATTCCTCGCGATTGGACTCATTTCGATTGTAAGCGGAGTCCTGTATACAGGCGGCCCGTTTCCGCTCGGCTATCTTGGCCTCGGCGATCTGTTTGTCCTGGTTTTCTTTGGGCCTGTTGCCGTGTGCGGAACTTACTATCTGCATGCATTCACCCTTTCTCACAATGTCATCGTGGCCAGTTTCGCGCCCGGCCTTATTTCTGTTGCGCTGCTTACGGTGAACAACCTGCGCGACGTGGATCAGGATCGCGTTGCGGGAAAGCGCACGCTCGCCGTCCGGTTTGGCCGGACCTTCGCGCGCGTGGAATATATCGTCTGCCTGCTCATAGCGTGCGCGTTGATCCCACTGTATTTCGCTCTGTCCATGCGCGACTATTGGTTTGTCGCGGCGCCGTTGGTATGCGGGGCGATTGCGTGGCCGCCATTGCGCGCAGTGCTAACCAAAGGCGACGGCCCCGCGCTTAATGAGGCCCTCGGTTCAACGGGAAAACTTTTGCTCGCCTTCAGCTTCGTATTTTCTCTTTGCTGGGTCCTATGAAGATTACCGGCGCACGGTATTATCGGTATGTGCTTCCGCTCGTCCGGCCATTGCCGTTGCGCGGCCAGATGGTCACTGCGCGCGAGGGTTTGATTGTCAAAATCGAGACCGATTCCGGTGCGGAAGGTTATGGTGAAATCGCGCCCCTAGCGGGATTCAGCGCGGAATCAATCGCTGACGCGCGACAGCGCGCCGTATCCTGTGTTCACGCGCTCTGCCAACGCAGCGACATTTTTGCGACACTTCCCGCCGGACTTCGCCATCGGGAGGCGTTCCCGCCGTCGGTACGCTTCGGGATCGAATGCGCGCTGTTGGATCTCGCGGCCAACGTGTCCGGCCGCGCCCCCGCCGCCATCCTTTCCGAATCGCCTGCGAAACATGTGCCGGTGAATGCGTTGCTCTCCGGCGATACGGATACCATCGTGGCAGCGGCGGCCGATGCCGTGCGCCGTGGATATACGGCCGTTAAAGTAAAAGTCGGAGCGCGCCCGGTGGATGAGGACATTGAGATGATTCGCGCCGTGCGCGCCGCTGTTCACGCATCGACCGCGATCCGGCTTGACGCCAACCGCGCATGGAGTATCGGCGACGCCACAACGTTTGTGCGCGCGGTGGCCGGCTGCTGCATCGCGTATATCGAAGAACCCATCAACGCGCCGGAGCAACTGGCGGAGTTTGCCGCCGGTTCACCCGTGCCGGTTGCGGTGGATGAAACGCTCCAGGACGCCGGATGGCCGCGCGTTTTCGAGTGGCGCAAGGCCGGTTACCTCGAAGCGTTTTCGGACGAGCCAGAGGATGCCGCGCCGCTGCTCCGCGCAATACGGGCGGCGCATACCTGGGTCGTCAAACCCACGCTTGTGGGGTTCCCTCTTGCGTACATGGCGCGATTGCTCGCGCTGCACGAGCGAATTGACGCCGATCTCGTTTTAAGTTCATCATTTGAATCGGGCGTTGGCCATGCCGCGTTGGTGAACCTTGCCGCGTCCGCGGGCGAGCACTGTCGCCCCGCCGGACTCAATACGGCATCGTGGTTTGCCAGCAATCTTGTCGAGACGCCTGCCGTTAGTCTCGGCACGATCAATGTTGAAGATGCGAACGCGCACCGGAGTTTGTTTAACGTGGATTCGCTCGAGGAGTTGCCGAATGATTGAGTCGTCCTGGCCGTTGACTCGGGCCGCGCTCAAATACGGTGATGCGCCTGCGCTGCTAGGCGACCCAATATCATACTCCTACCGGGACTATGACGCGCGCACGCGGAGCATTGCGGCGGCATTAAGCGCGGCAGGGATCGGTCATGGTGACCGCATCGGCGTACTCGCGCTCCCGAGCACGCACCTCGCGCCGTTGCTCATGGGCTGTTTTCAACTCGGCGCCGTTGCGTGCATCGTCAACACGCGAATCCCGCGGCACGGTATTGCCGAGCACCTGCACCGCGTTAGCGCGATGGCGCTCCTCGTCGACGAGTTCTTCGCGATAGTGCGGCTTGACCACATGCCCACCTTGCGGATTGAAGACCTCGTGGCGTCCGATCACGATGGCCATCCGTTGTCGCGATCGTTCCGGCTTGATCAGGACGCAACGATACTGTTTACCTCCGGCAGTTCGGACGAACCCAAAGCCGCCTTGCACACACTCTCCAATCACTGTTATTCGGCCGTTGCGTCAAACCAGAACATTGCGCTCGGCCCGGGAGACCGGTGGCTGCTCTCACTTCCCCTCTACCATGTTTCCGGGCTTGGCATTTTGTTCCGCTGCCTTTTCGGCGGAGCGGCAGTCGTCGTGCCGGAAGTGGGTGAGTCAATAGAATCCACGATTAACCGGTTCGGCGTCACGCACGCATCACTGGTCGCAACGCAACTGTTTCGGATGCTCCAGTCCACTGCCGGCGTCACCGCGTTGCAGCGGTTAAAAGCGATCCTGGTGGGCGGAAGCGCGGTGTCTTCGTCGCTACTCAGGCAGGCGCATGAGCAGGGGTTGCGCGTGTACACGACATACGGCCTGACCGAGACCGCGTCGCAAATGACAACGACACCACCGGGCGCGACTTTTGACGACCTGCTTACTTCTGGCCGTCCGTTAAAGCCCGACACAGTCTCGATTTCGTCCGGCGGCGAAATCCTTGTGCGAGGCAGCACGCTGTTCCGCGGCTACGTCGAGCCGGACGGGATCACGTTGCCCATGACCGCGAACGGATGGCTTGCGACGGGCGATTTGGGCCGGTTTGATGAGCGGGACAACCTTATCGTATCGGGACGCAAGGATAATCTCGTCGTGACCGGCGGCGAAAATGTGCAGCCCGAAGAGATCGAGAAATGCCTGGGTACCTTGTCCGGCGTCTTGCAGGCGGTGGTGGTCGCAATTGAAGACGCAGAGTTCGGCGCAAGACTGGTCGCATTCGTCAAGACGGATGGAAATACGCATTTGCTGCAGTCCGCGATGCAACTGCATCTCGAACGCCATCTGCCAAAGTACAAAGTGCCATTCACATTTCTGCCCTGGCCTGACGAAGCCGATGCCAATGTAAAAGTGAACCGAACGATGCTAAAGGGAATCGCGAAGCACAAGGCCATCGAATAGTGAGCTACCGGTGAATTCCTTCCCGCTGTAAAATGCGATAATCGTTTGCCAGATATTCCCCCGCCAATTTCTCATACGCCGCCAGTTCCCGAAAAAGCGAAAGTGCTGGCTGTGCATTATGGTATTGATCAGGTACTTCGGGCAGACGTTGTATTCGCTCGCGCAACGCCGGATGGTCCGCCCATTTGTTCGTTGTTTCCACCATACTGTCACTCAGTATTTCTTGCGCGGATGATTCGAACGATTTGAGGTTCTTTCGCCACACGCGAAGGCAACTTTCGTCTGGTTTGCGCGAACGTTGAATTTCTCCGGCGATTCGCATAATTGACAGTTGGAACAATGGGCCGTATGCATGAATTTTTTTCAACATGTCTGTGTACACGCGGGTTCCACAAATTCGCGTTGCGAGCGTATCTGCCCGTATTTCTCTCGCGCGGTGGATGCTTGCATCAATACTTCTCAAGAAGAGAAGATTTACGCGCATAAGTAGCACTATCGCGAAAAACGGCACGGCCGTGATAACCCGTGCCAGACCGTTTGTTCGGTCGCTCAATTGACTTAGTGACACCGAAGCCGTCTCCAAGCCCATGTACGCGCGTAGCACAATCTTGCTGTACAGCAAGTCGCTCCCAGTGAAGTGCGCAAATTCGTGAGCAAGTATGCTTCGTAGTTCATCTACTTTAATGCATGCCATGAACCCAAGTCCAAGACAAAGGATTCGTCCGTGAGGGTTGGCGTTGAGCACCGTCAACCGTTGCTGCGTCACAAAACAATCTGTGCCGACATGAAGGATGACCGCATCCGGAATGCGGGTTTTCATGAGTAAACACGTCGTATGTATCAAGGCCAAGAGGGCCGGTTCGCGGTTAAACTGCCGCGACCAGTGGCACCACGGACGCGGCCGCAGTGACAGCGCCGGCGAGCAGCACTATTGCATGATATGCGGGCACCAGCAGAAGAGCCACAAGAATTTTCAGGCGTACCCAAAGCGGAAAGCGATAGGTCAGGTCGGGGACATCTGTCTGCATATTTCACACCACGCGAATTCCATCGACGAAACACGCGCGCAGGGTTGGTGCGGCGCGCTTGTTCCCCGCGGGTGGAGCGATGCAGATAAGGTTCGCGCTTGCGCCGGGTTTTGGAACGCCGAAGCGATGTGAAACGCCAAAGAGTTTTGCCGGCACGCTGGAAGCGCAGGCAAAAGCCTGCTCCAAGGTAAGGTCGGTGAATTTAGCGGTGTTGATTACGCCCTGCAACAAGCTCGTCGCGCTGCCTGCCAGCAGCTCCGTTCCGCTAAGGCAAATGCGTCCAGATTTTTTTAGTTCCACAGGCATTCCCACGAGATTGTAGTGACCAGGCCTGAGCCCCGCGATGTGTACTGCGTCGGACGTGATCACTGTGCGCTCCGGTCCTTTCACGCGGACAATTGTTTTCAGAATGTGGGGCGGCAAATGTTCCAGGTCCGCGATCACGGATGCATACAAGCGATCTTCCGCCAGTTGGGGCCACAGCGGATTGCTGTGCCGTGGGATATGCGCGGCCAAGCCGTTGCCGAGGTGCGTACACATGCGCGCGCCCGCATCGACCGCGCGCGCGATCTGATCGGGCGTCGCGTTATGGTGTCCGAGTGAGACGATCACGCCGCGTTTCGACATTTCCTTGATGAATGAAATCGCGCCATCCAATTCCGGCGCCAGCGTAATGTATGCCACCTGTCCCTCGGCGGCTTCGTACCAGCGATCAAACTCGCGTAGATCCGGTTTTCGGACGTGGCGTTTGTCGTGCGCGCCGCGTGGTCCATCGTCGGGAGAGATGTAGGGGCCTTCGATATGCACGCCCGGAATTCGTTTGGCGAGCGCGGGGTCTTTGCGCGCCGCGGCAACCATCGCGCAACCGTGTTCAGTATTTTCGAAGGACGACGTGATGATCGTCGGTATCCAATGCGAAACGCCGATACGCTGAAGCTTTTCATCGACGCGCGCGACGTCTTCGGGTAATGCCTCGATGCCTTGCAAGTCAATACCGCCGTACCCGTTGACCTGAATGTCGAACAATGTAGGCGCAATGATTGACGCGGCGGATCCTGCGTCACATCCGCCGGACCCCGCGCGCGACACACGGATGACCTTTCCACCTTCGACTACGATGTCCGAGACGGTCTTCGCGCCGGGCAGAACGCCGCGCACGACGACCTTTTTGTTTGTGGTACTGACGGGGGTGTCGCGCATTCAGTTCCCAAGCTCCGCCATGAAATGAATATAAGTCTCGATGCCGCGGAAGAAGTTTGGCAAATATTGCTTCTCGTTCGGTCCGTGGATGCCGTCACTCGTCAGCGCGAAGCCGAGCATGACAGAGTCCACGCCGAGCTTCTCCTGCAACATGCTGACTATGGGCACACTGCCGCCTTCACGCTTAAAGATGGGGTCCATTCCAAACGTCGTTTTCAAAGCCGTAGTTGCCGCCTTCATTGCTGGCGTCTTGCGATCCATGATCGCGCCTTTGCCATGTGTCAATTCGCGAAGGTCCCAGGTTACGCTCTTCGGGCACCGTTGTTTCAGGTACGCGTGCAGTTGTGCGAACACGTCCGAGGGTTCCTGATCGGCGACGAGCCGCGTAGAGATTTTCGCCATCGCTTTTGCCGGCAGAACGGTTTTCGATCCTTCACCGGTGAACCCGCTAAGCATGCCGTTCACCTCGAGCGTGGGCCGCGCGCCAATGCGTTCGAGTGTGGAAAAGCCCGCTTCCCCCCAAAGTCCCGATGCCCCGGTCATCGCGTTCCACTCGGCGTCAGTGTAGGGGAGACGCGCGATTTCCGCGCGCTCATCCGCATCAAGCGCGCGCACCTTGTCGTAAAATCCTGGCAGTGTTACACGTCCATCGGTGTCGTGCATGCCCGCGATTAATTCGCACAGCGCCTGCGCGGGATTCAAAATCGATCCACCAAAAAGGCCGGAGTGCAGGTCTTTCGCTGGCCCACGAATCTCCAGCTCGAAATACGCAAGCCCGCGGAGCGCATAGGTAATCGCCGGCACATTCTTCGCGTGAATCCCCGCGTCGCAGTTGCACACAAAATCGCAGGCCAGGAGTTCGCGGTGTTGGTCAATAAAGGGCCCGAGATTTGGCGAACCGATCTCTTCCTCGCCTTCAATAAGATACTTCAAGGTAAACGGCAATGGACCCTGTTTCGCCAGAGCTTCCACGGCCTTGATGTGCGCGAAGATTTGGCCCTTCATGTCGGACGCGCCACGGGCGTAGATGTAGTCTTCGCGGACGTCCGGTTCAAATGGTGGCGTTGTCCATTCGTCGAACGGATCAGCGGGCTGCACGTCGTAATGGCCATACACGAGCATCACCGGCGCGCCCGCGGGACCTTTCACCTCGCCATACACCACGGGATGCCCCGGAGTCGGCATGATGGCAATATGGCCCACGCCCGCGGCGCGCAACTGGTCCGCAACCCATGTGGCGGTCTGTGCGACATCGCCCTTGTGCTCTGGTAGGGTCGAGATGCTGGGTTTGCGCAAAAATTCCCGGTATTCATTCAGGAAGCGATCTCGGTTTTCCCGCGCGAATTCGACGGCGTTGTCGGTGCCCATGTTGCCCTCTCTTCTCCGGTTCTTCTCGTTCCCAAGCTCCGGATTGGGAATGCAGTGCGCGAAGCTCCGGCTTCGCGTTCAGTCCCCGCGTCGCTGGTATCCAAACCCTACTATACCAATGCCAATCGATTGCGCTCTACGTTCGCGGAAACGGTTTTCCGTGTGTGATACGTTTCAGCTATACTTGTGCCTTTCGTCTGGACCTGCCGATCGTCCCGTTCAAAGCTGGCCGTGCGGTTGGGCAATGGTGATTTCGCGAGGTGACTTTTGAAAAACGAGAATGTAAAATTGATTACGAACACGAAGCCACGCGGGAATTCGCGGACGGTCTCGAACGTGTGCGCCATTCCATGAATCTCCTGGTGTCCGTCGTCGTTCCCTTTTATAACGAAGAAGACAACGTTGTCCCCTTGTTGGAGCGGGTCGAGGCTGTCTTTAGCGGCATGCCTGAGTGTGATTACGAGTGCCTTTTCGTGAACGATGGCAGCACCGACGCGACGCGAGCGCGCCTCGAGGCGGCGCGGGAGAAAAACCCGCGAGTGCGGCCAATCCATCTCGTCAATAACCGAGGACAATCCGCTGCGCTGGTGGCGGGGATGCGGCGAGCGCAGGGCGACTACATTCTGACCTTGGATGGCGATTTGCAGAACGACCCCTCCGACTTTCCGGAGATGCTCGCGTTGTTGAAAGACTATGATTGCGTCTGCGGATACCGCGCGAATCGACAAGACAACTGGGTGCGAAAAATTTCAAGCAGGATCGGCAATGGCGCGCGGCAACGCATTCTCAACGATGGCATCCGCGATGCAGGCTGCGGCAGCAAGGGATTCCGGCGCGAATGCGTGGAGCACATCATTCCGTTCAACGGCGTGCATCGTTACTTCGCGGTGATGATGCGCAACGCCGGCATGACCATCGCGGAATGCCCCGTCACGCACCATCCCCGCGTGCATGGCGTGTCGAAGTATGGCATTAACAACCGCCTGTGGCGCGGCATCTACGACCTCATCGGCGTAGGGTGGCTGCGCAAGCGTTACGTGACGTTTCAGGTCGAGGGAGAACTATAGGTGGAGGATTTTATTCAACACCTCCAGGAAACATTCTCCGATCCTGTGATTGCAGCGTGGTTCTGCTTTGGTGTGTTCGGGACCATCGTGTTCAACAGCCGTTTTTACGTGCAGTGGTTTGCGTCGGAAAAGAAGAAACGCAGCGTCGTGCCGACGTCATTCTGGTATCTCAGCAGCATCGGCGCGATCATTCTCCTGATCTATTCAATTCACAAGCAATCGCCCAACGGCGGATTGAGTTACAGCCTGAACACGGTCATTTATTCGCGCAACCTCGTGCATATCTGGCGTGAAAAGGGGACGCTCACGCGCACGCGCAGCGTGCTGTTTCAAAGCCTCGTCGCATTGATCACCTGCACGGCGGTCAGCATCGTCATACTAATCTGGTGGCGCGAAATAGAACAGACGAAGATGCAGCAGCAGCATGAAGCCGTCGCCACCTGGCTGTGGATTGCCGTGGGCGTATTCGGGCAAGGTCTGTTTGCCGGCCGGTTCATAATCCAATGGATCGCCACGGAAGTGCGGCGCAGGAGCGTCATGCCCGATATTTTCTGGCACATGAGCCTCGTTGCGGCGTTGTTGTTATGCGCGTCGTTTAGCGCGCAGGGCGAATGGCTGCTCGCGCTCGGACCTATCCTCAACGTTCCCGTGTACCTGCGGAATATCTGGTTTATCCATCGACAGCCCAGCGACGCGGCCACCACTGCGGGGGCGATGTAGCGTTTGCAACGGCTGCCATTGATAGCGGTCCTGGTTGCCGCGTTCGTCGTGCTCACGGCGAACCTCGGTGGCTACGATCTCTGGCCACCCGACGAACCCCGGTTCGGCCAGGTGGCGCGCGAGATGATGCAATCCGGCAATCCTTTCGCGCTGACGATTAACGGCGAACCCTACAAGGAAAAGCCGCCGTTCTTGTTCTGGCTCATCACGCTGATTTCTTTCCCCTACGGAGACGTGACGGAATCGACTGCGCGCGTCCCGTCCGCGCTGGCCGCGCTGCTGGCCGTATTTTTTACATACCGGCTGGCGCTGCGTCTCTACGGAGTGCGCGCGGCCGTTTGCGCGGGATTCGTGCTAATCACTACCGCGCTGTTTTGGTGGGAGGCCCGTTCCGTGCGCACGGACATGCTCCTCACCGGATGCCTCAGCGCCGCGCTTTACGCGTTCTGGATGCGCCACGAAACCAAAAGCGGCAAATGGCTCATCGCGTTTTACGCGTCGATATGCGCGGCGGTGTTTGCGAAGGGTCCGCCGGGGGTCGTGTTTCCGTTGCTGCTCGCGATTACGTTCTACTGGGGCCGGCGTGATGAACGCCGCGCGCTAAAACTCCATTGGGGTTTGCTCGCTATCGCTGCGGTGATAGCCATTTGGATCATTCCAGCGTACATGATGGCTGCGCCGTCGCCCGGCGCGCCCGCGCAGAATCTCGGACTTGCGGAGAACCTGTACCGGCAGACCATTGGCCGCTTTTTTATGGGCGTCAGCAAGGCGCGGCCGCCGTGGTATTACCTAGAAAACCTTCCCCTGAACCTGTTTCCGTGGACCTTATTCCTGCCGTGGGTCATCTGGTTCACGTGGAAGCGGCGGCGCGAGAACGACGCAATGCGGTTGTTGTTGTGCTGGATTGTCCCGGCGATCATTTTCTTCTCGATCAGCTCAGGAAAGCGCGCGGTATACCTGTTGCCGCTCTGTCCAGCATTTGCCATTCTCATTGGCTACGCAATAACGGCATTGGCGGACGATCCACGGCGCGCATGGATGCGCCGCGCCGTTGGCGCAATTTGGACGGTGCTATTGATTGCGCTTGGCGTGTTTGCGATCCCCTTCGGGTATTTCGCATGGTTCGATGATATCCTCTACCCCGATATAGGTGCTTACTGGCCATTCGAGGGTCTCGGCGTCTCCATCCACTACGATATGCTTCGCGCGATTTCCGTGCTTACCGCCGCCGCGTTTGTGTTTGCGATTCATGCCTTCATCTCGACCGTGCGCAAACAGGGGCGCACCGTTCATTTCGCAATGGCGGGACACTTCGCGGGACTCGCGGTGATCGCCGCGGGTCTGCTGATGCCGGAAGTCAATCAGTTCAAGGGCGCGAGCGATTTTTGCGCGCCGCTGCGAAATCTGACTGAAGCTGGAACGGGGTACCGTCTGTACTCCGTGGCTTTTTCGCGCGAGGAATACATTTTCTATACGAAACACAACCACGTGCCGTTCCTCGTCGACAATTGGCCGTTGCAAGCGCCCGCCAATGTTGATCCAGCCGAATTCATCGCGCAACAACGCGCGCTGGGCAAGGCGTTGCGAAACGCCACCGAGACCGTGCCCATCGCCGACTGGTCAAAAATCAGCGACGCGGAACTGGAAAAACTCCGCGCGCATTCCGAAAGCGTTTTCTCGTTCGCAAAAGCAAAGTCGCCGTATGTCGACGATTTCAAAATTGCCGTCGGCAACGCCGTGCGTGATTTCGCAGTTGATGTTTCCAGCGGAGAACCCGCTTTTCTAATCGTCCAAGAACCCGACTGGTGCTGGCTCCTCCCCTTTGCGCCGGAACTTCGGGCCTTGCCGCTCATCGCGCACGAATCCGTCGGAAGCGAAAGGGTGTTGCTGCTCGCAAACGCCCAAGGCGCCGCGCTGTTGCATCGGCCATAGGTCAATTTTGGAGGGCGGGTTTTCCAACCCGCCATTGATTGTCTTATTCAGCGTGGATTGTCTTATTCAGCGCGATTGCCCTGGCTTCGATTCACGTGAGCCAGAAGGCCTGCGAATTTATTGAGGCTTTTCGAGTACCCCGAAGTGAAAGCGGCGCTGACACGCCGCAGTCCAAGGCACTGCGCGCGGCCAATCGACGTCGAAAATTCGCGCGGAGCGCCTTGGAGTGCGGCTGCGGGGTAGCTGCCGCTTTCCATTTCCTGGGCAAAGGCGCTTCGCAATTCAGCGTGATTGTCCTGGTTTCTATTCACTTGAGCCTGAAGGCCGACGAATTTATTGAGGCTTTTCGGGTATCCGAAGTGAAAGCGGCGCTGACACGCCGCAGTCCAAGGTGCTACGAGCGGCCAATCGACGTCGAAAATCCGCGCGAAGCGCCTTGGAGTGCGGCAGCGGGTAGCTGCCGCTTTCCATTTCCTGGCCAAAGTCGCTTCGCAATTAAACGCGATTGCACTGTTTTCATTCACGTGTTCCCGAAGCCTGCAATTTTATTGAGGCGTTCGTGAACCCCGAAGTGAAAGCGGCGCTGACACGCCGCACTCCAAGGCGTTGCGCGCGGCCAATAGACGTCCAAAATCCGCGCGGAGCGCCTTGGAGTGCGGCAACGGGGTAGCTGCCGCTTTCCATTTCCTGGCCAAAGTCGCTTCGCAATTAAACGCGATTGCACTGTTTTCATTCACGTGTTCCCGAAGCCTGTAATTTTATTGAGGCATTCGTGTACCCCGAAGTGAAAGCGGCGCTGACACGCCGCAGTCCAACGCGCTGTGCTCGGCTCGAAAAGGACGAAATCCCGCCTAAGCGGACATGTCTGGGTGAGCGCGCATACACGTGGCTTGTAAAAAGTTGACAGGCTGCGGCTTTGGGCGAAATACTATCCGGAAATGGCTTGTGGTCTTTTTGTAGGAAATCGGGGGGATGGGCGTGCCCGTCCCTCTTTTGAATATTGGATGCGGAGAAATCGATGGTGCGCACAGGAATTGTTTGGCATATTGCGATAGCAGTGCTCATCACGGGGTCTTGCGCACTTTCGTTTGCCGCGGATGTCGCGAAGAAAGCGTCACCCGCGGTCGCCGGTGATACTTCACCGCTCGAGATCAAATTGCCGCCGCCGTATTTTGGCGGCACGCCGACTACATACATAAGCGAGCATTTGGAAGAGTTCGATCCCACGGTGCGCAAGCCATTCGTTGCGCCAAAAGGCGCAACTGTATTGTCCGCGGGCAAGACTGTCACGAGCAGCGACCCGGATCCAGCGAACGGCAAACTGAGCATGATTACTGACGGCGAGAAGGGGTATCAGACCGAGTATTTGACGGAACTCGCCGAAGGCGCACAGTGGGTGCAAATAGATTTGGGCGCGCAGAGTGAGGTTTATGCCGTCGTCCTGTGGCACTTTCATGCGGGTGATCGCGTATATTTTGATGTCGTCGCGCGCACTGCGGACGACGCCGCGTTTACAAAAAATATGCAGACGGTATACAACAACGATTTCGACAATTCGTCGGGTCTCGGCGTTGGCAAGGACAAGGAATACATCGAGAATTATCAGGGCCGTCTGATTGGAACGTTGACAGACGGAAAAGGGACAATTGGCCGCTACGTCAGGTTGTATTCAAAGGGTAATACATCGGACGGCGCGAACCATTATGTCGAGGTCGAAGTTTGGGGCAGGACTGCTCCGGCTGGGTGAACGCGCGCTTTTGAGAACGAATAGACAGCAGGTTATTTCGTCATATCGGGATAGGACGGGTTCGCCCGCCTGTTGGTGTAACGTAGATACAGGAGGTAGTCATGGTTCGAGTTGAATGGATTCGCCGCGCGGCGGTTGTTGCGCTGGCTGTGGCGTTTGGCGCGGCGCAGGCGTCGTTTGCGGCCGAAGCGAAGAAGGAAGCGGCCCCGGCCGCGGCGGGCGATACCGCGCCGCTGGACATCAAACTGCCGCCACCCTATTTCGGCGGCACGCCGTTGGATTATTTCAACGAGCATCTGGAAGAGAAGAATTTCAAGCCGCGTGAGCCGTTTGCCGCGCCAAAAGGCGCAACGATTTTGTCCTCCGCGAAAACGGTATCGAGCAGCGATCCGGACCCGACCAACGGTAAGCTGAGCATGATCACGGACGGCGAGAAGGGTTATCAAACCGAATACCTCACGGAACTCGGCGCGGGCACACAGTGGGTGCAAATCGATCTTGGCCAGCAGAGCGACATCTATGCGGTTCTTGCGTGGCATTTTCATGCGGCGGACCGGGTGTACTTCGATTTCGTCGTGCGCACGGCGGACGACGCGGAATTCACGAAGAACGTTCAGACCGTTTACAACAACGACTACGACAATTCGTCAGGCCTTGGCATCGGTAAGGACAAGGAATACATCGAAAGTTACGAGGGTCGGCTTATCAACGCGTTGAAAGATGGCAAGCCCACATCGGGACGTTTCGTGCGCTTGTATTCAAAGGGCAACACGTCGGACGACACGAACCACTACGTCGAAGTTGAAGTCTGGGGCAAACCCGCCGCGGGCAAGTAACGACACGCCGCGCAGACGGGCATGGGACACGCGATGGTATCGTCAGCGGCCCTCTCCCGCGATAATCGAATTGGTTTGGCATTGATTCTTCTGGCGGCAGCCGGTGCGCTTGCGTTCCGGCTGCCGCTGCTCGATCTAAAACCGTTTCACGGCGACGAAGCGAACCAGGCGTTCAAGGCCGGGGTGTTGCTCGAAACCGGCGACTACGCCTACGACCCAATCGAGCACCACGGCCCAACGATTTATTACATGATGCTGCCGTTTGCATGGCTAACGACAGATGGCACGTTCGCCGGCACGACCGAATCGACATACCGCATTGTGCCAGTGTTGTTTGGCGCGGCGATTGTCCTGCTGATGATTCCGTTGCGCGGCGCAATCGGGACGCGCGCCACATTCATTGCCGCGGTGCTCACAGCCATTTCACCAGCGATGGTGTACTACAGCCGGTACTACATACAGGAAATGCTGCTGGTATTTTTTGCGTTTGGCGCAATCGTCGCGGGCTGGTACTGCATCCAACGAAAGTCATACGCTGCTGCGATTGCGGCGGGCCTCTGCTTCGGCCTGGCGCACGCGAGCAAGGAAACCTGCGTTCTTGCGTTCGTGTCGTACTTCGGCGCGTGGGTTTGCACTGCGGGCTGGTCGCGTCTGCGTGATGGTGACTTCGCGGCATTCGCGGCGGTAAAAAAGTTCGCCACGCGAAATGTCGTCGTGTGTATCCTGGCCGCCGTCGCGGTGTCGATGCTTTTCTTCTCCTCCTTCTTTACGCATCCGCGCGGCGTGATAAATTCCGTGCTCGCGTATACAAACTACTCCAACAAAGCCGGCAACTTCGCGATTCACGACAAACCCTGGCGCTACTACCTGCAAATGCTGTTGCTCACGCGCCACTCAGGCAACCCCTGGTTCAGCGAAGCCCTCATCCTCGCGCTGGGCGCGAAGGGTATCGTGGTCACGCTGCTGGCCAAGCGAAACCCAAACAATCCTTCGCTCAACCTCCTGCGCTTTCTCGCGTTCTACACGCTCGGCATGACCGCGGCCTATTCGCTCATACCCTACAAAACTCCGTGGTGCGCATTGAATTTCTTGCAACCGCTTATCGTGATGGCGGGCGTAGGCGCCGATGCGCTCATTCGCGGCATGCGCTGGCGTCCCGTAAAATTTGCCGTGGCCGCCGCGCTTGCATTGCTCATGCTCCAACTTGGCATGCAGGCCTATCGCTCAAGTTTCGTGTACTACGCCGACGTGCGCAACCCATACGTCTATGCGCACACCTCGAGCGCGATCTCGCGGCTCGCCGAACGCATCCAGGACATTCCCGCTTTCAGTCCTGAAGGCAACGCCATGCTCGTTGGAGTCGTCGCGCCCGATGCGGATTACTGGCCGTTGCCGTGGTATCTGCGCAAAATGAAAAATGTTGGCTATTGGACCTCGTTGCCCGCTGACCTCGATGCCCCCTTATACACGGCTTCCATGATTGTTGTATCGCCAAAAATTACGGAGGAGCTCGCGGGTAGACTGCGCGCGGGCTACCACAGCGAAATGCACGCGCTACGCCCGGGAGTGCTGCGTACCCTGTTTATTCGCACAGCGTTGTGGGAAAAATTCATGGAAACGCGGCAAAATCCTGTGCCCGAGCCGGGGTGATGTTGAACACTATGCGCATAGAATTAATTGTCTTCGCTGTTGCCGTTCTAGCCGGGTGCCGGCCTGCGGGCGATCCCGTAAGTTCCTCGAGCGATCCACCGGGCGCTCCAACGCCACACGTCTCGCGCGTGGCACAGACTTTCGACGGTAACGTTCTCGTCAACGGTTCGTTTGAATCGCGGGACGATAACGGCCAGCCCGTGGGCTGGGTAGTGTGGCCCGCAGGTGCGGTTATCAATGATCCGCGCGGGGATTACGATGCCTTCGATGGCGAACGGACGGCGCTTATTCGCACCATTCACGACGACTATGCCACGCTCAACCAATACCTTTCGCTAACCCCGAAAGACGCCGGGCGCATTCTATACGTTTCTGCACAGGGCCGGGCGCCGTTCGATCTGAGCATGTACCTGAGCCTCGAATATAAGGTGAAGGGGGAGAATCGCACGGCGGCGGAGCGCAAATGGCCAGCGTCGCCGGACAACTGGCATCCTGTCGCGTTTGAGGCGCCTATCCCGTTGGACGCAGACGCGGGCACGGTGCGTGTTCGCGTCGTCTGCGCGAAGTGCGCGGGCCATTACGTACGAATCGATGACGTGCGCGCGGTGTTCGAGCCAAGTGAGCCTGTGGCGAATGCGCCCGAATGAGCCGTTGGCGGAGGGGGCGTTCATAGTGTAAGCTGTTTGGGATTACAAAAAACGGAACGCGCGGAAAGCTAACGCCGCGCGAAACCCAGCGTATCGATTCGATATGCACGATAACAAAGGGGATATCATGCGGAGTTCATTTTTCATGGGTGGGTTGGTAATCCTTTTTGCGCTGGGCGCGGGCTCTTGCAGCAATCCAACCCCGCCACAGGACGGCGATGCGCAGAAAGCCGGAACCTTGACGCCGGTTCCCCCGCCACCATCGCCTGTTCCCGTGCCATCCCCGGTTCCGCCGATGCCAGCGTCGGCCGCGCCCGTCGAGCAACCCGCGCCCGCCGCACCCGCTGAACCGGTCCAGGCGCCATCCAAACCGGTACACGACGCGAACGTAGCGCCGAACGGCTCATTCGAAGAAAAGGACGACAACGGCCGTCCGCGTGGTTGGGCGATCTCACCCGCGACGAGCATTGCAAAAGATGGGGAAGATGCACAGCACGGCAAAGGATTTCTCTCGCTCACCGGTGAGAAAGACAGTTGGACCGTTATATTTTGCGAATTGGCCGGTGCCGACCGCTATCCGGATACCCCGCTACGTATGGAAGCCTGGGGCAAAGCACCAGCGGCGGAATCGATGAAAATTGCCCTGATATGCACGGAAGACGGTGAAGAGAAAGAAGTCAGCGCGAAATACTGGCCCGTATCGGAGGATTGGGGAAAGATAGAGTTTCTCGCAACAATTCCAGAGGCGTCGGACAAGGGGTCCGCTAAGCTCAGAATTCTAATCAAGCAGGGCGCGGGCTCGGGTTTCGCGTTGGATAATATTCGTGTGATTCCTGATTTTCTGAGTGGAAACGGATCACTGGAGGACAAGGACGACACGGGACGTCCGCGCGGCTGGGTGGTTTCGCCAAATGACATTATCGTGAAAACGGGCGCTCCCGCTTATGACGGCGCGCAGGCATTGGCGCTAAAAGGCCAGGCGGAATTTAACGGGATCATTGCGCATGACATTTTAATCTCCTCAGCCTACCGTGCAAAAACTTTAGTAGTGTCAGCTTGGGCACGGTCCAATTCAACGCCGGGCCTTACGATGTATGTCGAATCAGGTGAGACCGGCAAGGTTAAAGCCCTGTCAAGCCATCAATGGGCGCCATCGGCGGAATGGCAGCAGGGTGTAATTCGGGTCGAACTGGGGGAGAATATCGATACCGAAAGCCTGAAAGTGCGGTTCGTTCTTCCGCGTTTGGCGGACGAAGAATATGCAATCGATATGGTGCAGGCCAGCATCGAATAATTAGACGGAAATTACAATTCAGACGTTGAGTTCGCATTGTCAGGCGCTGGCCGCGCGAGGCGCAGCAGCAGGCCCATTATGAAATACATCAGGATATATTGGGAGGCGACGAAGGGCTGAAAGCACATATAAGCCATGTAGCACGCATACGTCACCAAGAAGACCACATACAGTGAAACGTATTTGGGGTCTAAGGTTCTGAGTGCTCTCATTGCGTGCCAGCCAAACAATAAATGGAAAGCGGTGAACGGAATGAATCCGACAATCCCCGTCTGGTATAGCACCCACAAAAACATGTTGTGCGGATTGTTCATTTCGACAAAGTCGAACAATCCGATCTGATTTCGCATGGCGACAACGAGGTAATAGCCATAACCATGCCCAATGATCGGGCTTTCCGCGAAACTCTTTATGGCGCGCTCGTAAGTCCACCAGCGAAAACCGCCCTGGATGTTTTCGTTCACCAAACGCAGCCGCAGGTCCAGCGCGACTTTCTCAAATTGGTCAGGCATAAGCGTAGGCATTACGAGGGCGAACGGCAGAAGCGCCGCCCCAATCAGCATGAGCACCAACGCAAACCGGAGTACCTTCTGGCGTTGTGCCCAGGATTGAAAAGCCAAGGTAAGTAACGGCACGAGTACGACAAACCCCATCGCGAGCCGAAAGCCGCTGAGGACCAGTAGAACAGACGTAATGATTATCCCGATGGCCGCCACTGTACGTCGAAAAATCCCACTGGAATCACGGAATTTTATCGTCAGGAAGGCGATGAGGCTTACCAACCCCATGGTTTCCGCCATATTCATCAGCCGCAAAGCGAAATGCCCAGTCTCAAAGTTCTCATCAATCCGCGCGGCGATGCCATTGGCAAGCCGGAAATAACCGATAAGAACGATTATCATCCCTCCGGCAACGGTCGCCCAGAGAATGCCTTTGTCGTGCTGCTTTGAATAGGGAAACAACAGGGGGATAAAGAACGCCGCCGAATATACCGTTGCACGGCGGAAATCGCCGAACACGCGATCGAACCGCGACCCCACGATGGAATATCCGTAAACGACGAACAACAGACCGAGTAGTGTCCAAACTATCCAGATTCGGCCCAGCGTTATCTCGGATTTGCCCTGGGCGGGACTCTGGCCGTTCATTTTTGCATACCAGAAATGGATCATTGCCCAACCCAAAATGACGATAACAAAATCGCTGGCGTATGCGTTGAACTGCCCCAAGGATATTGGGTAATAATCGAGAATGCCGCACAATCCGGACAACAGCGCGAAGAAAATCAGGCTGATCGAGCGAGCCCAAGGCAGTAGCAAGACCGCCAGCGCTCCAGCGCACATGAGAAGCCACGCAAGATCGCTCACCATCCCAAGGTACGCGCAAAGGATTACGGATGCGGCGATCGAGGCCACGGAACCAAGATTCAGGGGACTGGTGTGATAGCCTTCGGCATCGGTGCGCGCTGGCACGCTAGTGGGCATGGCCCGGAAACCCGCTGCACGCCGCTCGGGGTGGGTTCATGTGATTTCCCCGTGTTTCGCGACAGAGCGCCTCAGCCACGGCAGCGCGGTGTCGCGTACAACAACAATGCTACAGATCAGGAGAAAACCGAGAATGCCTCCGGTAAACGCTGCCCGCCGTCCTCCCAGGAGGGACGAGACCCGCGTGGACTGGATTTTATCGCTCAATAGATTCAACCCGACAGGTTGGAGTCCATCGCCATCGGGAGAGTGAATCATACCGAGCGTTGCGGCGTTGAGTGCGGATGCCTTGGCGATATCGTCATACACAATTTTGGCGACGGCTTCGCGGGATTCCAGTTCCTTTTGTTTAATCGTGTGTTCACCCAATGCAGCCATCAGCGTCTTGTTTTCAGCGCGCGCCTGTTCGATTAACGCCGTCAGGGACGCGATTTTGCCTTCGTTGGCGGCGATTTCACTGGCAGTTTGGCCTTCCTTTTCTTTCATGTTCCAATAGGCCAGGTTTATTTCCTGACTTACCATAACCTTGCCTGATAGCTCCTTGAACGCGCGGTCTGCGCCCAATTCCGTTTCCGTAAGCCAGAACGCCTCGTCGCTCGGAGCTTTGGCAAGCTCAAGAAAAGGTTTCTCGGCCGCGAGCACTTCCCGTATGGAGACAATGCTTTTTTGCAAGCCTTCCAGGGCGCTCTTGGTGGTGAGGAGTTCGGTTTGCAACAAATCCAGGTGGATCAATTGCAGGTTTGCCTGCTGACGCATTAGCTCCAAATCATACTGGGATTTTTCTTGCGACAATTCAGTCCAGATAGTCTGTAACTTTTCTTCGGAGGCGGTTGCTTGCGCGGTCAAAGTGGTAGATACCGCGATAAACGGTAAGACCAACATCTTGTTTACCCGATCAATTGCCACCTCGGACCATGCCTTTGCAATAGCCTCCGCTTGTTCGTGCGAATAAGCTTCTACCCGAAGCCGTATCAAGGGCGAATAGGTCACCGGCCGGGTTGTCGCGTCGACGGTTTCTACTTCGACCGAAAGCATGCCGATAAAATCCACCAACCGAGGGAGGTCGTCGTCGGGGATTACACCTTCAGCGACGAGTTTGTCCATCGTTTCGGCGGCGATTTGGGGAGAAGTGAGCATGCCGCTATACACTTTGGCGGTGGGCGCAGTCGCGAGAAGTTTTGCGCCTTCGCTCGTTACAC
>Ga0163150_10002919_pt1 | contig 25073 bp, 26 predicted proteins | sample OliLakLV19P2IB_FD_148628 | JGI IMG/M metagenome (GOLD analysis project Ga0163150, IMG submission 148628) | Freshwater microbial mat bacterial communities from Lake Vanda, McMurdo Dry Valleys, Antarctica - Oligotrophic Lake LV.19.P2.IB | ecosystem: Environmental > Aquatic > Freshwater > Lake >...
CCACCAATCCTTGTGCAAGAAAATCCTCCACCACCGCCTCCACCACCACCGGCAAGCGAAGAAATACCCATCACAACGACTCTTCCACCACTACCACCGCTGCCTGTCGCGCCTCCTCCTCCGCCTCTACCGGCAACGCCATCTTCGTCATCCAAGACTGAACGTCGGTCACGGGCCATGTCGTCGTCTGGACGTGACGATAGTCGTGCAATGAGCAAGGCCATCCATGCGTCACAAAAGACACCCTTGCTGACGCCATCCGAAAAGAGTCAATTGGACAAGTTTTTGGACAAGCTAGATCAGTTTTGCGAGCATGCTCCACAAGTTCCAGATCAATTGGCCGTGCGGGTGCAGCAACGACTCCAAATGAAACCCGGCCGAGCGTATGACGATGGCAAAGTGCGTCCCACTCCCGTTCTGGAAGTGTTGAACGAGCTCGGCGAAAAGGATTGGTACAAGTACGCGGATCGTGTCGCCGCGAAAATCAACAAGGAAGAGTTTGCAGAAGTGAGCAATGCGGACAAGAAAGACTATGAAGAGCGTTTCAGGGCCATTCTCTTTGCTTACAAATGTGTGCCGTTGATGACGTCAACACGCGGCACAAAAACCAACAACAAGACGAGCTTTCACATTAATCAACTTGCAGGCATCAAGGGCGATCACAAGGTCCAAGCGCACTTTCCTCTCCACAAGACACCTCAAACCCTGCGCAACCATCTTCGTGAATGGCAACGCATTCATCAGTATCTCCGCACGACTGATCATACACGCATTTGGTGACATTGTCAACCATTAAATTGTTTTTATTCGAGATTTGTAAAGAGATTTGTAAAGAGATTTTCACATCCCCACACAACAGCGACACTGATGATGGCGACGCCCACGAATAAACGAGCAATCATCCAACTTGACAGAATGTGTTCAATTCCAACCTCACGACCGCCCGTCACATAAAACCACGCGACGTACACGTACAGAATCCACACGCCCGCCCATGCAACCCATCGATTCATCATCTCTGTTCCTCTTAAAATAAGACTGAGAAGAAGAAAAAAATGAAGGTGTGTATTAAAGATTGGACACATGAATAGAATCATTACACGTGTCGGTGGGTGCCCCTGTAATTTGGGGCATCCGCGATCGTTTCGCCGCTTGTAACAGCGCTTCCTTGACTTGATCTGAAGTGGCATCAAAATGATTGTGGAGGTATCGCACGACACACCCCGTGACACACGGTGTGGCCATACTGGTTCCGGACAGCACTTTGTATCCACCGCCCACTGCACATGAAACAATGTTGGACCCGGGTGCCAACAAGTCCACCATGGGACCGTGATTGGAGTAGGGAGCGAACGCATGGTTAATGTCGTACGCGCCGACAGTGATGATTTCAGGGACGTGACCGGGACTATTGTGAGAGGCGAGCGTGGCATCGTTGCCACTTGCCGCAACAAACACAATGCCCATGGTTTTTGCCATGCCCAGCACGAGCTCATCCACTGGATTCATGTCGGTGGTTTCTGTGAGCGTGCCCAATGACATGTTGACAACGATTCGATGATCGGGGTGCAGATGGTGCTGTTTAATGAGGTGTGTCAAGGCCGCGACGAGGACGGAGAAGGAACCTTCGCCGTTCGAGTCGAGCACTTTGAGCACGTGCAGCCGGGTGCCGGGAGCCACACCTTTGAGACGTCCATTGGCCGCAATTGTGCCGCACACATGCGTTCCGTGACCATTGCCATCAACTGTACTCGTTTCCCACGGTACAAATGACCGCGATTCGTCAATGCAATCTTTCAAATCCGGATGGGTCTCATCCACACCCGTGTCCACCACAAACACATCGACCGCCCGCGTCGGCGTGAATGGAATGTCGCCTCCCACTCGTTCTACATTCCACGGGATGCCGTTTTTCACATCTTTCAGCAAATCCTTTTTTTCATTGGCCTGCTGCTGGTGTCGTCGATTGGCAGACGTATGCAGTGAGGACGACGGAATGGGCGACGGTTTGGACCGTTTCAGGGTTTTGGGACCGCAATTGGTGACAATGAGATCGGGAAACACGGCTTGTACATCTTCTCGTCGTGCAATTTGTTCCGCAGCTTCATGCGTCAAGTGGGCCGCGAAACCACCAACACGATCCGATGTGAATTCATAGGTGGCCTCCGAATGGTGTGGTTTCAGCACTTTTGACACTTGATCGTGTCGATGCATTTCAATCAGTTTGTTGTGATTTTGCCGCGCATCCATGGTCGTGAGCGTGCTGGCGGCAGAAAATCCACCGGATTTCGCGACCTCGTCTGGTTTCATCAACACCACGAAATGCCCTTTCATCCGCTCGCGCAGGGCCGAGTTGACATGAGCGCCTGTCGGCCGCGTCGTAATCATGGTGTTGGGCGGACCCAATCGACCCGGCAATGGAACTACCACGGGAGGTGGCGGTCGTTGACGTGGACGTGGAGGGGTTTTGCCACCACCACCCGTAATGGCATGTGGCGCCGGGATTTTAACACCCGCAGTCTTCAATCGTGTCGTGTCGGTCGACAACAATGCACGCAACCCGCCTGTGATGGGCATCAACGCTTCACTCGCGACACGCACCGCGGATGTGTTGGACGATGACACTCCCGCAGCTGTACTTGCGGCCGACACTTTGGATTCCTTTCTTTGCGTCCCACTCGCAGCAGCAGTCGGAGGCGTGCCCTCGCCGCCTGTCAACAGCCCATCTGCAACGGCCGTGGCCGCCTCCAAGGGTGCATCTTCGAGTTCCTTGGCCGCCCGAGACGATTCACATACATCGGCCATACACGCATGTCCACATATGCGGACGCCGTGACGTGTGCGCGAGTACACAATGCACAAGAGAGCAATGAGTACAAGCAAGGCGACCCATAAAATGATGAGCAACACCAAAATCGACTGGGTCGACGGATCGGGCGGCGATATTGGTGGCGGCTGTGCGACGGCATGACCACCCGTATGGGGAGTTGTCATGGGTCCTTTTTTTTGGAGCTCTCGCTTATCTCGAAAGACCAGGATTAATTAAATCTCATCCCATCTGATGGAACACGACGACGACAAGGAAGAAGGAGAAGAATTTGAGGATTCGGACAATGAATCCATCCACTCGGCCTTGAATGCAGGTCTCATTCGAGCCTTGAAACTGGCGCGTACGGTGTACACGGCTGAACGCAATCGCAAACAAATGGCGGCCTTTCGGCATGAACGCGACCAACAGACGACGACGTGGGTTCAACACCATGTGATACCCTCACAATTACAATTGTCTTTATTTGCACAAGTGTCGTCGGCACAAAGATAGATACTAGAGTGCTAAAAACACGTCCAGTGATACAGCGAGGCCCATGCCCATGAACAACGTCATGAGCGTGGTACGATTGAGAGAGAGTCCATAAATGATAAAGTCGACCGATGCACATTCTAGATGATGAACAAACGCTTGATGCACAACAAGATCCGTGTCATGAAACTCCATCGCGTGTTGAGTCGGCATATTGTTCAAGTCTTGCACAACCGACGTGCGCCAATGTGTGCCGACCGAGGATGCCGTCCAGAGACCACAGTACAAGGCAATGGTTCCCAACCCAATGAACAGCCCATCTTGCAAGACAGCAGCTGCTGACGATGCGAACGTATAGGCTGTTGCAATGTTGTACACGGCAGCCAAGACCATGCCGAAAAAGACAAGGATGAACGAGAGAAAGTGTGCACTGAAATATTCACACGTGGCGTTTAAACGCATGCGGACGCGTAAAGCGTCTTCCATGCCGCGAATGGTTTTGCGAAGCGGAGACATGGAGGATGGAGAGGTGCCGTGGGATGATGCAGGCAGAGAGTGAGTGATGAAATGATCCATGAATCGATCCATGTCCGATACGTGTGCATTTGCCACGAGATAGAAACACACGGCTGTGGTGATGCACACACATGCCCACGGAACCACAATCACAATCATCAAGAGACCGTGAAACGCCAAAAACACGACATTGGCCTCATGGTCAACAAAGGCTTGCAATATGGGGATCATCCATCCGCCGCTGATGAGTGCACACGCAAGGGGGATGATGGCGATGCCGCACCACCCCAGACGCGAAATCACTTGGAAAAACGATGCCGAGGATTGTTCTCTCAGCAAATTGCGCCAATGATGGCCGTTTAAAAATACGCGCCAGCGCTCGTAGCTCATGGCCACCCACATGTGCAACGCACTCAACATGATGTCAAACAGCGGATTGCGATACGATCGTGTTTTCAACCCAAGGTTCATTGCACACAAGATGACACAACACCACAAGACGACACGTAAAAACTGACGATACACTGTTGCCGTGCGCATGTGAAGGCCACTGATAAACAACAGCGTTTTGAATGGCCACAAGGCATCATGAAACGCTTTTAGCGTGATGCGGCCTCCTCCTCCTCGTCTTCCACTGACGAACTCTTGGCGCAAACGCAATTTATCCATCAAGTATGTCCCGCTGTTCAATGACTCTCCTGATGACGACGACGACGCCGCCGCCGCGTTGTCATTGGCGAACGACGTGACGGTTGTTTCGGGCCCTGGACCGGCCGACACGGGTCGTTCCGTTTTTGTTCTTGTTTTTGTCTTGATGCCGAATGCGGTGGGTGATGGATGCTGTACCGGCGTTTTCGCATCATTGTTGGGGACCATGTCTGTCGTCACGGGACGAACGATGGTAATGCGATCGACCTGATCATCTTCATCCATCCGCTGGACAACCACATTCATCGCTTCAACAGTTTTAACAATGATCTTTACATACAGACGACAAACAAAACTAACTGCGAATCGTTGCAGAGGTTGCACTTGCAACCGAAGACACATTCGTGCCACCACCCGCCGTCGCGGCAGTGGACGGCGAGGCAGGGGAAGCGGCCAAACGACGAGCAAGGATGTCATCCGACAAGACACGGTCGGCGAGTTTCTTTTGGTAGGCTTTGAGATCCATGAACTTGCGTTGCGTGGTCAAGTGGCCATCTTCCTTGACCAACAAGCACAACAAAATGCCGAGGGTCTGTCCGCGCTGCGTAATATGACGCAATGCAGCCGGAATGGGTTTCTGCTCCTCTCGATACGCGACTTGGATCAACGCGTCAAACACTTCGGCGGCGATCGATTGAATGATGACACGAGAGTGATTCGACGATCGTCGTTTCACCGTTTGCACCAACACTGCTTCGAGTAAAGGAATCCAGACATATTCGGAAACATAGTCCACTCCACTGACGACATGATCCACCACGGTCTTCAAATCGTTCGCCGTCATGCCCATTTTTTGCGTCGCGGGTCCTGCGGCTTCGCACACGGCTTGTTTGAACTCGGGTGATTCAATGAGAAACGCTGCGGTGCCCGCCAAGGCTTCTGGCTCAATTGGAGGGTCGACAACAGCCGGTGCCACGCCACCGTCGGCTTTTGCCGGTCCACCAGGTCGTACACCGGCTGCCACAATCTTTTGATCTCCTGCATCCTCTTTCGTCGCCGTGGTTGCCGTGGTGTCTTCAGGAACGGCGGCGACTGGTGCGGCGAGCTGTTTCGAGGTGGCATCTGCAGCCGCCTTGACATCATCCGCCGTTTTCTTGGCCGCAGCTGCAGCGGCGGCAGTGGCGTCGTCGGTGGCTTTCTTGGCAGCTGCATCCAACGCGGCCCGCAGGTCGGCGGCTTGTTTAGCCGCAGCGTCTGCAGCGGCTTTGGCATCATCAGCGGCTTTCTTGGCAGCCTCTTCAGCGGTTTTCTTGGCTTCGGCCGCTTGCTTTTCAGCGGCTTCGAGCGCCTCTTTTGCAGCTTGTTTCGCAGCCGCTGCCGCGTCGACGGCTTGTTGACGCCGTTTCTTGGCGGCTTTGGCCACCGTATCTTGTGACGCCTTGGCCTGTCCAACGGCCTTGCTTTGTGCATCGGCGACAGATTTGACGGCCTTGGTTTGTGCATCGGCAACAGACTTGGCGGCTTGATCCGATGATTTTTTCGCTCGGCCAAATAAACGTCCAACCGCACCCAAGATGCTCGTGGAAACGGCCGCCGTGGCATCCCCCGCAGCGGATTGGACTGCAGCCGCACTCTCACTCAACGACACGTCTTGAGCCGGAACGACGGCTTCCGTGGTTGTTGGCGCCGCATCGTCCACAGATGCGGCCTTGACAGTTTGTGGTGGCGTTACGACTGGTGGCGGTGCTTGTTTCTTGCTGCTGTCACCTGGCTGACGGCGGACGACACGACTCGGTGCAGACGACATGCTCTTTTTTGGTCTAAAAAAGAAGAGGAAGAAGCGAAGAGGGCGTGTTACTTATTTGGCGGGTGGGAGATTTTACTTCGAACTAGGAAACAGGATTGTAGAGGCGATTGGTCGACATGGTGTGAGCCGAGCGATTCCACTCGTCTGCGGACATGAATGCTGCATATTGAAACGGCGTGCCAAACATGGTTGCAGGTAAATTGGCGACTGAAAACTGATTCAGATGAGCAACTGTTGGCACCCATAGTTCATCAAACGCTGTCCACGACGCGTCACACAAGGCTCGTATCAAACGGCGGGACAAGCAAGCAATGGCCATGAAGCTTTTCTTTCGTTGTCCAAGAGCAGGAAGCTCGCCGTGCGTCGTCGTTGCCACTGAATTCCAATGGTACCACGACCCGTTTTTCGCAGAATCGTAAGGCTCAATGTGCGTGGCCCATAAATCATGCGTGTCAAGATCGACAGCAGAATTCAACACGTCTTTCCATGACCCTGTGCATCGAACCGTCGACTGGATCCACCACACATGGTCCGCATTCGCCGTCATGATTTTTTGCAACACTTGTCGATCAAGCACATCCACTTGTATGAGCTGAGCGCAAGCCGGTGTCACGTCTGCCGCGAGCTTGTCAAACGTTTGTTTTACCGTGTGGTTGGACGTGTCTGGCGCATGCATGATGTACAACACTCGATCCGGCAATGTCGCCGTCGGCAGTGTTGTTGTCTTGACTGCATTTTCGTTGTTGTGATGCAGGGGTAAATCGCTGATCTTGCAGAAAGAGGTATGATTTTCGTAAAAGACGCGATGAGCAATCGTGGCACCAAACGGTGCAGCAGGAGATACACGCATTTGTTTCAAGGTGATGGACAAGAGCGACTGATCGTGTCGATGCGGTTCGGGTGCAGCAATCCATTCTCGATGGGTGCATCGTTCATGCCACGTGCGCACAAATTCATGGGTTTCTTTTGCATGCACTCGAAGCACAAACGCAGTCGCAGCAAATTGTCGCTCTGCAGGATGGGCATCGTGTTTAAGAGCCGACAAAACCGAAGGAGCCGTCCAGTCGCGTTCGAGAAACACGAGTTCCGTGACAAAACACCAGCGTGTCGCATCGGCACGAAACCACCGAAGAATGTCGTTCCACGGCATGCGAAACGCACTCCCTGCATCACAGTACACGAGAAATTCAATGTCGGCAGAGGCGGCACTCAAGGTGCTCGCGACCAAGGCCGGTTTCCACAGCCACAAGCCGGCTCCCCGCGGTTCATACAAGATGGCCGCGTGTTGCTTGCACCATTGTGGATCGAAATCCAAAGGTGTATACACGACGCGTGGTGTTCCAGCGGGTGCCCATTGTTTTGCCCATGTCTGATGCTTGTGAGCATGTGCCGCATGCGAGCCCGTGGTGACGAATGAAATCATGGCCATGCTTCCGCTTTTGATGGTGTCTTGTTGTTTGCCAGGTGTTGTTGTTGTTGACATTATCAATCGTGGACGACGAATAACTTGCACAAAGGTGGACAACTGAAGTGCTCCTTGAAGCGGTGCATGAAACCCAAACACAATCATCCATCCTCCAGGTCGCAGTCGATTAATGTCGTGGTCGGTTGGATTGCTGCACGTCATCATTACATCCAAGAACTGGCATTCGACAGGTCGAATCGCATGCGAAGCATTTGGAAACACGCGTTTCCAATCACCGGGGACATTGTCTGAAATGGAAATGCTTTGCACAAGTTCACGCGTCGCAGTGTCCAATAGGGTACAAACCGAGTCGGTCGGCACACATGAAGCGGCTTCCTTGTCGAGACGCGTCAAGGTCTGCGGTACATCGTCTGTCCATAGATGTTGCTGGACAAAGACAAAGGTTGACTGCGAGTGCACACCCACAAATCGAAAATTGTGTTCTGCAGAACACAGCATTAAGCGCCGAAACCAAGCGATCGTTGTCTCGGTATCTGTACCACTACCGGCGGTGGAGGAGGTATAAGGGTATTGACTCTCGACAATGCTTTCTTCTCGTAAAGACGACCATTTTCTCCATAGTGGATCGGCGGGTTCTGTAGGCCAAGCTGGACGCCATGTTGACGACTGTCTCTTTTCCCTGTCGACATCGTCCTCTTTGTCTAAAGTGACCGCCAAAGCCGACGCGACAAAGCGTGACAAGAACGACATGACAACAGGTGCGGTGGCGTTAACATCATCAACGGAAAAAGAAAACAACGATTTTAAAATCACCTTGGCGTACGATCGAGGTGGATTGGGCAACCGCATGAAATGTTTGATTGGGGCATGGCGGCGAGACGGCGAAGCCAAATTTCGGTGGGAGTCGACTATATCCTGTCCAACCCCAGAAATGGCGACATTGTTTTGTTACGGCGCCCAGTGGCAAGCTTCAAAAACAGAGATTGAAAACCCGTTGCACTTGCATTGTAGTTGGCGTCTTCCGGTGTGGTCACACGATCCCGTTCCGGCAAACTTTTCCGCCGTTCGGGAATCGTATGGCACGTCGAGCGAGTGGCGCGACATTGACTTTGAATACAGTCGCATTCCACATGACATGATTGAATTGTATCAACCGTTGTTTGAGCGGTTTGTTCCTGAACCCTCTCTTGCGCAATTCGTCGACGCCTTTTGTTGGCGCCATGACTTTGCCCAACACAAGGTCGTTGGCGTACACATTCGCTCATGGCACGATGAAGCGACACGACGTGAATCGTGGTTTGATTTCAATGCATTCGTGCAAACCATGCGCAGTTTGATTGTCGAAACGCCATCTGTACGGTTCTTTGTGTGTTCCGATTCTCCAGACGTCATTCGCAAACTGACGGATACGTTTGGGCCTATCCGTATCTTGACTCGTGGAGTTGAATCGCGGTTTGATGATGGCCAAGGAGCGTGGCTCGACATGTTGCTTCTTTCACGTACCCATACACTGATCGCTTCACATGCAAGTACAATGAGTGAAGTCGCATGGTGGTTGGCAAAATGTCGTCTTCGAGTTGTCGTCGTTTGTAAAGGACGACCAGTCGTCGATCATGCTGCGATCTTCCTTGACTAAGAAATTCTATCTCTCTCTCTCTTTTGTTTGTACGCATATTACATGATACGGGTAATTCGTTACGATGCAAGCCGTGATTGGAAAAGACGGCAGCGTATCGAGTCGACCACGCGGTCGACTCGTGTGTCAACTTGTTGGAGGTTTGGCGAATCAAATGTATCAAGTGTTGCGTACCTTATTGTTGCATCATCATTCGGATCGAGACTTCATCATTTGCAAAGAGTTGATTTCGGATGGATCTCTTGTCCCACGGCCGACGTATTGGACAACCATGTTTCAAAATCTGCCCGTCACCGATGTCGTCCTTCCCTGCACCAAAACGTACACGGACGACGTTGCCAAGAATTGCCCGTTGCCACACCTACCATCGGACTGGCGTCCTGAAGATGACATTCGTATTTTCGGCTACTTTGGCGACCCGTCCACCGCCTTTTCTTTACCGCCATCGTCGTCTTACGGAGAAGCAGTGATCGATCGATTGGTTCCGGCAAGTCTTTGTGCACAAGTGCCCAAAATGTTTGTCGGTGAACATGACAAGGATAAGTGGGCGTTTGCGCATTTCAGACGCGGAGATTACATGCAGTTGCAAAATACGTTTGCAATCTTATCGCCGGCGTGGTACAAGGATGCCGCCACGCGGTTTCCCGAGGATACACACATGGTTGTGTTTTGTGACAATGGACAAGCAGAGGAGATTGAACGCGACATTCGGCATCACCACGTGTTTCGTTCGTGGTCGTTTGTCGATTTTCAACTACCCGACTATATGCAACTGCTGTTGATGGCATCGGCACCGCGAGGCGGCATTTGTGCAAACAGCACCTTTAGTTCATGGGCTGCAGTGTTGGGGTTGCCGACAGCAACCTATGTTGTCCCACGAACGTGGTTTTCATGTGCACCCCACTTGTCACCAAGTACGGATTTGCGTGTCTTGAATCATGATTTTCGAGGCTACTTGACGCGTTGGCATCGGTTGCCCATGCCTGCGCATCAAGATGTCGCCATGGTGACGTTTGCGACGGACGCGTTCATTGTGCACAAACAACGACATGCCAAATGGGCCGATGCATGGTTACCACGAAACGCGTCTCTTTGGAGCAAAAGTGAACGGGATGTGGACACGAAATGGTTGGAAACGTGTGCGCAAAAGACGGACGTCAAGCGTGGCTACTACCATTGGGCATGGAAGCCGTGGTTGATGTTGCAAGCCTTGACAACCACAGACGTCGAATACATCGTGTACTGTGATGCCGGAAGCGCATTGCGATGGTGCTGGGACGACATTTTAACCTGGTTTCATACCCATCCCGAACGCTGGTGTGCAGCAGCGTGTGTCACCTATGCCGAACGGACACACACCCGACGCGATGTGTTTGTGCATTTAAATGCGGATACACCGTTCTATACCGACACGTTGCAGTTTAGTGCGACTGCGTTTGTCATGCGCAGATGTGATGCATCCATTGCCTTTTGTCGAGAATGGGTGGCGGCAGCGGAAGCCGGCTTGTTTGTCAATCGACAAGACAATGTCTTGACATCCTTGCCACACCATGCGGGATTTGAGAGTCCGATGCATGATCAGTCCGTGTTTAGTGTGCTCTTGAAGCGGTGGCGCGTCATTCCCATTGCAGGACATGAATCGTTTCTCGGATGGCATGCGTTCTACACCGATTTTGTCCATGCTTCCGCTCAACAATCAGCGGTGATCAATCGTTTACCGACGGCCTTGACAACGACGACAACGACAACGACGCGAGCGAGACGGGTGGCATACATCTTTACGGGTCGACGCCTCGCTACATTCAAACATGATTTGCCGCCTGTGGACGTGTACACGTCACTCTCTGCAGTCAACATGACTGGGTATGATTATGTGTGGATGATTGCCGACGGTGTTGAATGTGGCAGCAATCAATGGTCAAAAGCGTTCAACTCGGCCGTGCAGAAAGCGACGCTTGTGCCTTTCAATCGATTGTTACGGGTGTCGACCATTACGAGAGTGGGTGAAGAAGAAGAAGAGCGGACAGACTTCTTGTCGACCTTGATTGAACCGTATTGTGCAAGCACAAACGCATCGTGGTACTGGTGGCAAAATGGACTTGTGAATGCCAATGGGATACCGCCATTGGAAGCACGATGGAAATCATTCGGACCAGTCACGCGACTCTCTCGACGCTTGTTGGAAACCATGTCCGGCAGCAGCTGGAAAGCGATGAACGAAATGTGGATACCGACGCTTGTCGCTCACTCGTCGACCTTGACCATGGGTGAACTTGCACCCCAATCACTCGGTTCACACTATACAAATTGTAGCATGTCGCGGTCTGCGTGGCAATTATGGCAACCGTTTGTAGAATCCGGCCGTTTGTATGGTATAGTTTGTTCACATTAAATTAATTGAGGCGTGGGCGTGTGCATGCCATGAATGGAGAAGGAAGTGCCTTTATTTGGCTCGTCTTGGTCTTGTTGATCTGCATCTTGATCATCATTGTCGTGATTGTACGATCGTCAAATCACAGACAAGATGATGGCTATGGTGATGATGATGGTGACGGAAGAGGACAAGGCGAAGAGTATGACACGGCGATAGTTGTTGGTGCTCCACAATCAAAAGGCGTGAGTTTGGCGAGCGATGGAGGAGGAGACCATGGGTGTTGTGTCATTGGCGCAACGGGTGATACGGGTGATACGGGAGGGACCGGACGGACGGGAAGCACCGGTGACACTGGAACCACCGGAGCAACCGGTCTACAAGGGATACCGGGCACAGCCACATTGACTGGTGCCACTGGACCTCGAGGATTGACGGGTGGCACCGGCGCGAGCGGTTCGACCGGCGATAGCGGTAGTACCGGAAACACCGGAAGCACGGGTGACACCGGCGGCACGGGTGAGACGGGTTACACCGGTGACACTGGATCGACCGGCGATAGCGGAAGTACCGGAGACACCGGCGGTAGCGGAAGTACAGGAGGCACTGGTGACACGGGTTACACGGGCGACACCGGAGGTACCGGCGAGACCGGAAGCACGGGCACGAGCGGCAGCACGGGTGATAGGGGAGGCACCGGTGGCACCGGCGGCACCGGAAACACAGGTGGTAGCGGGAGCACCGGAAATACGGGCCAGAGCGGGAGCACCGGAAGCACGGGAAACACGGGCAATAGCGGCAGCACCGGAAGCACAGGTGATAGCGGCAGCACCGGCGCAACAAGTGGTACAGGCAGTACAGGAAACAGTGGATCGACAGGCTACACCGGCTTCACCGGATCCACCGGTCCCGCAGGCATGGACGGATCCGCATCCACAACAGGCTCGACGAGCGGCACAGGAGGTACCGGCACAACCGGTCCATCCGTAACGGGTACGACAGGTGACACGGGTGAAACAGGTGCAAGCGGTCGCACCGGAGGTACCGGAGGAACCGGTGCAAGCGGCAGCACCGGATACACCGGCGCAACCGGAGCATCTGGAATGACTGGGTCTAGCGGAAGTACAGGCCACACGAGCGGAACCGGTGGTACGGGTGCGACCGGTCCACCCGTTACGGGTGCATCTGGAGCCAGCGGCGGCACTGGTGAAACTGGTGGAACAGGAAGCACAGGGGACACTGGTGCGACCGGTCCCATGGTGACGGGTGCGACCGGAGCCTCTGGATTCACCGGAGGGACCGGATACACGGGATCGTCCGGTGCAACCGGCCCAATGGTGACGGGCGCGACTGGAGACACTGGTACATCAGGACAGACCGGAACGACAGGCAGCACGAGTGGTACCGGTGCATCCGGTGCCACAGGCCCCATGGTCACGGGTGCAACGGGAACAACCGGTAGCACCGGCAGCACCGGCGGAAGCGGAAGCACTGGGGCAACGGGTGCAACCGGACCAATGGTGACGGGTGCGACAGGCGCAACTGCTGGCACCGGAAACACCGGTGATACCGGGCCGACAGGAGGCACCGGTGGTACAGGCGCATCCGGCGCAACCGGTCCCATGGTCACCGGTGCAACGGGAGCGTCTGGAGACACCGGCATGTCAGGAACGACAGGATCGACCGGCACGACAGGAAGTACATCAGGTACGGGTTCCACGGGCAATACAGGGAACACCGGTGGCACTGGTGGAACCGGCGCAACCGGAACTACAGGAACTACAGGAAGTACATCGGGTACGGGTGCAACCGGTGCATCCGGACGAACGGGTGCGACCGGCAGCACGGGTGGCACCGGTGCGACCGGAACCACGGGCGACACGGGATCTACCGGTGCCACAGGTGCTTCAACAGCTGCATCACTGAGTGTTAACAGCGGTGCCAACTTTGGCGGTGCAGCAACACGCTTCGTCGGGGCGAATACGGTCGCACTCACTGAACCGACTGCGTTTTTCGTCATGCCAAATAACTTCCGTATCTTCAATCTGTTTGCAGCAAATGCAACGCCCGTCACCGGTACATCTCTCACATGGACTGTACGCAAAAACTCGACCAATCAAGCACTGACTTGCACAATTACTAACGCACAGTCATCGGGCAACGATACAAACTCTGCACACGCATTTACAGGCGTAGCTGGTGACTTGGTATCCTTCCAGTGCGCGGCAGTCGGCGCTGCAAACTATGTCATCTATGCGTCGGTTGCTGTCGTGTATTCCTAGTGGAACACACATCGTGGCGTTTGGCCATTCATTGTACAACGATGATGATAAAAAAAATTTTTTATGGTTATGTTAAAAAGTAAAGACCGGACTGCAGCACCTGTGTATCCAAAAGCAACAGCAAAAATGTTTGGTCGATTGTGCATGTTGGCCCTTCTTCTCGTGACAGTCGTCAAGGCTGATTATATCAGCGACCAATTGCTCACATCGTCGCAGACTGTTGACTTGTCCTCTGACGTCTATTGGATTGATGCGTCAGGAGGCAGCGTCACGATCACCATTCCGGACATTGCCAATCTCGGAACGACGCACAATTATTTTAAGCGCGTTGATACTTCGCTGTTTACCACGGTGACATTGTCCATGTCCGTTGGAGGTCAACAAATCAATGGCGCCGCAACATTGGCATTGACATTGTTACAACCTGGTTGCGAAACGCTCGTGGATAGCTATGCAAGTGGCGAGATGCGTCTCTTGTCTCGCATCTAAACCACATCATCTAGTTGCATAGAGCTGTACACAGAACAGATAAACCCACTTGGTCATTCGAGGGAAAATGTCGAGGTGTATCAGCGTCTTGTACTTGACCGCTGATGCTACAATCGACTTGACTGGAGATGTCTATCCAATCGATGCGACTGGAGGTTCGATTGTTCTCACACTACCCGACATGTCCGATATGAACGGTATCACCCACATTTGGCGACGAACGGACAACACGACCAATACCGTGACGTTGCAAACGGTGAAAAGTCAAACAATCGATGGAAACAGTACTCTACTCATTCCACCCATGGCCGGGTTGGGCACACTTTGCTTTAATGGAAACATGAGCACCATGTGGGGAACAAACATGTCGTCGGCCGTGACGGCAATGGAATCGGCGGCAACCGCCGACACGACAACGACAAGTTCAACCGACGTCACGTTGTTGACCGTGACCCCAACTGTCACCGGTCGATACCTGATCATTGCATCGCTCAGCGTTCGAAATTCATCTGTCTTGGCCACTATTACCGGATCAATCTATGTGAATGGTTCGCAGATCGGCGCATCGAGCCGCACAGCGATTTCTACGACTCGGACGCTGATTACGCTGATCACCTGCGATGTCGTAGACGTTCCGATGCATACTCAAACGATTCAAAACGTCGTTGCTGGACAAGCCATCGATTTGAGATGGAAAACGAGTGGAGGCACTGCCACCGCACACCAACGAACCCTCACGATTTTAAAAGTCGGATAAAACTAATAAAATAAGTCACTTATTACAGTCTGTACATACAATGGCCGAGAACAATGCATGGGCATGGGTGCTGTTCATTCTCTTGGCACTGGTGGTGATTGTGATTGTCGTCGTTTTGGTGCGGCGCAATACGAACGATGTCGTTATCGACTGCAGCGACCTGAACAATGGAGAAGCAGATGATGGTAGTAGTTCAGACAGCGATGTAGAACTCAGAACGGGTGCAACCGGCGGGACCGGCGGCACTGGACAACAAGGCGTTGCAGGAACGGCAACCAATACGGGTGCAACGGGGAACACAGGTGGCACGACCGGAGGCACAGGTGGAACCGGCGCACAAGGTCCTCCCGGAACAGCGTCGGCAACAGGCGCAACTGGAGCTGCAGCAAATGCTCAAATGCTACAATATGGAGCGCCCATTGCCACACCGATCACCGTGCTTGGTGGGGCAACCGTGGTAAGTGATGTGGGCTTTGGAGCCGCATTGCCTTTCCAAGCGCTCGCGGCAGCGCAAAACAATCCAATCATTTGGACAGCGGAACGTAGCGGAACGCTGTCTCGGTTGAGCGTGACGGTCATTTTGGGGGCTATGAGCTTAGGTGGCACGGCCACATTAACGGTACAAGTGTATACCGCCCCACAAGCAAGCGGTCCAGCGTTGGTGTTCACGTCGACACCGCTTTCCGTCAGCTTTTCGAATGCGACATTGATCAGTCTGACACCGACGGCAAGCTTTGCAGCCGATCTCGTGAATACGGTACCGATTACGGCGGGTCAAAATGTGGAACTGCGAGTCACACTCGTGAATACGGGCATCATTGGTCTTGTCTTGCCACTTGCATCGATTGGTGCCAGCATGTCTTTTGCATAAATCACAATCCATAAACGAATGTTTTTTTTGTAATTACATACACAGTTTGAAATGAAACTAAATGTGGGCTAGCTACCAGACGGACCAACAGATGTAGCTCCTGTCGTTGGACGGACCTTGTCGAAAGCGACAAACATCACAAGATGATCCCCACGTTGACGAACATGGCACCGACAGTTGATCTCGAAAGTTGTGCATCACTTCATGATTGATAATCGAATCGGCTTCAAGGAGATACTTGCCTCGGTACAAGGGTACATCTCCGTACTTGGCCTTTAATGCGGCCTTGGCATCAATGTCGGCACGAAGCTTGGCTTTTGATTCTTCCGTCACGACAGCCTTCCCCAACCATGACGGGACGTCTTGATCACGTTTGATTGGGTTAGCTTCTTCTACCGCTGATGATGATGCTGCTGCTGATGTTTGGACTCGTGCGGCTCGAGCGGCAAGCTTCTTTTTTCGTCCTTTGGGCATCAATCAATCACCGAATTGACAATCTGAAACAATTGTATTTTTAAAAGACGGAAAAAACAAGTGCACGAAAAACATCTTGTTGTGCATAGCGCGAGACTAGAGCCATTTGGATGGCCGTGTGAAACACACGTGGTAAATCGAAATCGACGAGCGCCTGCAGAATTTGTAACCACGATTCAGCCGAAAGACGGTCGCGGACATGGTCTAACCAATGCAGCACAAGACGTTCAAGTGCCTGACGCATCACAGACGACCGGCTCCAGACAATAAATTCGCTGGCTGGCAAAATGCATTTCGATTTGCAGCATGTAAACCGATCAAACCAGGATCGTCCGAATGCCAAGGTGCGTAAGCGTGCTGGAATGGGTGACCAAGCACATGCAGCACGAGACACTTGAGGGACAAGTATGCAAACCATGCTTTGCATATCGAGTGCATCGTGCATCCAAACGGATTTAGGTAGGATGGATGCGCGATTCACTGCGACCATCCACGCCGTCTTGGCTTTTTGGTTAGAAGCTGCGTTGCCAAGAGAGTCGGACATGTCATTTCCCAAGACTCTTTATTTATCATTCATTGATTCGTTCATCATCATCATCGTCGTCGTCGTGGGTTGACGGCGTGATGTTCATCGTTTGTGAAGACGCGCGGAACATGCGCATGAGCATAAACAGAATAATCCCGATAAACACGAGAGCCATGAGAACAATCAGCACAAGTGACCAGGTCTTGCCTCGCGGACGAGGTGGAGGTCCTTCGCAGACGCATTCGCACTTCAATTGTCGACACAAACGACATGTTTTTTTCGGTCTCGTGTCGGGGTCGAAAGACGAAAGTGTGGACTCCATATTATTTTTTTTCACTCCACAACAATCATTCCTTAAATGTGTGTACATGACAAAATATGGCGATGTGCACTCGCTGCATCATGTGGATTGACAGTATTATGGAAGGGATATTTGACTGCATTCCTGATGTGGATACCTGTGATCGTATCCGAACATGTGATTTACTGCAAGCGTGATCGATCAAATCTACTCCGAGCGGCTGCCTTTGCACAACTCGTTGTGACATATGCATTTGTCTATGGAACTGCTGCGGCTATGAGCACAGTCGCATGCGCCATCGTGTCGTCGGTGTGGGGGATTGTGGCGTTTTTCACATACATCACACTTACTATCATTGTGGTGGACCGTGCATACTTTATGTTCACGATTCGGCGATCGCTCGTGGAAGTCGCATCGATATCAGCAATGTGTACTTTCATGGCGTACAATGAAACTATCGCGCTTAATGCAACGCGACTAAGTGATGCCCGTGGACTCGGATCCGCAATATGTGCGTTCATCGTGTATTATTACGCCCTACGGTATGATGCTCTCATTGTAGATGGCATCATTTTTCTCGTGAGATTCGTGATCCAGCCCTATTGGCTGATACGATGTATAGTGTACCCATCGTCGTCGAGACGCACATGTGTTTCTGGTTCACGGCTTGTTGCAACTTCGGATTTTGTCTATGTCCGAGCATGTGAAACTGAGATTGCAAAGCTGTCTGTAATATCACGCGACATTGTCGCCGTGATCATTGCGTACTTACCAACAAGTCTTCTCGAGCTTGGTGATTGGCCAGCTGTTTTACCAGGCCCATCAATCACACCTGATGTATTGTCCGCCGTGCACGGATGTCGAGATATATCTCATACAAATTTGGCGTACAATGTATCACGATGGGCCGTCGAGGGCGAACTATTACGGCGAGCATCTGCGCATAACGTAAACCGCGTCATGTGGGCAAGCGGAGGGGGATGTCATAAGGGTGGCGTCGCAGAGTCGATCATGTTTCGTATTCATTGGTGGTTGAGATCCATAACGCTCATTCCACATCCAACAAAGAGGCCGACTGCTATCCTTTTTTGGACCGCGGATGGACGTCGCATGTACGGTGTCATATCGTCACCACGTTATACAACCGTTCCTGGAAATGAGACGATATCCACCCACGATAATAAACACAATCCGGAAAATATGCCGAATGCTGTCGATGTCGTTGATGCACCGCTTTCCGCAAGCGCGGCGTTCTGGTGGCATGATGGAGTGATGAAATGGCGCGCGTTAGAAAATCCTGTCGATTTATGGCCCGACGCTCTTCCAGGTACGTTCTTGTGGACTCCCGATTTTCGGGTCACCCAAGAGGTGGGTAGTATGATGTTTGTCTACCACCACGATATGCCTCAACGAGAACCGTCGGTCACATTTTTTCGACCACAGCTTCACATTGTTGATACAATGGCCGCGTACGTTTGGCACTGATATCAGACGACTGATTTCTTTCTTGTGTAGTTTTTTAGACACAATAGACGTTTCCATTTGTACAAATGATACAGTCTCGATCTTTCGCGCATGCAGAAGGAACCACGTCACCAGGAAATGCATTGCGCAAACACGCAAGACAGTCGAAGAAATAAGCATCGACGGCGGCATGAGAGCGGAAATCATCGTACAAGACCAATTGATCAGCAGATTCATCCGGACGTGCACGAGATCGACACGTCGCACGACCACAGTCACATTGACCTCCGTCAAGACTCATGTCTCCATCGTCTGCGCGGACGAGTGCAAATTGGGACCGCCATCGATCTCGCCACATGCATAACCAATCCGAAAATTCGACACATACGACCAATAATATGATGATGCATGCAAACACGAGTAATAACGCAAGGACCAAGTTCATCTGTCTTCACGCCAAAATAACCAACGACAAGAATCCAACATCCTTTATTTTTTTTGACAAGTTTTTGTAATCCAACATCCACATTTGCACTTGTTATGTTTTGTTGATAGTTTTTCATTCACTCTTCAATCGCATCCTTGTACATACATCCCCGAAACTACAATGGCAAATCCAAACGTTGTCGGTACGTTGGTGCTTTTTCTTTCTCACATACACACGCTTATACTTGTTCTTTTGGACAGTCATTCCTCCTCAAGGCCCATTTCGCAAAGTATCCGAGACGGCGACACCGACACCGACATCGACATCGTTGGACATGATCGACGGAATTGCCGCCGTCCACCATTGTCGAGATGACTTGCGGCGTGAATTGCAAAACAAGCGCAAGAGTACATCCACGTTGATGCGTGACCGCTTGTCTACATCATCGTCTTCCCGAGGTATGTCTCCATATATCATGCATGTGATGTATTTACAAATACATTAATATGTCTATGTATGTGTCTATGGATGTAGATCTTCATGATGGGAAGCATCGTGGATCAGGATCCCATGTGACATCGTCCCCGCCGCCATCTCCGTCGTCATCATTCTTGGCTGCTGCGGCCGCCACTGCATCTTCTTCACCACACCAATCACCATCATCATCATCATCGTCATCGTCGTCGTCGTCGTCACCGTCATCGCGATGCATCGATCGCACGGGGTTCAACACTCCCTTGCACTATCTTCCACCGAGCGCCGCTCCTGGTGCGCCTCTTCGCAATACGCAACTCGTGGCGGCGCGACGGTATATGCTCGCTCCACGACAGGTGTCGTTCGACTTAGCCGAGGTTGGCCATTGAATAAATAATTAGTTTGTTTGTTTGCTTAGTCCACGTATATAAATTTCTTTCTTTCGTTTCACAAGTCACCATCTCCGAGCCTCTCAAGTCATCTCCGAGCTAGGACTAGTTCCTCGTGACGAGGTGCAGTCTGACATAAGATAATTGGAACGATAGAAAGAAAAAATGTCGTCAATGTCGTCGAAGAAAAAGAAGCAAGCACAACAGAAGCTACAGGCCATGTTCCAAACGTATCCATGGCTTGCACAAGCCATGATTGACATGGGCGATCAAGTATTAATTCCCTCCCCTGCGCAACGGAAAGCGCGTCCAACGAAGCGACGGACATCCTCACAAATCAAATCGCGTGCTCGCATGTTGCGAGGGTTTGCACAACCATCGGCTGTTTCCCAGCCAGTCAAACGACGTACCCCGCGTGGGTTTGGGCAACCGTCGGCGATCGCCCATCCGGTCAAATTCCCCTCTAGACAACAATCGTAGTTCAAAAAAAACAATATCATTTTTGTCCCTAGATTAGATGGATACACGTACAATACTAGCATTGTTTTGACCGACATTGGCAGTCGACGTGCTTGCAGAATCCGCATTCAGAATGCGTGTCACAAAGTATACAATAGCGCCTGCGTCGAGACGAACGCCTGAACTCGATGACAAGGCTGCGGTGGGTGGTGCATCGGCGGTTTGAATGCGAGTACGCCCGTATTTGGGTGTCGTTCCTGTCGGCGTACCAATCGAAGCAAACAGTTCAATTTCGACAAGGGGTGCACCGGTGGGTACAGTCAATGCCTGGATGTCGGCGTTCAATTGATAAAACCCGGCAGACGCCACTGTAAATCCACCCGTCGTCGTGTTGTAGGTGACGCCTTGTTCAAACGACACGGTGGGGAAAAGCAAAGTCACAAACGTCGCCGGTGCAATGACTTGGATCGGATCTTCAATGGTGAGCGCCCTCTGAGACTGGGGCACGTCTTCATTCAACACATCGATTTGTGCTTGTAACGAGTTGATTTGATTCTGAGCATTGATTTTCTCGACCTCCACCCGTTGGAACTCGATATTGTCCCGAATCTCGTGTCGTCGCAATCGATGCACCCACGTACGAGTTGTAAACGCCACGACGATGATGCCCACCGCAATCACCACCACAAGCACAATCAAACACATTAACAACACAGTCGACCACTCGGATGTCGACATTTTGTTTTCTTTCTTTCTCCACCCCAAGACAATCACGTGTTAATTTTGTCTCTTTCCATCGTCATCATCCTTGTCGTGTACATATTTTGATTCATCGCCGATCGTCTCTCTCAAGTAACCATTTTTTTTCTTGTCTGTTTGTCCACTGTCAGCAGCAGACACACTCCAGGAAATGGCGCATGCGATGGTCCTACCCCGCGTCATATTACGGCCACGGCCTGTTGCTGCGGCACCGGTACAAGTCTCGAGTGGTGACGGTGCCAAAGGGTCCGAGACGGTGGTGCAGCCAATGGCTCCAGCACTTGCCAAGCTACCCGATTCCATGTTTCGCGATCTGGTCTACGACACGAGCGCATTCAAATCGGGTCTAGTCCCATCTGATTTGCGGGCATTGCTTTGCAACGTTCTCGACCCCTCGGTCGCCGCTGCCGCCGCAATCGCTGGTCAAGTGGTGCAAACCAAAACAACGACGACGACGACGGGGTCGCCAAATGACATTTGTCGGAATTGGAAACAATTGGTCGCAACCGAGAGCATATGGAAAGCTTTGTATGCGTCTCATGCATTGCTTCGCTTGGTGTATGAACAAGACGTTGGTGGCGAAGGCGATTGTGGCTTTCATTGTTTGGCGGCGGGGTTCAATGAACGGTTCTATGGAGCCGGTCAAGATCCCGAACACAGTTTGGGCGTGATGCAGGTCAAGGACATGCGCGATTGTGCAGCCGCTGCGCTTTCCTCTGAACACTTGCGTGAATTTGTGGAACATTCCGAACGCGTCCAGGCCATTCATTTGCCAGACGATTTCAAGAGACATTCTCCAATCACACAGCTCAAATTGGTTCGAGACGCGATTCGACAGCCGGGTTCATTTTGGATGACTGAAGAGACGTTGGTCTTGTTGCTGAACCATCCCATGTTCAAACGTTTGCAGTTGGGATTTGCATTGGTTTCAGCAGAAATGCGCGATTTTACACGTCCAACCACTGAGGCCGAGCAGAAAATCCATCCACACATTAAACGTGTCGTGCGTTCAAGGCTACCCGTCCTCACAATCAACCCCATTCGGACACGGGAGACACGTCATTTGATGTTTATGCGCAATTTAGGAAGAAACCATTGGCGACTGCTGAGTTTGTTTCCGCATGACGGCGCCACGAACATGTCTACCTGTTGGCCAATCGATTCTCTTCCCATTGCTCTCTATGATTTCATGCGACAAGATCGTTTGCCGTGATTGTGTTGCTCTCTCATCATCAAATAGATAGCTGTCCAACAAATTTGAATTAACCGCACGACATTTTTGCGTATTTGCTCGAAAAATGGAGGATGACGATCTCCCAGATTTGCCCACTGCGGCTGATGAAGCCAGTACAGTTGCACAAGTCGAAGACATTGTTCAGTATTTAGAGGACCGCGGAGTTGCGCCTTCCGGATCCACGGAATCCGTTATCACCGGCAATAATGAGGATCAGCTGGATCTGGACAGATTGCCCCCGCCACCACCACCAGAACAGTTACCACCTCCAACGACGACGCGACCTCGTCTGGTATTACCACGACCCGTATCACTCCCACGATCGCCACCTCGATCACCGTCTCCTCCACCATCACCATCTCAACCACCGCGCGTGCCTCAACCCGGTGATCGACAACAACAACGACCGGTGGGTCCTCGAGTGAAACGGTCCTTCAGGGTGGCACCTGCAGCTGCGGTGGGTGTGGCGCAAGCGACCCATGCACGCATGCAAGTGTCGGGCAAGGGACAAGCAGGAGATGACTTGCCTCAAACCATGAGCTTTGCGGATGTACAAGCCTTGATTGAGAGTGCGCGGATCACTGTCGCACAAAACCTGGTGGAGGTCAAGCCGAGTTGCATTCCGTTTGCGGGCGACGGTCTGTTTGCAAAGAATATGACATTTGACGCGAACAGCGTCATCACGGAATATCTCGGGCAGTTCTATTCCAAGGAGCGATTTGAACAGAAAACGGCAAGCGCCGAACGACAAGGCATTGTCACTTCCCAAAGTGGCTTTCAATTTCGATCGGGTCCGGGTCGTTCGCGCGAATACGTGATCGATCCAGATGCGTGGATGTACGATCGCGAGGCCAAGGCTTGGGAAAATCAATACGTCCCTGCAAAATACGCGAACGATGTCTATGTCCACAAGGATTCGGCCGTTCCGTTGTTCTCCCTCGGCATTCGGATTCGACCCTTGTGGGCCGCTAAACAAGGTGTTGCCTCTCCGTATGTTCCACGTGATAATGGTGGCGGATGCGATCAGTTGAAGAGTTGTAACGATTTGCAAACCAATGCACGGTTTCTTGTCACACAAACGCAAGTCGGTCGCAAGGAATTTGAGTATCATGTGTTTCTCGTGGCGACACAGAAAATTGAAGCTGGACAAGAAATCTTTGTCAAGTACGGTCCCGAATATTGGTTGCACAGCAAATCCCAACTCGTGCTTGCTCGGCTCATTCAGGTGCTGGATCAAGTGTTTCATGCCAATTCGCCAGCCGAAGCTGTCACGTTCAATCAGCTGGTTGACATCATGTTCCCAGAATTCCTGCAATTTTGGTCCTTTGACAACAATGCCGCCTCACCGTATGACAATTGGCGACGCAACATTTTGCGCTGGATCAAGAACCGCAAGAGTCCACCGCAATTCAATGGATGGCAGATCAAATACACCGATGTGAAACAAAAGGAGGACAATCCAGCGTTGCAGGCGAATCCGAATTATGTCGTCGATGTCATGCGACCCATGGTGTTTCTCGAACACTTGGTGCATACAGATGACACGTTTCGTCGGCGGATGGGCGCCAAGCAGCCGTCGGGGAAACAAGTGGTACGGTTCTACATTGAACCTGTTCGTGGACAACGTCCTGCACCATGGGGCGCTGTCGTGCCATTGGGTCCTCCTCGACAACCAACTGCATGGCCTCGTGCGTCGTGGCAACACGTGCGCACTGCTTATCGTGCCTATCATGTCGAATTTTCTAAAAAACGGGGCAAGCGTGACGCACGGGAAGCACGATTGCATGACAAGGACGATGCATTCATCGTCACGTGTAATAATGTTGACAAGGCACGAGATCTTGTCGCTCAGGCAGCAACACGCGCTTCGGCTGAAGCCAATGCCATTTTGTTTGCTGAACAAGGCCGACGACGGCCTGCCATCCTACCAGCAGCATCTCGTATGCAACCCATCCTTGATGTTGACGACGATGCATCCGAATTCGATGCCAAACATCGTGAACCGCGGGCCCGATCACCGACGACGACGACTGTTGTTCCGGACCGGACTTTAAGTCGCCGCTTAACAAACACATTGAGCAACGACTATCCTCATCCCGCGCGATTACCGCTTCCACCGGTCGGCTGGTTGCGGTCGTAGTCGTAAAAAGAAGAGATAATCATCAATCTGTCTGTCTGTGCCTTGTCAACAACGAAAAATGGGAGATGAAGATGAGGAAATCTCGACCGAAGTGGCTGATCCTCAAGCCGCACGTCGATCGGCAATGATTGGGTTCTTGGCGTTTTTCGGCTTTGTGGTGTTTGTCTTGATCTTTATCATCTGGGTTCCTGCATTGCTAGCACATGAAGATCGCGACGTGGTGCCAGTCACATGATCGATAGAGGCTGTATCTACACTTTCATTTATAAAAATATTGTTTTTACGGCTCTAGAAAATGCTGGCAATGGCGTTAAAGACAGTC
>Ga0163150_10002920_pt1 | contig 25061 bp, 22 predicted proteins | sample OliLakLV19P2IB_FD_148628 | JGI IMG/M metagenome (GOLD analysis project Ga0163150, IMG submission 148628) | Freshwater microbial mat bacterial communities from Lake Vanda, McMurdo Dry Valleys, Antarctica - Oligotrophic Lake LV.19.P2.IB | ecosystem: Environmental > Aquatic > Freshwater > Lake >...
TCGAGGTGCCGGTCCACGCCACGCGCACCTGCGGCAGCACCGCGTACACGAAAGTCTGCAGGTTGGTGGCGCCGGTGGAACGGATGGCTTCCACCTGCCCCGGCTTGATGGCCTCGATCGCCTCGGAAAAAAGCTTGCCCGAGAAGCCGATGCAGAAAAGCGTGAGTGCCAGCGCGCCCGGCAACATGCCAAAGCCCAAGATGGTCACCAGCAGGATCGTCCAGATCATCTCGTGCACCGAGCGGCACGCCATGATGATGAGGCGCGCGACCGGATAGACGAAGCGCCGTGACGGCGTCATGTTGTACGACGCGAACCACGCGAGCGGAATCGAGATCAGGATGCCGAGCACGGTGGCGAGGTACGACATCTGCAGCGTCTCCACCACCGAATGCCAGTATTCGGCGTTCATGATGTGCTCGACGTTCGGCGGGAAGTAGCGCCGGCCCAGCATCTCGCCCATGCGGCCCAGCATGCCGGGCAGCCGCTCGAGCGGGATGTTGAGGTAGTCGAGCGCGTAGGCGATGAACGCCAGCGCACCCAGCACTGCGCCGTACTTGTAGAGGCTCTGCGGGTAGCGGAAGCGGCTCCACGTCAGCGGCACGCGGCCCGGCGCCAACGCGACGCCGGCGGAACGCCCCATGCCGCGGTCAGATGACAGCTTTGCGGGCATAGTAGGACACCACTTCGCCAAACACGATGAGAGCAAGGATCGCGAGGATCACGACCGCGATGCCGCCGTTGTTGGACATCGCCATCTGCCGGAAGAGCACGAGGCCGAGGCCGCCCGCGCCGACGAGGCCGAGGATGGTGGACCGGCGGATGTTGATGTCCCATTCGAAGATCATGTTGCCGACGAATACGGGAATGATCTGCGGCAGGATCGCGAACCACAGGATCTGGAACTTGGTACCGCCCGCGGCGCGGATGGCCTCGAGCGGCTTCGGGTCCACGTCCTCGATAGCCTCGGCGATGGTCTTCGAAATGAAGCCGACGGAGCGCACCGCCATCGCGAGGATGCCCGCCAGCGCACCGAGGCCAACGGCCGAGACGAAGATGAGGCCCCACACGATCTCGTGCACCGAGCGGGACATCGTCATCAGGAAGCGCCCGAACGCGTACGACCACTTGCCAAAGGGCGTGATGTTGGACGCGCCAAGCCAGGCCACGGGAATCGACAGCACCAGGCCCGCCAGCGTCGCGAGCGTGGCCATGAAGATCGTTTCCACTGCCGGTTCCCACAGTTCGGGAACGAGGCTCCAGTCGAGCTCGAGGAAGCGCCCTAGCGTCGTGAGCAGCGATCCGGTGAGGATGCGGCTCCAGTCGGTGTCGCTGATGACGATGACTTCGACCGTCCACGCCACCAGCAGGAAGATCGCGAAGAACGTGATGAAGCGGCGGGCGCGGGTGCGACTGCGTCCCGCGGCGATGGCATCGGCACGCGCCGTGATCGACGCCATGCCGGCTTCGTGGGCCAGCGTACTCACAGCACTTCCATCGCGTAGATCTCCTGCAGCGCCTGCTTGTCGAGCTTGGCCGGCGGTCCCTCGAATTTCTTGATGCCGTCCTGCAGCCCGATCACCTGCGTGCAAAAGTCGCAGGCGAGGTCCACGTCATGAATGTTGCACAGCACCGGGATGTGGAACTCGCGCGCCATCTCGCGGATCAGCCCCATCACCTCGCGCGAGATCTTGGGGTCGAGGCTGGACGTCGGCTCGTCCACCAGCAGCAACTTGGGGTTCTGGATCAGCGCGCGCGCGATGCCGACGCGCTGCCTTTGGCCGCCCGAAAGGCGGTCGGCGCGTTTGTCGATATGATCGGCGAGGCCGACGCGATCGAGCAGCACCAGCGCCTGTTTGATTTCCTCCTTCGTGAACATCCGCAACACGCTGCGCAGCGTGCCGGTATAGCCCAAGCGCCCGGTGAGAACGTTATCCATGACGGACAACCGTTCGATCAGGTTGAACTCCTGGAAAATCATGCCGATGTTGCGACGCTCGTGGCGCAGCTGCGCCGGCGAGAGCTTGACGATGTCCTTGCCGTTGAAGATCACCTCGCCGCTTTTCGGCTCCACCAGCCGGTTCACGCAGCGGATCAGCGTGGACTTGCCCGCGCCGCTCGGCCCGATGATGGCGAAGAAATCGTCGGCGTTCAGCGTGAAGCTGATGCCTTTCAGGATCTCGCGGTCGGCGTAACCGGCGCGAAGATTCTTGACCTCAAGTACGGTGTGCATGCTGGCCAATCCATTCGAAGCGGCGCGCGGAAAGGTCCGGGCGCGACGGCGCGCGCCCGGGGTTTCACGGTACGGCGAGTGTTACTTGCCGCCGCCCGCTTCGCGGATGACGTTGTAGTCCGAGTCCTTCATGACCACGAACTTCTCGCTGCCGACGTTCTCGAGATATTTCTTGCCGACGTCGGTGGTGTCGAGCGTGACGAAGGTCTTCTGGATTTTTTCCTTCAGCTCCGGGCACAACGACGCGCGGTAGACGAAGGGGTCCTGCGGAATCAGCGGCGACGTCCACAGGACGTTGAAGTCGTCCACCTTCATCTTGCCCTTGCTGCCATCGACGGCATTCATGAAGCGGTGCGTGGCGACGAAGGCGGCATCGGCCTTGCCGTCGAACACAGCCAGCGTGGACAGGTCATGGCCGCCCGAGAACGCCTGCTTGCCGAAGTATTGCTTCAGCGGCATCTTCACGACCTTGCCGCCGAAGACCGATTCCGGGATCAGCGAGCCGGACGTGCTGGCGGGGTCCACCAGCAGCATCACCGAGCCCTTGACCGAATCCACCGACGTGAACTTCGAGCCCTTCTTGGTGATCAGGATCGACTTGAAGCCCGGGCCCGCTTCCTGCAAGCCCTGGCCCTTCTTGTAGTACGTGGCGAAGACATCGATGTTGGCGCCCTGCGTCTTGGCGATCAGGTAGGACTCCGGGCCCAGCACCGCGATGTCGACCCACTTGCCGAGCAGCGCTTCCACCACCGACGAGTACGACGTCGGCATGTAGAACTCGATCTTCTTGCCGGTGTTGGCCGACAGCAGGTCGAGCACCGGCTTGTACAGCGTCAATTCGCGCACCGATTCCTGCGTGGGGATGATGGAGAACCGCAGGACTTTCGGGTCCTCGCATTGCTGGGCCTGCACCTGCGCGGCGAAGCCGACGACGGCCACCAGCGCCGCCACCCGTATCAAGTTTCTTTTGATCATGTTCACGTGTTGCCTCCTAGGGTTGTTGATGCGCTGTGACCGACTACCACCGCATGTTGATATTCTTCAACTGGGTATAGCTCAGCATTTCCTCGAAGGTCTCCTCCACACCGAGACCGCTTGCCTTCCATCCACCGTAGGGCGCGCCGAGGTAGCGGCCCGTGGTGTTGATCCACACATAACCGGCATCGACACGCGCGGCAGTTTCCATGGCGCGATCGAGTTGATTGGTGACGATGGCCGCCGTCAGCCCGTACTGCAGGCTGTTCACCTGGGTCAGCATCGCCTCGTCGTCGGTCCACGGCAGGATCGACATCACGGGCCCGAAGATCTCTTCGCTGGCGATACGCATCGATTGCTTCACGTTGTCGAATACCGTCGGACAGATGAAGTGGCCGTGCGCGAGCAGGGCGGCATCGGGGCGTCCGCCGCCGGTAAGGAGCGTTGCCCCTTCCTGCTTGCCGGACTCGATCAAACCCATGATGCGCGCGAACTGCGCTGCCGAGACGACCGGCCCCAGTTCGTTGCCGGCAATCCACGGGAAGCCGACCGGGAGTGCCTCGGCCAGCCGCACGATTTCATCGGCCACTGCCCGATGCAGCGACGCATGCACGAACACGCGCGAGGTGGAGCTGCACGACTGCCCTTGCCGGTTCATGTTCATGCCCTTGATCGCGGCTGCGGCAGCCTGCTTCGGATCGGCATCGGGAAAGATGATGATCGGATTCTTGCCGCCCAGTTCGAGGCTGACGCGCTTCAGGCCTTCTGCGGCGCCCATCGCGACGCGGCGCCCGGTCTCGACGGAGCCGATGAAGCCGACGCGCGACACCAGCGGATGCGCGACCAGCGCCGCACCGGTCTTGCCGTCGCCGGCCACCACATTGACGACACCGGGCGGAAAGAGTCCGTCGGCCAGCTCCGCCAGGCGGAAGCTTGAAATGGGCGCCTGTTCCGAACTCTTGATCACGACGCAGTTGCCGGCGGCCAGCGGCGCGGCCGCTTTCTCGGCGCAGAAGCGGAACGGATGATTGAACGCGTTGAGCTTGGCCACCACGCCGTACGGCTGGCGCGTGAGAAGGTTCAGGTGGCGCGGCCCCTGCGAGCTGGTTTCCCCCTTGACCTCGGTGATCATCCCCGCGAAATAATCGAGACTGTCGGCAGTCCAGTGCATGTCGCCTTCCATGCCGACCAGCGCATTGCCGGAGTCGACACAGTCGATCAGTGCCAGCTCCTGCGCATGCGCGCGGATGCGCGTGGCAAAGGCTTCCATGCATCTGGCGCGCTCCTTCGGACCGACCTTGCGCCATTCGCCGAATCCTTTTGCGGCGGCGTTCACTGCGCGGTCGACGTCCTCCGCGCCGGCCAGCGGAACTTCAGCCAGCAACTTGCCGGTGGAGGGACTCGTCGAGACGAACGTGTCGGACGTGGCGGGGGCTTCCCACTTGCCGCCGTAGTAGAAACCCTTCGCGCGATAACCGAGGTCGGGTTCGGCGGCGCTGGAAGTGGTGGCAAGGGCGTGGCTGTCGGGCATCACAATGCATTCGTGGACATGGCGGCGATCAACGCGACGCGGCGCCGTTGATGGCAAGGTCGAACACCTGGTAGCTCTTCAGCGTCGAAACACCGGCCTTCAGCTTGTACGCATCGTTCAACGGATCGCTGAGGATGATCGGCACCTTGGCTTCAGCCACGCCGCCGTGCGTGCGCAGCCGGTGGCCTTCGAGGCCGGTGAGATCGTGGTCCTTCTCCGCGCCGCCGATGCACACGCCGGCAGTGGAGATCACCGCCACGTCGCCTTCACGGTCGGCGGGCAGGTCGAGCACGCGGCACGCGGTTTCCTTGTCGTAGGCCGATTCCACGCCCTCGATGCCGCGCACGAGATCGAGCACCTGCTGCGGCGTAGTCTTGCCGCGGCAATAGACGCGGACGAATCCGCCCAGCGCGCCATGATGCGCGACGAAGGCGTCGGTGATCGGGCAGATGACCGTGGTGTCGCCCTTGCCGAACTTCGCGTCCAGCACGTCCTGCAGCCAGATGACATTGGGCTTGCCGTCGACGGTGGATTTGTCGTTCATGCCGTGGTCGGCCGTCAGCGCCACCATGGCGCCCAGCGCCTCGAGCTTGCCGAAGCGCACGTCGAGCTCCTGGTAGAACTTGCGCGCCGCTGCTTCGCTGGGCGCGTACTTGTGCTGCACGTAGTCGGTGAGCGACAGGTACATGAGGTCGGGCCGGTCGCGCTCGAGGATCTTGATGCCGGCATCGAGCACGAACAGTGAAAGCGCTTCCGAGTACATGTCGGGCAGCGGCTGGCCGACGAACTCGAGCACGTTCTCGATGCCGTTTTCGGCCATCGTGCACTGGTCGGCCCTTTCCGACGAGAAGCTGATGCTGCCGCCGGAGAGATCGAGGTTCTTGCCCAACTGCCGGCGCAGCTTGTCCTTCGCCGTGATGGACACGACCCGGGCGCCGGCACGTGCGAACTGGCACAGGATCGTGTCGCCGCGCAGCAGCTCCGGACCCGACATCACGACCGCCTGGCCGGTGGCCTGGTCGAGGTAGAAATTGCCGGAGATGCCGTGCCTGGATGCCGGCGTGCCGGTGATGATCGACATGTTGTTGGGGCAGGTGAAGCTCGGTACCGTGCCGTCGGCGACGGTGGAGAACCCGTTCTTGATGAAGCGGGCGATGTTGGGAATCGCGCCGTCGGCCAGGAACTGCTGGAAGTAGGCGGGGTCACCACCGTCGATGCAGACGACGACCACCGGCTTGTTCGGCCAGCGATAGGCGATGCCGTTGGCGGTGACTGGTTTTTTTTCTTGGGTGGAGGGCATGGCGAACTGCGTCCTTTCAGGCTATCTGTTCGTGATGACAACAGTGAGTCGCGGCGTTGTGGGCCACTTCGGGGCGGCGACGCTGCGCGCGGCGCTCAAGTAGTTACCTAGCGCGCCGCCTTGGCTGGCGGCACCTGCGGTGCGTGCAGCACCCGGTGCAGCCGTTCGCGGCCGTTGATGACGTGTTCGAATAGCAGCTGGCCGGCCAATGCCGTGTCGCCCTTGGCGACGGCGTTAACGATCGCCTCGTGGTCCTTGGTGGACGCTGGGATGCTCTCGGCGCTGCGCGCGATCACCTCGCGGCGGTACAGGTTCAATTCGTTGACCACGCGCTGGTAGTTCTGCAGCAGTGCCTGGTTGCCGGCGGCCTCGCCCAGCACTTTGTGGAACTCGATGTTCAGCGGGAAGTAGGCGTCCGCGTCCAGCGCGCGGCTGGCGGCGTGCATCCGCTTCACGATTTCGCGCAACCGCGCAAGCTGCGCCGGCTGGATGCGCTCCGCCGCCAGCCGGCCGATCAGGCCATCGAGCGCGGCGCGCACCTCGTAGATTTCGTAGGCCTCCTCGAGCGACACCTGCCGGACGAATACGCCGCGGTTCTTCTCGGTGCGTACCAGCCCGGATTGGTCGAGCGCGCGGAAGGCCTCGCGCACCGGGCCCCGCGACACCCGCAACTCGCCGGCAATCTCCGCTTCGTTGAGCTTGCTGCCGGCCTCGAGTTCCCCCGACACGATCTGGCGCTCCAGCTCGCGCTGCACCAGTGTCGTCAGCGAATGCTCGCGCAGCACGTCGATGGCGGCGTCGTGAGCGTTGACAGGTACCGCGTGGTCGAGTTTGGGTCGGGGCATGGTCGTTGCGGAAAACTCGTGGCGTAGGGTCGAGGCTGGCGGACGAGACGGACAATAGGACTTGACACCCGGGACATGCCAACCGATTATTGCCCTTTTTAGTATATTGTCAACAATATTTTTGTTGGCATAGCACTGCGAGCGCGGCCTAAAGGGCCGCCCGCACGCGGCATTCCAAGATCGACAGGATCGACACCATGAGCGCCATCACGCCACCCGACCGCAGCCCTCATTTCATCGCCGAATCGTTGCGGATCGGTGGCAAGAAAATGACGACGGCACGCGCCATCGACGTCTTCAATCCGTGGGACGGCGCATTGATCGGCACCGTGCCCAATGCAACCGTCGAAGACCTGCGCCGCGCGTTCACGATCGGCCGCGCGTACAAATCAACACTCACCCGCTACCAGCGCGCCACGATCCTCAACAAGGCGGCCGTGCTGCTGCGCGAGCGCACGGAGGCGGCGTCGGATCTCATCACGCTGGAGTCGGGCCTGTGCAAGAAGGATTCGCTCTATGAAGTGGGCCGCGTCTGCGACGTGCTCAACTTCGCCGCCAATGAGGCGCTGCGCGACGATGGACAGTCGTTCTCGTGCGACCTGACCCCGCATGGCAAGAAGCGGCGCGTGTTCACGCAACGTGACCCGTTGCAGGGCGTCATCACGGCGATCACGCCCTTTAACCACCCGATGAACCAGGTGGCGCACAAAGTGGCGCCGTCGATCGCGTCGAACAACCGGATGGTGTTGAAGCCGTCGGAGAAGACACCGTTCTCGGCCTACATGCTGGCCGACGTCCTGTATGAAGCGGGCCTGCCGCCGGAGATGTTCCAGGTGGTCTCGGGCGATCCGCGCGAGATCGCCGACGAACTCATCACCAACGAAAACGTCGATCTCGTCACGTTCACCGGCGGTGTGGCCGTGGGCAAGTACATCGCGTCGAAGGCGGGATATCGCCGCGTGGTGCTCGAGCTCGGCGGCAACGACCCGATCATCGTGATGGAAGACGCCGACATCGAGGAAGCTGCGACGCTGGCCTCGCAAGGCTCCTACAAGAACAGCGGGCAGCGCTGCACGGCGGTCAAGCGGATGCTGGTGCACGAGGCCGTTGCGGATCGCTTCGTCGAGCTGCTGGTCGCGAGGACCTTGGCGTGGACCTACGGCGATCCTGCGGATCGGTCGGTGGACATGGGCACGGTGATCGACGAACCCGCGGCGATCGAGTTCGAGCAGCGCGTCAACGAGGCGGTGGCACAAGGCGCGAAACTGCTGGTGGGCAACATCCGGCGCGGCGCACTCTATTCGCCCACGGTGCTCGATCGCGTCGATCCGGCCATGACGGTGGTCATGCAGGAAACCTTCGGCCCGGTGTCGCCGGTGATCCGCTTCGGCTCGATCGCCGAGGCGATCAAGATCTCCAACGGCACGGCCTACGGCCTGTCCTCCGCCGTGTGCACGCAGCGCCTCGACTACATCACGCGCTTCGTCAACGAGCTCGATGTGGGCACCGTCAATGTTCGCGAGGTGCCGGGTTATCGACTCGAGTTGACGCCCTTCGGCGGCATCAAGGATTCGGGCCTGGGCTACAAGGAAGGCGTGCAGGAAGCGATCAAGTCATTCACCAACCTCAAGACCTTCTCGCTCCCGTGGGGGTAAGCTTCCCGAAATGCAGACACTACTGAACCTGCTGGCCAGCGTCGCCCTGCTCATCTGGGGCACGCACATCGTGCGCTCGGGCGTGCTGCGCGTGCTTGGCGCCAACCTGCGCCACGTGCTCGCGGCCAGTGTCTCCAACCGCTTCTCGGCCTTTGCGGCCGGGCTTGGCGTCACCGGGCTCGTGCAGTCGTCGAGCGCCACGGCGCTGATCACCAGTTCCTTCGTCGCGCGCAACCTGATCCCGCTGGCGTCGGCGCTGGCGATCATGCTGGGTGCCGATGTCGGCACTGCCATCATGGCGCAGGTGTTTTCGCTGGACCTGTCGTGGCTCTCACCGCTGCTGATCTTCTTCGGCGTGGTGTTCTTCCTGTCCCGCAAGGGCACGCGCGCCGGCCAGATCGGCCGGGTGGCGATCGGCCTCGGCCTCATCATCCTGGCGCTGCAACTGATCATGGCCGCCGCCAAGCCCATCGTCGAGGCGCAGGGCGTGAAGGTGCTGTTCGCCTCGGTGTCGGGCGACCTGATGCTCGACATGCTGATCGGCGCGCTCTTGGTCGTGCTGTCGTGGTCGAGCCTCGCCATCGTGCTGCTCACCGCCGCACTGGCGGCCGCCGGCGTCATCGCCGTGCCGGTCGCGCTGGGCTTCGTCCTCGGCGCCAATCTGGGCAGCGGCGTGCTGGCACTCCTGGCCACCGGCGCCACCAATCCGATCGGCCGCCGCGTGGCACTCGGCAACCTGATGTTCAAGGTGATCGGCTGCGTACTCTTCGCCATCGCGTTGCCATGGCTGCATCCGCTGCTTGCGTCGTTCCAGCCTGAAGCCCAGCGGCAGGTCGTCAATTTCCACGTGCTATTCAACGTGGCGCTGGCCATGCTCTTCATCGGCTTCACCGATGTCATCGCGCGCTGGTGCGCCAAGCTCTTTCCGGACAACGGCGCGGCCGCGGCCATGCAGGCGGCGCCCCGGCATCTCGACGAGGCCGCGTTGCCCACGCCCGCGCTGGCCATTGCCAATGCCGCTCGCGAGGCGCTGCGGATCGGCGACCTCATTGAACAGATGCTGAACGGCATGCTGGAAGTACTGCGGACCAACAACCAGGCGGTGGTCGCGCAAGTCCGGCTTCTCGACGACGACGTCGACCAGCTCTACAGTGCCGTCAAGTTCTACCTGACGCAGATCAGCCGCGAGGCGCTCGATGACCGCGACGGCCGCCGTTGGGCCGAGATCATTTCGCTCACGATCAACCTCGAGCAGGTGGGCGACATCATCGAGCGCATCGTCGAGGACGTGCAGGAGAAGAAGATCTCGCTCAACCGCTCGTTCTCCGAGGCCGGCACCACCGAACTGTGCGACCTGCATGCGCGCCTCGTGGGCAACCTGAAGCTCGGCCTCAACGTGTTCATCAACGGTGACGTGAAGAGCGCGCAGTTGCTGCTGTCGGAGAAGGAGCGCTTCCGTGACCTCGAGCGCGCCTATGCCGCCACGCACCTCGACCGGTTGTCGGGGCAAAGCGTTCAGGCCATCGAGACCAGTTCGCTGCATCTCGACGTGATCAGCGACATGAAGCGGATCAACTCGCACCTGTGCTCCATCGCATATCCGATCCTCGAGCAGGCGGGCAAGCTGCGCGCCAGCCGCTTGAAGACCCCACCAAGACGCGCCGCGGCCGCGGCACCGGACGCCGTCGCGCCGGGCAACCTTGCGGACAAGCCCCGGTAATGGCGCTCAGCCTGGACGACATCGAAGAGGTATTCGCTGCCCACGGCAATCTCGGCTACGCGGGCGAACCGGTGACGCAACTGGAGCATGCGCTGCAGGCGGCGACGCTGGCGGAAGCAGAGGGCGCGAGCGATGCGCTCATCACCGCCTCGCTGCTGCACGACTTGGGTCACATGCTGAACCTGCAGGGAGATACCCCCACGGCGCGCGGTATCGACGACACGCACCAGTACTTCGCCATTCCGTTCCTGCGCGGCACGTTCGGCGCGGCAGTCCTCGAACCGATCCGCCTGCACGTGGAAGCCAAGCGTGCGCTTTGTGCGCTGGAGAGCGACTACTACGACGCGTTGTCGGAGGATTCGCGCCGCAGCTTGAAGCTCCAGGGCGGAATCCACGCGCCCGCCGAAGCCGAAGCATTCGTCGCCCGGCCCTATGCCCGCGATGCGATGCGGCTACGCCGCTGGGACGACGAAGCCAAGGTGGCCGGCGTCGTCACGCCGCCACTCGCGCACTTCATGCAGATCGCGCGGCGCGCGGCAAGGGCTGTATAGCAGAGACTGCGCACCGCCATATGATGTTGTCCGCGTTGCTTCGTCGTGCACGGTCCTGGTACCTTCGCGGCGCCCGCAAATACGACGTAAGGCATGCCGCCGGTATGCGATCATCGCTGCCGATCTCACGCACGATGCCGGAGCCAACACGATGGCCGACCCCGCGCCCGGAATCATTTCCGGTGCCACCCAGGATGTCAGCAATGCCTTGAACGCGGTGCCCGGCACGCTGGAAAGCGGTGTCAGCTCGCTGGCCGGCATGCCGCAGGACATCGCCAACCTGCCGTTCATTTCGCAGATGCTGCAGGTGATGCCCGCCGCGGACATGGCCTTCGGCGGGACGATGCTGGTGTTCATCGTGCTCTTCCACGGTGCTGCCATACGTGCGCTGACGAGCCACCTCGTGCGCCGCTCGCAGTTCATCCTGGCCAACCCCGCGTACTGGCGCGCCGACCTGCTGATGGGGGCCACCGTGTTCGCGCTGCTGGCGCTGCACGTGTTCGAGATCTTCCTGTGGGCGGCCTCGCTCGTGTACTCGGGCATGGTCCCCGACTGGCGCACTGCCGGGTTCTTCGCGGGCAACACGTACACGACGATTGGCTACGGCAACTTCGTGCTGCCGATCCGGTGGAACATGATGGCGCCGATCATCGCGATCTCCGGCCTCTTCACGTTCGGGTGGTCCGCCAGCGTGCTGGTCGATCTGGTCGGCCGCTGCCAGCGGATCAAGGATGCCGTCGCCACGGCGGAGAACGCCCCTACTGCCGCGCCGCCCCGACCCCCGAACCCGGCACCGCCGCCGCCCCGGCAGGCTTGACCGCCAGCATTTACCGGCCCCGGCATACCGGTTTGGTGCGCCGGGCACTGTGCTAAAATCGCTGCCAGGTTCATTGCACGACAGGCTTCCTGCACCGCGCCGCGATCAGTCGCCGCTGCAGGCGGTGCTCCGACAGGTTCTGCGCCCGTAGCTCATTTGGATAGAGCACCGGCCTTCTAAGCCGGGGGTAACAGGTTCAAATCCTGTCGGGCGTGCCAGGTTTTCGATCTCCGACGCGCTGCGCGTCGCGTTCAGGTCAACGGTGGCTGTAGCTCAGCGGTAGAGTCCTGGATTGTGATTCCAGTTGTCGCGGGTTCGAACCCCGTCAGCCACCCCACCCCTTCCGGGACAACCGGAAGCGTCAGGCCAGTTTCAACACCACGACGCCGCTGATGATCAGCAGCACGCCCATGGTGCGCGCCAGACTGGCGGCGTCTCCGAAGAACGCGATGCCGACGACAAAGGTGCCGGCCGCGCCGATGCCGGTCCAGATCGCATAAGCGGTGCCGATGGGGATCTCGCGCTGCGCGAGGTAGAGCAGGAAACCGGAGAGCCCCATGCCCGTCAGCGCCAGCGCGATGCCGCCGACCCGGTAAGCATCGCTCTGCGCGAGCTTCAATCCCACCGGCCAGCTGATTTCGAACATTGCCGCCGCGATCAGGTAGATCCATGCCATTGCGTTCTCCGTAGCGAAAGGGCTCGCAGTGCTGTGCGACGAGCCGCAGGACGTGCACGCGCGCCCGGTTGTGGCTATGCTGCGTTCCATTGGCGCCGATTGGGCGCGGCCCTCCTTATCCTGCCATGGACATGAAGCACATCACCAGTTTGGCGCATCGATTGGTCCAACCCTACCGGATTGCGGACGGCCGCAAGTTCACGTTGAAGGACTACCGCGCCGACGACACGGGCGCGCTGAAGGCCGAGGACAAGCCGCGCGCGCAGGAGGCGCTGGAAGTCGGCAAGGAGGCACTTTCGCAGCTGCAGGACATGCTGTATGCGCAGGATCGCTGGTCAGTCCTGCTGATCTTCCAGGCCATGGACGCCGCCGGCAAGGATGGCGCGATCAAGCATGTGATGTCGGGGATCAATCCGCAGGGCTGCCAGGTGTATTCGTTCAAGGCGCCGTCGGTAGAAGAACTGGACCACGACTGGCTGTGGCGTTGCCAGCGTGTGTTGCCCGAGCGCGGGCGCATCGGCGTGTTCAACCGCAGCTACTACGAGGAAGTGTTGGTGGTGAAGGTACACCCGGCTTTGCTCGAGACGCAGAAGCTCCCACCCGAGCTCGTCACCCGCGATATCTGGGAGGATCGCTACGACGACATCCGCGCGATGGAGCGGCACATGGCGCGCAACGGCACGTTGATCCTCAAGTTCTTCCTCAACGTTTCACGCGACGAGCAGAAGAAGCGTTTCCTCGAGCGCATCGACGAGCCGGAAAAGAACTGGAAGTTTTCCGCCAGCGACGCGAAGGAGCGCGGCCACTGGGACGAGTACATGGATGCCTACCAGGCGCTGATCCGCAAGACTTCCGCCCCCCACGCGCCGTGGTACGTCGTGCCGGCCGACAACAAGTGGTACACGCGCGCCATTGTGGCGGCGGCGATCGTCGATGGCCTCGCGTCGCTCGGCCTGCACTATCCCCGGGTGGATGCGGCGAAGCGCGCGGAGCTCGCCGCGGCGAAAAAACTGTTGCTGGCCGAGTAGCGCTGAAACCACGGGAACCGGCGCAAATCGGTCCCGGGCCCGTTTACCGCTACACTCCGTGATTGCACGTCCGACGGCGCCGCCCTAGCAAGACCCGATGAAATTCAGCATCGCCACCTACAATATCCACAAGGGCTTTTCCCACCTCACGCGCCGCATGGTGATCCATGAGCTGAAGGAAAAGTTGCACGGGCTGTCCGCCGACCTGCTGTTCCTGCAGGAGGTGCAGGGGGTGCATCACCATCACGCCGGCCGCTACCACGACTGGCCCGGCAAGCCGCAGCACGAGTTCATCGCCGACACGATGTGGCACGAGGTGGCGTATGGCCGCAATGCCGTCTACCGGCAGGGGCATCACGGCAATGCCGTACTGTCGCGCTATCCGATCATTGCACAGGAGAATCTGGACAACTCGGCCCACGCGTTCGAAAGCCGCGGCATCCTGCACTGCGAGATCAAGCTCGCCGAGCACTCGCCGGTGCTGCATTGCCTCAACGTGCATCTCGGGCTCTTCGAGCGCGGGCGCGCCTGGCAGATCCGCGCGCTGGTCGATCGCATCGCCGCCACGGTGCCGCGGGATGCACCGATGATCATCGCCGGCGACTTCAACGATTGGCGGCGCAAGGCCGACCGCACGCTGACCGAGGAGCTTGGCGTGTATGAAGTCTTCGAAGCCGTGAAGGGCCGCCCCGCACGCACGTTCCCGTCCGTGATGCCGGTGTTTCGGCTTGATCGCATCTATGCGCGCGGCCTGACCGCCGTCGATGCGCACGTCCATTACGCCTTCCCCGCCGGCCGGATGTCCGATCACGCGGCCCTCGCGGCCACCTTCGAGGTTCCGCGCAAGGCTCGTTGACGCGCGGCATTCGTGCTCCTCGCCCGATGAACCGGTTCACGCCCGGCAATGCGATAGACCTGCTGCGCAGTGGAGGCGAGTTCTTTCCCGCGCTGTGCGAGGCGATTGCCGCCGCGCAGCACGAGATCTGGCTCGAGACCTACATATTTGCCGACGACGATGCCGGCAGGCTGGTGGCGGCGGCGTTGGTCACTGCCGTGCAGCGTGGCGTCGACGTGCGCGTGCTGGTCGATGGCTGGGGCGCCAAGCACTACCTGACCAAGGCGCTTGAGCGGTCGCTGCGCGAAGGTGGCGTGCGCCTGATGAAGTACCGACCCGAGGTATCGCCGTGGCAGTTCCGCTCGCACCGGTTGCGCCGGATGCATCGCAAGCTGGTCCACGTGGATGGCGAAGTGGCCTTTGTCGGCGGGATCAACCTGATCGACGACATGAACACGCCGGGACACAAGCCGCCGCGCGTCGACTTCGCCGTCCGCGTGCGCGGGCCGCTGCTGGCGCCGATCGTGCAATCGATGCAGCGGCTGTGGGCATTGGTGGAGCTGGTGCAACTCGACCGCAGCGACGTGCCGTTGTTCCCGGACGAATTTGTCGCGGAACGAGCGGGCACGCAGACCGCCAAGTTCGTCATCCGCGACAACTTCCGCTACCGGCGCGACATCGAACGCGCCTACCTTGCCGCCATCCGCACCGCCAAGCGCGAGATCCTGATTGCCAACGCCTATTTTTTTCCCGGCATCCGCTTCCGGCGCGCACTGACGGCGGCGGCGCAGCGCGGCGTGGCCGTCACGCTGCTGCTGCAGGCGCGCGTCGAGTACCGGCTGCTGCACTACGCCTCGCGCGCGCTGTATGGCCAATTGCTGGCGTCCGGGGTGCGCATCGAGGAGTACCACCGGTCGTTCCTGCACGCCAAGGTGGCGGTGGTCGATGACATGTGGGCCACGGTGGGCTCGTCCAACATCGATCCCTATTCGCTGCTGATGGCGCGCGAGGCCAACATCTTTGTCCGCGATCCGCACTTGGCCGACCAGTTGCGCATCGAACTGTTGCTGATGATCGACGGCGGGTCGCGCCGCGTGGAGCCCGACCGCTGGGCCGGACGCTCGCCGCTGGCCAAGGCCGCCACATGGGTGGCCTACGGAATGGTGCGCGTCGGCATGGGCTTGCTCGGGTACGGCGGCAACGAGTGGTTCGTGCAGCGCGCGACCCGGGCTTAGTGACGATGGCTGCGCATCACCGCGCCGCACCGTTGCCGGCCCCCGAGGAGCGCCACGTACCGCGTACGCAGCGCGGCGACTGGGCGACGATGCTCACACTGCTTCCCTACCTGTGGGAGTACAAGGGCCGCGTGGTTGCCGCACTGGCCTGCCTGGTGCTGGCCAAGGTGGCCAACGTCGGCGTGCCGGTGCTGCTGAAGGAAATCGTCGACAGCCTCGACCAGCGCACCGCGCTGCTGGCGGTGCCGTTCGCGCTGTTGGTGGCCTACGGCGCATTGCGGCTGTCCACCACGCTCTTCACCGAACTGCGCGAATTCTTCTTCGCGCGCGTCACGCAACGCGCGGTGCGCAAGATCGCATTGGAGGTCTTCCGGCACCTGCATGCGCTGTCGCTGCGCTTTCACCTGCACCGGCAGACCGGTGGCCTGACGCGCGACGTCGAGCGCGGCCAGCGCGGCATCTCCACGCTGATCAGCTATGCACTGTTTTCGATCCTGCCGACGCTGATCGAGATCACGCTGGTGCTATCCATCCTGGTCGTGCGCTACGACTGGACGTTCTCGGCGATCACGCTCGGCGCACTGGTGCTCTACATCACATTCACGGTGCTGGTCACCGAATGGCGCACCCACTTCCGCCGCACGATGAACGAGCTCGACTCGAAGGCCAACACGCGGGCCATCGACAGCCTGCTCAACTACGAGACCGTGAAGTACTTCGGCAACGAAGAGTGGGAGGCGCAGCGCTACGACCAGAGCCTGCAGCGCTTCGAGGCGGCGGCGGTCAAGAGCCAGACGTCGCTGTCCGTGCTCAACGTCGGGCAGTCGGCGATCATCGCCATCGCCGTCACGCTGATCGTCTGGCGCGCCACCGTGGGCGTGGTCAACGGCACGATGACGATCGGCGACCTGGTGCTGGTGAACGCATTCATGATCCAGCTCTACATTCCGCTCAACTTCCTCGGCGTCATCTATCGCGAGATCAAGCAGGCGCTGGCGGACATGGAGCGGCTCTTCGGGCTGATCGAGGAGAACGCGGAGGTGAAGGACGCGCCCGGCGCCGCGCCGCTGGCCATCCGTGGCGCGGAAGTGCGCTTCGAGCATGTCGACTTCGCCTACGAAACCAATCGCAAGATCCTGTTCGACGTGACGTTCACCATTGCCGCGGGCCGCACGGTGGCGGTGGTGGGGCCTTCAGGGGGTGGCAAGTCCACACTGGCGCGGCTGCTCTACCGCTTCTACGATGTTGCGGCCGGCACGATCACGATCGACGGGCAGGACATCCGCAACGTGAAGCAGAGCAGCCTGCGCGCGGCGATCGCGATCGTGCCGCAGGACACCGTGCTCTTCAACGACAGCATCGAGTACAACATCGCGTATGGCAAGCCGGGCGCGACGCATGAACAAATCGTCGCGGCCGCGCGCCTCGCGCAGATCGACACGTTCATCGCCGGGCTTCCGGACGGCTACGCTACCTCCGTCGGTGAACGCGGCCTCAAACTCTCCGGTGGCGAGAAGCAGCGCGTCGCCATCGCGCGCGCCGTGCTGAAGAGTCCGCACATCCTCATCTTTGACGAGGCCACCAGTGCGCTCGATTCGCGCGCGGAGAAGGCCATCCAGGCGGAGTTGCGCGAGATCGCGCATAACCACACGACGCTCACGATCGCGCATCGGCTGTCCACGATCGTCCACGCCGACGAGATCCTGGTGCTGGAGGAGGGGCGCATCGTCGAGCGCGGGACCCACCCGGTGCTGCTGGCCGCTGGCGGCACCTACGCCCGCATGTGGCAGCTCCAGCAGGACCAGGAACAGCACGCCGCGGAGCCACCCCCGGCGTTGTTGCAGGGGCGCCACGGGAGGGACCACCCCCTAAGCACCTGATTCGATTGGGGCATTGACGAGACCCCCCGGGCGTGCGATAACGCGGACAGTCACTATTGAGAAGCTCCCTCATGATCCGTCGTTTACTCGTTGTTTTCGCGGTGTTTGCGCCGTCGCTGGCCATGGCCGCGCCCACGGTCCTCGACGCAGGCAAATTGAAGCTGATGTCGGCCAATGCGGTCGTCATCGACCCGACCGACGGGCAGGTCGTCTATTCGAAGGCCGCGAACGAAGTCACGCCGATTGCGTCGCTGACCAAGCTGATGACGGCCATGGTCGTGCTCGACGGCGGGCAGCCGCTCGACGAGGCGCTCGAGATCGAGATGGGGGATTTCGACTACCTCAAAGGTTCGCGTTCGCGCCTGCGCATGGGTTCGACGCTGTCGCGCGACGAAATGCTGAAGCTGGCGCTCATGTCGTCGGAGAACCGCGCCGCGTCCACGCTCGCGCGTCACTATCCCGGCGGTACGCCCGCGTTCGTCAGCGCAATGAACGCCAAGGCGGCGCTGCTCGGTCTTTCGCGCACGCGTTTCGACGATCCGACCGGCCTGTCGCCGCGCAACGTGTCCACGGCCACCGATCTCGCGCGAATGGTGCAGGCGGCGGCGGACTATCCGCAGATCCGCACGTACTCCACCACGCCGGAGCACCAGGTCGAGGTCCAGCCCTCCGGGCAGACGCTCGGTTTCAACAATTCCAACGGGCTCGTGAAGAGCGGCACGTGGGACATCCAGTTGCAGAAGACGGGTTACATCCGCGAAGCCGGACGCTGCGTAGTGATGCTGGCCACGGTGGCCAGCAAGCCGATGGTGATCGTGCTGCTCGATTCGATCGGCAAGTACACGCGCATGGGCGACGCGCAACGCGTCAAGCACTGGCTCGAGACTGGCGAGTCGATGCCGGCCCCGGCAGCGCGTCCGATGGTCGTGCGCTCGGCGCCGAAGATCCGCAAGCCGGCCAAGGCCGTCAAGGCCGTCAAGGCCACGCCATCGAAGTTGGTCAGCAGCAACAAAGCCCGCAACGGCTGACGAAGGTGCAGCTACAGCGGCGCGCCGATTGCGCCGCTGCCGCCTGTTGCGGCGCAGCGCATGCGCCACTATCGAGGCCTCACCCTGCACATCGCGGCAACGAACACCTGTTGCGCTAGACTGCCGACACCGCCGCGACCGCGCGCCACCTTTGGCGCGACGACAAGCAATCAAGACTTGACGCGGCTGTCCACGATTGGAGGATGCAATGAATCGATTCGTCATGCGCGCGCTGGCCGCGGCATTCGCACTGCTGTTGTCTCCCGGATTCGTATACGCGCAGGCATGGCCCACCAAGCCGGTGAAGCTGGTGGTGCCGTTTCCCGCGGGCGGCGGCACGGATGCCTTCGCGCGGCCGCTGGCGGCGGCGCTGTCGCAGGCGCTGGGCCAAACGTTCTTCATCGACAACCGCGGTGGCGCCGGCGGCACGATCGGCGCCGAGATCGCGGCCAAATCGCCGAACGACGGCTACACGTTCCTCGTTGGCGCGGTTCACCACACAATTGCGGTCAGCGTATACAGCAAGCTGGCCTACGATCTCGAGCGTGACCTGATGCCGGTCACCCTGGTGGCGGTGGTGCCCAACGTCGTCGTCGTGCATCCGAAGGTGCCGGTCAATTCGATCACCGAGCTCATCGCCTACGCCAAGGCCAATCCCAACAAACTCAATTTCGCGTCGGCGGGCAACGGCACGTCGCATCACCTGGCGCCCGAACTCTTCAAGACGATGACGGGCACGACGATGAATCACATCCCCTACAAGGGCGCAGGCCCCGCGATGCAGGACCTGCTGGCCGGACAGGTCGACCTGATGTTCGACGGCATGGGCAGCAGCGCGCCGCAGATCCGTGGCGGCAAGTTGCGGCCACTCGCGGTCACGACGACCACGCGGTCACCGGCGTTTCCGGACGTGCCGACGGTGCAGGAGGCTGGTGTTCCCGGTTACGAGGTCACCACGTGGTATGGCTTGTGGGCGCCCGCGGGCACGCCGCCCGACATCGTCAACAAGCTGCAGGCCGAAGTGAAAAAGGCGCTGCTGAAGCAGGACATCAAGGAGATCTGGGCCGCGCAAGGGGCCTCGCCCGGGGGGAATACACCCGAACAGTTCACGGAGTTCATCCGCAACGAGGTCGTGAAGTGGGCGAAGGTCGTGAAAGACTCAGGCGCGCGCATCGACTGAGCGCGCGGCGGGCTTCAGGGGCGCGTAGCGGCCTTGCGGCAGCTGGCGTCCAATAATTCTCGAGCATTGGCGCGCGTCTTGGCGGTGACCTGGGCACCGCCCAGCATGCGCGCCGTTTCCTCGACGCGTTGCGCCGCATCGAGGCGATCGAGTTCGGAGCGCACGCCGTCGTCGTCGCCGCTCTTGCGCACGCGCAGGTGCGTGTCAGCACACGCGGCCACCTGCGGCAGGTGCGTGACGCACAGCACCTGCCGCCGCGAGCCGAGCGCCTGCAGCAACTGGCCTACGGTCGCCGCCACGGCGCCGCCGACACCGCTGTCCACTTCGTCGAACACCAGCGTCGGAATCTGCCCGGCTTCGCTGGCTGCCACCTGTACCGCCAGCGCGATGCGTGAAAGTTCGCCGCCCGACGCCACGCGCGCGAGCGAGGCCAGCGGTTGCTTCGGGTGGCTGGCTACGCGGAACGTGAGGTCGTGCAGCCCGTAGCTGGCGGGCGTGTCCAGTGCGTCCTGTCCAATCTCGAAGTGGCCGCCTTCCATCGCCAACTGTTGCATGGCTTCGGTGACGCGATGCGCCAGCTCGTTGCCCGCGTACTGGCGCTTTTGTGCCAGTTGCTTCGCGGCGGCGAGGAATTGGTACTCGGCCGCCTCTGCGCGTGCGGCCAGCGCGGCGGCGTCGCCCGCACCGGCCAGTGCCGCCAGCTCGGCCTCCGTCGAGGCGAGAAGCTCGGGCAAGGCCTCCGGCCGCACGCGGTACTTGCGCGCGGTGTCGTGCATCGCGGTCAGGCGCTCTTCCACGCGACGCTGTTCGTCCGGATCGAGGTCGAGGCGCCGCTGATAGTCGCGCAACGCGCGTGCGGCTTCGTCGATCTGGATCTGCGCGGGCGACAACAACGCCACCACGTCGGCCAGCGCCGGGTCGTGTGCAGCGGCGGCCTCCATCCGGTGCATCAGTTGCGCGAGGCGGACCGTCATCGCGTCGTCGGCGTCGGCCAGCGTGGCCATGCCGTCGGCGGCGGCGGTGATCAGCATGGCGGCATTCGACAACCGCGATTGCGCGGCTGCCAGAGCCACCCATTCGCCGTCCGCGACGGCCAGCAGCGCGAGTTCGCTGCGGCGCGCGGCGAGGGCATCGCGTTGCGCCGCGTGGACTGCCGCGCCCAGCGCAGCCGCGTCGCGGCGTTCGAGCGCAGCGCGCCACGCGCGCCAGCGTTGCGCCACTTCCTGCGCCAGCGTGGTGAAGCCGCCGAACGTGTCGACGAGATTGCGCTGCGCCTCCGGCGCGCCCAGCGACTGGTGCGCGTGCTGCCCGTGGATGTCGACGAGATGCTCGCCCAGATCCTTCATCTGCGCGACGGTTGCGGGCCGCGCATTGATCCAGGCGCGGCTCTTGCCCTGCCCATCGAGCACGCGCCGCAACAGCACGGCTTCGTCCTCGCCGACCAGGTCATGCTCGACCAGCCACGCGCGCACTGCTGGCGCATCGGCAATGTCAAACAGCGCGGCAAGTTCTGCGCGCTCGGCGCCGGGGCGCAACTGTCCCGGGACGAAGCGGTCGCCAAGCAGCAGGCCGAGCGCATCGAGCAGGATCGACTTGCCGGCGCCCGTTTCGCCGGTCAGCACCGTGAAGCCCGCGTCGAATTCGACATCGAGAGCATCGACCACGACAAAATTGCGAATCGAAAGCGAACGCAGCATGAGGGGGAGCGAGTTACGCCGACGCGTCCGGGCGCCCGGCGGTGAGGCGCTCCGGGGTCTCGCTCCAGTGGAGCTTCTCGCGCAACATTGCGAAGTAATCGTGGCCCTCCGGATGGAGGAACCGTGCCGCGAAAGGCGCGCGCTGCAGTGTGACGCACTTGCCTTCGGCCAGCGCCACGTGCATCTGGCCATCACAGTGCACGCTGGCGTCGCGGCCGCGCGTGACGGTGATGGCGATGGTGGCGTCGTCGCCGATCGCGATGGGCCGGTGCGTCAGTGCATGCGGCGCGACCGGCACCAGCAACAGCGACGGCAACTGCGGCGCGAGGATGGGACCGCCCGCCGACAGCGCGTAGGCCGTCGAGCCGGTGGGCGTGGCGACGATGATGCCGTCGGCGCGCAACGCGTAGGCAAAGCGCCCGCCGATGGCCACCGCGCAGTCGATCATCCCGCCGAGCGAGCCGCGGTTGACGACGACGTCGTTCAGCGCCAGTACCTCTTGGCGCGTACTGTCCTCGCGTTCGATCACGGCCGCCAGCAACGTGCGGCGTTCCTCGACATGACGGCCATCGAGCATCGCGGCCAGCACGGTTTCCATCTGCGCCAGCGGGATGTCGGTGAGAAAGCCCAGCCGGCCCTGGTTGATGCCGATGAGCGGCACCGCGTGCGGGGCCATCAGCCGCGCGATGGCGAGCATGGTGCCGTCACCGCCCAGCACGATGGCCAGGTCGACGCGCGTCGCCAGTTCCGCGGCCGGCGCAGTGGCGAAACCGGGAACCGGTGCGTAGTGCGCAGTCTCGGCCTCGACGATCACTTCAAGTCCGCGTGCGGCCAGGAAGGCGGCAAGGTGCGCGAGCGGTTGCGCAATGCCAGGGCTGGCATGTCGCCCGACGAGTGCCACGCGGGCAAAGGGGGCGGAGGAGGGTCGAACCGGCATGGCCACGATTAAACCATAGGAGCAACGCGCCGCAGGCTCCGACGTTCGGGTGAGCGTTGACCGCGGCGGGGCGTTCCGCCACCCCGGCGCCAGCGTAGAATCGTCGTCATGCTGGAAGCCCGGGCCCAACACCTGCTGAAGACCCTCATCGAACGCTACATTGGTGACGGACAGCCCATGGGCTCCCGCTCGCTGTCGCGCCATTCGGGCCTCGACCTGTCGCCGGCCACGATCCGCAACGTGATGGCCGACCTCGAGGACCTGGGCTTCATCGCCAGTCCGCACACGTCGGCGGGGCGCATCCCCACGGCCAAGGGTTACCGGTTCTTCGTCGACACGTTGATGGTGGTCAAGCCGCTGGGCGAAGCCGAGATCCAACGCCTCGAAGGCGAACTGGTGGCCGATCGTCCGCAGCAGCTTCTCAGTGCCGCCGCCGGCCTGTTGTCGCAGTTGACCCAGTTCGCCGGCGTGGTGATGACGCCGAAGCGCCGCGAGGCTGCGTTCCGCCATATTGAATTCCTTCGCCTCGCCGATCGCCGCGTGCTGCTGATCCTCGTCACCGCCGACGGCGACGTGCAGAACCGCGTGCTGCATACCGAGCGTTCGTACGGGCAGCCGCAACTGGCGGAGGCCAGCCAATTCTTCAACCAGAATTTCGCCGGGCAGCCGCTCACCACGATCCGCGCGCGCATCGCCGACGAACTGCGCGCGCTGCATGCGGACATCGCGGGCCTGATGACGGCCGCGGTCGACGCGGGTGAGGGCGCACTTGCCGAAGGCGAGAGCCTCGTCGTCACCGGCGAGCGCAACCTGCTGCAGGCGGAGGACATCTCGTCGAACATGGAGCGCCTGCGCCGTCTCTTCGACATGTTCGAGCAGAAGACCTCGATCCTGCATCTGCTCGATCTTTCACAGCGAGCCCAGGGCGTCCAGATCTACATCGGCGGCGAGTCCGGCCTCAATCCGCTCGACGAGTTGTCGGTGGTCACCGCGCCGTACGAGCGCAACGGCAAGGTGATCGGCACGCTGGGGGTGATCGGTCCCACGCGGATGGCCTACGAGCGCGTGATCCCGATTGTCGACGTGACGGCCAAGCTCCTGTCCAACGCGATGGCCCAGCAGGGCAATGATGAGTAGCGGCGTCCATCCGAATGCGCAGTTGCTGACGCGCCTCTACACGGCCTTCGCTGCGCGCGACGCGGCCACGATGGTCGCGTGCTATGCGCCGGATGCGACGTTCACCGATCCGGTCTTCGACCTGCGTGGCGACGAAGTGGGCGCGATGTGGACGATGTTCTGCGAGCGCGGCCGCGACATGACGCTCGAATTCCGCGACATCCGTGCCGATGCGGCCACCGGCACCGCGCACTGGGAGCCGCGCTACACGTTCTCGGTCACCGGCCGCCCGGTGCACAACCGGATCGATTCGTCCTTCACGTTTCGCGATGGGCGAATCCACGTGCAGCGCGATCGCTTCGATCTCTGGCGCTGGAGCCGCATGGCGCTGGGCTTCAAGGGCGCGCTGCTCGGCTGGACGCCCATGGTGCGCACCGCCATCCGCCGCGAAGCCCGCCGCAATTTCGACAACTGGCGCGCGCGGCGCGCCGGATGAGCCTGGCCTGACATGGCTCATGCACCTGAACCCCCATTCGTGCACGACCGCATCTCCAAGGTAGGCGTCCTGCTCGTCAACCTCGGCACGCCCGATGCGCCCACGCCGTCCGCGGTGCGGCGCTACCTTGCCCAGTTCCTCACCGATCCGCGCGTGATCGAGATCCCGAAGTGGCTGTGGGCGCCCATCCTGTACGGCGTGATCCTGCTCGTGCGGCCGGCGAAGTCCGCGAAGAAATACGCTTCGATCTGGACGAAGGACGGCTCGCCGTTGCTGGTGCACAGCCAGCGGCAGCGCACGCTGCTGCTGGGCTATCTCGGGCAGCGGTTGAAGTCGGCAGGGCTGCCGGCGGACCTGTGTCCGGTCGAACTCGGCATGCGCTATGGCAACCCCAGCGTCGGCAGCGCACTCGACAAGCTGCGCGCTGCCAACTGCGAGAAGATCCTCGTGCTGCCGCTCTATCCGCAATATTCCGCCGCCGCCACCGCATCGGCCTTCGACGCGGTGGCCGCTCATCTCAAGTACGCGCGGCGCCTGCCGGCGTTGCGCTTCGTCGAGACCTTCCATGCCGACGCCGGCTACATCAAGGCGCTGGCGCAGTCCGTCAATGATTACTGGATGAAGAACGGGCGGCCCGCCCACTTTGTGCTGTCGTTCCACGGCGTGCCGCGGCGCACGCTGGAATCGGGCGATCCCTATCACTGCTTCTGCCAGATCACGGGCCGGATGCTGGCGCGCGAACTCGGCCTGTCACCAGACCAGTGGACGCTGACCTTCCAGTCGCGTTTCGGCAAGGCGCCGTGGCTGAAGCCCTATACGGTCGACGTGCTGCAGAAACTGGGCGAAGCCCATGCCGCGCGGGTCGATGTGTTCTGCCCGGGCTTCGTCGCCGATTGCCTCGAGACGCTGGAGGAGATCGCGATGGAAGGCAAGGGCACCTTCGTGAAGGCGGGTGGCGGCGCGTTCCACGTCATCCCGTGCCTCAACGAGCATCCCGCCTGGATTTCCGCGATGGCGGACCTGGCCTACCGCAATCTCACCGGCTGGCTGGACGCTCCGCCGGACCGCGACGCGCGCGAACTGGCGCTGGTGCGCGCGAAGGCGTTGGGTGCGCCGAGATAGCCGCGGGCTTGTCGCCGGAGGTGCTCCGGACCACCGGCGAAGACCGCAGCAATGACCGCCCGTGAATTTCCCTTCACGGCGTAGTCTCGTTACTCATCGTGGGATTACCCCGCCCAGGCGATTGCTCGTGTCACGGGCATCATCGCGGGCTGGATCGGGAGATGCGCAGGCCGGCCGTGGCGGTCCGCTAGAATGGATCATAAG